>Ga0209410_1000083_pt1 | contig 36728 bp, 51 predicted proteins | sample Mar14436cmmetaG_FD_184135 | JGI IMG/M metagenome (GOLD analysis project Ga0209410, IMG submission 184135) | Marine hydrothermal vent microbial communities from Guaymas Basin, Gulf of California to study Microbial Dark Matter (Phase II) - Marker... ... | reverse complement strand
TTGAATGTTTCGAACATTATTTCAGCCATTCTTTCTCTGTTTTTCCTTGGGTTTAATGGTGGCTCAGTTAGTAGTACGGGGTGTTCTGATGGGTCTATTCTTAGGTCGTTGAAGAATGTGTAGTGCCAGATTTTTTCCATAGCGTCCCAGTCTTTTATTATTCCGTGTTCTATTGGGTATTCGATTCTTAAAACTCCTCTGAGGTTTAGAGCTTCTTCTCCAATGTAATATGAACGTGTGTAATGTTCCACATCTGTCATTACGCTGGTATATTTTGGGTATCCTATAACTGTTGGAAAAACGCTTCTTGGTTGGTCTTCGCCTGCATATCCATTTTTAGTAAATCCGCTTCCATTGTCGATAACTATGGGCTTTCCAGGGAATAATTCTTCTGTCATTTTATCTTATCCTCCATAAGCTTGGGTTTAGATGTTGTGAACTTATTAATGTCCTCGATATAATAAGTTTTTTCGACAATAATCGATATAGACGATATCATCTATATCGATCAAAAAGATCTTTAAGTAAAACCTTATTTAGGCTGTTCCTCTTCGCTATTAGCAAGTTGCTGCTTTGTCAGCGACATTTTTAATAAATATTATTTTAGATTTTATATTTCTGTTATTTGCTGTATTTTAATGAGTAATAATCGTAGAAAATCGATAAGCGAAGTTTTTATTTCTACCTACGCATCGTAAAATATATATTGATGTTTAACCTATATTTTTGTTGTAATACATGCTACAATATTATTTTATTCCATACCGTTTCAATAGCCCAACAGATGTGAAGTTCGAATATTAGACGTGGTGATTAATTGTGGTTGTAACTTCCGAAGTTGTTGAGGTTGAAGATATCATTGGGGGCGTTGAGGCGAGGAGGATTATTCTAAAAAAATTGTTGGATGGTCCCAAAAGTGGCGTTGAGTTGAGACATGCACTGGCTACAGCTTTTAACCGACATGTTACTGAGATTTCCGATGCAATGCTTTATTTTAATCTTCAGGCATTGGAAAGTGCTGGTTTGATTAGGAGAAGCCGTGGTAGAAATAATTGGAAAGCCAAGTTTGCTGAGATTGTACCCGAGAAAATACAACTTGTTAGGAAATATTTTGGTATTACTGTACCTATTGTTTGTATGGGAGGGCTTGACAACCCTGAACATATGAGAGGTATGCGTAGAGTTTTCAAAAATGATACCAATCTTACCCCAGCAAAGTACATCTTTATTATTTCAAATAATTTCAAAAGGAAAATCGCCGGTATACCCGAAGACGCCGTCTTTGAGGAAATTGAAGAAAATGTCTTGGAGGAGGATTTTGAAGAAGTTTACCGTAGAATTAGATCTATTGTCGAAAAAGAAATTACAACTCATGAAGTTGTTCTCGATTTAACTTGTGGATCTCGTGTATGTGTACTTTCTCTGTTTAAAATTGCCTGGGAGTTTGGTCTCCGCTGCTTTTATGTGCAAAATCTTGGAGAGAATGAAAGGAGAATCATATGGATAAAGGATTAGTTTCTTGGTCAAGTTGTTTCCCTATTAAATATATTCTTTGTAGAGCTGTTACATTTGTTAAGAAGGCTAAAATTGCTATAGCGTAGGCGGGTATGTTAAAATTTAATATACTTAGTTCGCATGCAAGAAATAAGATAAACAGTCTTTCCGATCTAGCTATTAGTCCTACATTTGTTTCTTTTGCTCCTAATGCTTCTCCTTTAGCTCTTACATAACTTGTCATAAAAGTTCCCATTATTGTTAATATCACCCAACATTCGAAATTTATCAAGATTTTGATTTCTTCAAGAAAAAGAAAGCTTAACAATAATATTAGGTCTCCATATCTGTCTGTTACGGAGTCTAGGAAGGCTCCGATTGACGTTGCTCTGTTTGTTATCCTAGCCAGTTCTCCATCGAGACCATCCAAGAAGCCTCCTATAAATATTAGGATCCCTCCCGCTACTAGTTGGCCATGAATAATGAAAAGAGATGCACATATTATCGATAAAAATGATATTAAGGTCAAAAAGTTTGGCGTTATTGGTGTTTTCACTAAAATTTTGGCAGTTCTTGTAATAACTGGGTGAAATATTCGTTTAACTCTTATTTTGAACATGGTTACCCTCTCTTCTCATCAAAAAGGTGTTTTTGAAAAAAACACCGTTAGAAAGGGAACTCTTTGGTGGAATTTTTGAACCTTCTAATACAACTATGTTTTTGAGTTTGCAGTTTTCTCCAATTTGGACTTTCCTATCTACGCACACATAAGGCCCGATTTCACAGTTTTTGTCTACTTTTATATCGTCTTCTAATAAAACTGGTGGATAAATTTTCACATCGGGTATTTCTGGTTTTTTACTAGCTGGCGGAAGTTTTTCTAGATAGTAGATATTTGCCTCTAATAGCGATTGTATGTTGTCTATGTCAAACCATTTCTCTTTAACATATAACGCCTTAATTTCGATGCCCTCTTTGATGGCTATATTTATAGCATCAACTATTCTCGTATTTCCTCTTTTTATTGCTTTTTTTACGTATTCTAAAAACTTTGTTGTTGCGTACATAATTCCCATGGATGTAGCTGTTTTCTTCCAGTCTTTAAGAGGCGTATTTATCCCTTTTACTTCTTGGCCGCTTCCAATATATATTTTTGTCCCTTTCCTTGCATACGGACCAACTACAAGGGTTATTTTGTTTTCATTGGTTTCAATGAGATTCCTTATCGTATTAGAACTTATTATAGAATCTGCTGAGGCTAAGATGAAGTCTTTTTCAGATATTTCGTTAATCACAGATGAAAATGAGAATATAGGGCCCTTTAAGTAATTTTTTGCTTTTACGAATCTAACTTTTAAGTTTAAGCCCTTTAACATGTTAACTTTCTTAATGACCTTATGTCCTAAGTGACCCACCACTATTATGACACTTTCAACTCCGGCACTTTTTAAATTTCTAAGTAGTCTTTCAATTATTGGTTTATTGGCTACGGGAAGAAGGGGTTTAGGAATATACTTAGTGAGATTCATAAATCTTTTTCCGGGGCCAGCTGCCAATACCACGGCTTCCAATTGGGCACCACCATGAAGAGCCATGTTTTTAGGTGTTCGTAATCTTTTTAGAGTTTATGGTTTAAAGGTTGGATGGTGGGATTGCATCTTGCTGGTGGTTAATCTTACCTTTGACTTTTTTCCCGGTGGTATGGAGAGATGGATTATTGAGTTTTCTAAAGCTTTAAAGAAAAGGAAAATAGACAGTTATATTGTTACTCCGCAGAAGTTTAATGATTTTTTGCTTTCTACTAATGGTGTGGATTTTATATTCTTGGATTGCCCTGTAACGGATAACGGTTTTCTGAATCTTTTCCCCTATAGTTTTGAAGCTTCGAAGAAATGTTTAGAACTTATCAGAAATGAAAGGGATGCTATTTTAGTTGTTCATAAGTTTAAGGATCTTCCGGCTGCTTGTCTGGTAAAGAAAATGGTTGATGTAAAAATTGCTTATGTTTTGCATAATCCTCCTTTTGGTTGGCTGATTTCTCCTGAAGGCTATAGAAGTTATAGAATGGATTTTTCTAGGTATGTGACTGAATATAATTTGTGGAAGAAGTTTGTTAACTACGTTGATTATTTTTTTAGCAACTCAAAGTGGATCTCAAGCTTATATAAAAAATTTGAAGGATTACATGTAGTTCCTCTATATGCTGGAAGCGATCATGTTGAGCAAATCTTACTAAATAACGTTCAAAGAAAAAATGATGCCTCAAATTTAAGTAAACCTTTTATTCTTTCTGTTGGTAGTTTTGAACCGCGTAAAAGGTTTGACTTATTGTTAAAAGCTTTGTCTGAACTAAAAAATGAGGATTATCAATGCTTCATCGTTGGTGGTAGAAGAAACCCGACCCCCTACATTGAGTTATCTAGGAAACTAGGTTTAGGGTCCAGGGTGAAATTTTTCAGTAAAATTGACGAAGCCACTTTATTTGACTTTTATTCTAATTGCTATTTTTATGTTCATCCTGCTAATCATGAACATTTAGGTATTGCTGTACTAGAAGCTATGGCTTCAAAGGTCCCCGTTATTGTTCAGAATAACGGTGGTGTTATAGAACTTGTAAAGCATGAATATAATGGTTTTTATTTTCGCGATGACGATGTAAAAGAACTCGTAGAATATATGACTTTACTTTTTAACGATAAGAAACTGCGGGAAAAAATGGCTTCCAATTCGAAGAAACAGGCAAGTAGATTTAGGTGGGATCACGTTGTTGAGACTTTTTTGAAGACAATTTATAAATAAGATACTTTAATTATGTTCGTGTATGTTCGTGTTAAGAAGAGCTTCATGATTTTAAATAATCTTGAGGAGGTAGGCATGGTTAAGAAATATAATATTTTGGTTTCCTGCGCTAGAGGTCAGGAAAGCGATGCATGCTCCGAGATTTGGTATTTTATAAGCGAGCTAGGGGATCAAGATGTTCAATGCGATAATACTGGTATCCCAGGACTTGTTGCTGTTAAAACCTCTTTAAATGCTTTTGAAGTTGTCAAAAAACTTAAAGAAATGGCTATGAAAGACCCATGGCAGTTTCGATATACCCTAAGGTACGTTCCCTTGGAGGAAGTTGTTTCATCTAAATTGGATGAAATAGCTGAAACTGCTGCTAAATTAGCAGAAAAAATTGGGGAGAATGAAACATTTAAAATAGAAGTTCGGAAAAGGTATACTACCTTGAGCAGAACCGATATCATTGAAGCTGCCGCAAGTAAGATAGAGAGAAAGGTTAATTTGAGTAATCCGGATTGGATTGTTAACATTGAAGTCGTTGGAAAATGGACCGGTATCTCTGTCCTAAGACCGGGTGACATACTTTCCATAGCAAAAATTAGAGAAAAATAAACTATTTTTCTACAGCAAAAACAGACATTCTATCTAAAATACATTTAACAATTGCTTCTTTTTTATCTTCCTTTCTTATCGCTGCATCTATTTCTTCTTTAGTTATTTTAAAAGTATTTAGTAATTGTTGTAATTTTTCCTCATTATATATTTCAAGTAATTTTTCCTCTTCTTTTCCGTTCAAAAGGTCAGCTATTTGGCTGAAAATTGTGGTTATTTTTTCTTTACTGTCTCCTAGTATTAAAATTGCTACTTTTCTGGTTTGTTCAGAAACTCCCAAGATATTTATAGCATCTCTTATTTGTCTTTGCCCTGTTGCATAAAGTAGGATTTCCAGTGAGAGTTGAGATGCTATGTTGCGAGATTGTTTGAATGCGGCAATCGCGTTCAATGTTGCTATGAATATGTGTTTCCAAGTTGCTATTTTTTCTGAATCGAAGAGTTGAATGATAGCTTTTTCCTTTTCTGACAATTGTAATATGTTGTCAAACAATTTTTTTGTTACCGATTTCTCACATAGTATAGCTGAGATACCCATGTACCGATAATTTTCGTAAACATCCTCTTTATTTAACTGAATTATCTTCATAAGCGCTCCTCCATAAGGTTAAAAAATCATTATTCTCGCATATTTGGGAAATTACTTCATCTATTTTACTTACAATAGGTTGCATTTAAGAGCAGTAAATAAATTTCATGTGTACAATGTTAGGTTAAGGTTCAATAACTTTCAAATACTTTGCCTCACACCTACTATTGGTAATCTCGGTAGTTACTTGTAGAGGTGTAGGGGTTGGTTAAGTTCCTAGCTCCATGGTGGGATGATGTATACGAGTTAACCCTTAAGGTTGCCGAGAAAATAATGAAATCTGGTTTTAGTCCTGATATTCTCGTTGGTATTGCCAGGGGCGGTTGGATAGTTGCAAGATTGCTTTCAGATTTTCTCGATAACAGTAATGTTACAAGTATTAGAATTGAATTCTATAAGGGTATTGCAGAAACTGGCGTAAAACCTCAAATAACTCAGCCGCTCATAGTCGATGTGAAAGACAAAAATGTTTTGATTTGTGACGATGTGGCAGATACAGGTCATAGTTTGATCGCTGCTGTTGAACACGTAAAGGAAAGAGGAGCGAAAGAAGTTAAAGTGGCTACGTTGCATTTAAAGCCTTGGTCTTCTTATAAGCCTGATTACTTTGTTGTTGAAACCGATGCGTGGATTATTTATCCATGGGAAATAAGGGAGACTATTAGTAAGCTTGTAAGTAAGTTGAAGAGTGAAGGAAAATCTTTGGAGGAGATAAAAAAGGAACTCTTGAAGACTGGCATAAAAAATACATTGATTGATTATTTTCTAAAATTAGAAATTTAGAATGTTTGTAAAAAATATTAGTAGTTTTATTTTGTTTCTGTCTCTGTTTTCTCTTCTTCTCCTATGTGTTCCCTTCTTACCCTGTTAACGAGTTCGTTAATTTTCTGTGCAATGCTCATTAACTCTGTCGATAGTCCACTTAGTTCTGTTACAAGTTCTCTTAGTGCTTCTCTACTTTCTTCAACTTCCTTCATTGCCTCGCTAAGGAGTGGCCGTTCTTCACGTGTATATACTTCGAGTTCTAGAGTATCCCAGTTCCATTCGATCTTTCCTTCCTTTATGTTGAAATCGCATCTGATTCTGACAACATCGCTCTTGTCCACTTTTCGTTTCTGCATTATGTCGAAAATTTTCATGTTGAATTCTGCCGCTGCTCTCACGATTTCTTGAGGGTCTAAGCCCTTTGCTCTTGCAAACAAAACTCTTCTTACCTTATCTGCATACCCAGCTGCTCTTACAAATCCCGTGGAAAGCGTAGGCATTTTGTATCCCCCCGCTTTTGTCTCCATAGTATCGGTACATGTTAGTCCAATTCATCGATAATTATTTATTGAATTCAAAATAAAGATGTCGCCGATAATTTTGGTTTTAGGAGCGATTTATTTCATAAAATAGCACAACAAGATATAAAAAGAGACTAAAAGTTTTCATCCACTTTACTTGCGAGTTCATTATTCTGGAAAGCCATCAATAATCATAGTGGAAATTTCCATTCCATCCATGATGCTAAGGGCGAATATATTTTGATGTATATCATTAGTAGCAGATATAAGGTGAGGAAAATTATGAAGATAAAGTCGTTTTTCTTTAATTTTAGTTGATAAAGATAGGTTCTCTTTTTTATCGCTCCGAAAGCTCTGGATTCTAAGCTTTCTGCAATGGATAGAGCCCTTCTCACAGAGTTTACAATTAACGGAATTATGAGAGGTATGAGATTTCTTATTTTCTGGGTCAATCCTCCCTTTTGCAGTTCTAATCCTCTGGACATTTGAGCGTCCATTATTGTTTGAGCTTCTCTTGCTAGGGTTGGTACATATCTCGTTGCCATAGATAGGGCAAATGCAAAGTCAAAGGGAACTTTCATTTGTATTAAAGCTTGAGCTAAATCATCGGGATGAGTTGTTAAAAAGAAGACTGAAAAGGCTGTAATCAACACTATTAAACGAAGTATCATAGCAAGTGCAAAATTAAGATCCCTTATAAAACTATTAATTACTAATATGAAAACCAAAAGAATTGTGGTTCCTTTTAGGCTGTTTAACCATTCCTCTACAGACTTTGCTAGTAGTATAGGTATTAAGGTAATGATAAATGTGATTAGCAAAGGAATTATAGTTGTGAAAAGCAGTGCTACAGTCATGAAAACTATTGTCATGAACATTTTGGTTCGAGGGTCCAATTTATGAATATATGTGTCTTTTCGTTTGAATTCAAAGGCACTAAACATAGTATAGGACACTTGAACTACCTCCTAAGCCTTGCAATAATTTCATTTAGCAATTCGTCGAAAAGAACGATATCCTTAGGGAAATTGTTGATTTTCTTTGCGATTTCGTGAGATAGAACAGTTACCTGAGGAGGAGAAAGGGAGGATTCCTCTAATATAGTTGGATTTGTTAGTACTTTGTTTGGTGGTCCATCTGCTATTATTTTACCTCTTGCCATTACTACGATTCTGTTGAAATATTTTGAGGCAAATTCCACATCATGCGTTACTACAATTACTGTGTTTTTCTCTTCTTGGTATTTCTTGAGAAGTTCTCCAAGTTTTCTTTTCTGCTTCGCATCTTGTCCAATAGTAGGTTCATCTAAAATAAGAATTTTCGGCTTAACACATAGAACAGACGCTAATGCTACCCTTTTTCGTTCACCACCGCTTAGAGATAGAGGTGATCTTTCTCTATACCGTTCCAGATCTAAAAATTTTAGCACCCAATCTACTCTCTCTTTTATTTCTTCGCTTGGAAAACCGAGGTTTTTTAATGCAAATTTTATTTCATCTTCAACGGTTGTAGAGAAAAGTTGATGATCTGGATTTTGAAACACAAGTCCCACTTTTCTGGCTAGTTTTGCAACAGATGTTTCCTTGGTGTTGATTCCATCTACCAGAACTAATCCCTTTTCCGGTTTTAGCAGGCCGTTAAAATGTTTTACAAGTGTTGTTTTTCCTGCACCGTTTTCACCCATTATAGCTATGGATTCTCCGTCTCTGATTCTAAGCGATATGCCTCTAAGGGCTATTGTTCCATTCGGATAGGTAAACCACACGTTAATTACTTCAATCATTTGAGAACCTCCGCCAATAGTTTTGCTGCATCTTTTGCGCAAAGTGGGACTTTGTTAAATTTTACACCCGTTTTTGAAAGTTCGTTATATAATTTGATGGAGACTGGTATATCGACTCCTATCTTCTCTGGAATATTTGAACAGAAAGCCTTTTCTGGTGAAGAATCCAGAACTATTTCTCCTCGATTCATTAGAATAACTCTGGTAGTATAGGGTAAAATCGGATCTAGTCGATGTTCTATAAGTATAATTGTTACGTTTAATTTTTCATTCAGATCTTTTATTGTTTTTAAGACCTGTTCTGCACCTTTTGGATCTAGATTTGAAGTGGGCTCGTCTAAAACAAGTATTTTTGGCTTTAATGTTAAAACCGATGCAATAGCTACTCTTTGCTGTTCACCGCCTGAAAGTTCGTAGGGGGCCTTATATCTGAGATGCTCTATTTTTAAAAGTTGAAGCGCTTCTTCAACTCTTTTCCTAATTTCCTCTCTTGGTAAACCAAGATTTTCCGGCGCAAAAGCCAGTTCTTTCTCTACATTTAAAGAGACTAATTGATTTTCTGGATCTTGGAAAACCAGCCCAACTTTTTGGGCAAGTTCATATACTGGATGTTCTCTGGTGTTTAAACCATCTATTATTACGTCACCTTGCATTTCTCCGGTATAAAAGTGAGGAATTAAACCATTCAAGCAACGGCATAATGTTGTTTTTCCGCAACCACTAGGACCAGTCAAAAGTACGAATTCACCTTCATCTATGGTTAAATTTATGTTTTTTATTGCGGGTTCTTCCGCATTGGCGTAGGTGAAAGAAAGGTTCTTTATTTTGATGAGAGACATTGATGGTCACTGTTTTAATTTTCGACAAACGTAAAGTGTGCTAAAAATTTTAAACTTTCTACTCAAAAATGAGTAGAGAATTAGAGGGGATTACTTATTTCTTCTTCTAAAGTTTTTAAGGCTACTTTTATTCCTTCTTCAGCATTCTTGTTCCCATTTGCCCCAGCGGCTGTGGGATGCCCCCCGCCCACGCCATCTATTACTTGTCCCACTTTTTCCATGATTTTTGCTAAGCTTATACCTGTTTTTTCATAAAATTCTTGTGTTGCTCTAGCGCTTATTCGTACTTCGTCTTCTTTTTCAGCTACAACAAAGGCTACATCAGCTCCCAAATCTAGAAGAGCTCTGCAGGCGCTTGCTTCATATGTACTTACATGAGATGTTACAATTATCCAGTCCCCTATTTTGTGTATTGCAGCTCTTTGCGCTGCTTTTAGTCTAGCTATTTTCTCTGATCTATCCATTGCTGTTCTTAATAGTTCAAGGGCTTTGTTGTAGTTTGCTCCTGCTCTTAAAAGATCTAGCACAATAGAAAATGTTTCATTGCTTATTAAAGTGAATCTTCTTGTATCATATAGAATGCCTATTAGTAAACTTAAAGCAATTTTTGGCTCTATTTCCAAGCTTGCTTCCTTTAAAATTTTGTAAATTATTTCAGAAGTAGATGTTGCCTTTTCATCTATTATTTTAAATCGCGATATTTTGTCTGTCTCAGGATGAGCTGTATGGTGATCGATAATTATGATTGGTACGTCTTCTGGTATAAAATCTCTAATTTTCCCTATTTGTATAAGGTTATTTGCATCAACTAGTGCTATCACGTCTGGTTTAAAGAACAGGTTTGTCTCTATATTAATATTTAGTTCGGATATTATCTTTTCAGATACTTTGTTAACATCTTCAGTAATTAATGAAACATTAATGTCTTTATACAGCTTCTTTAAAAAATATGAGAACGCGTACATGCTGCAAATTGCATCTGGATCTGCATTTCTATGTCCTATTACTGCTATTCTCTTTGGAGAACATGTATTAAGAAAATTTATTAGAGCTTGGGTTTTCACCTGTTAGTTCCCTCAATCTTTTTTCTATAGCTTTTATTGCTTCATCTGCAGCTTCATTTGCTAAAGTGTCGGCATTAAACTTAGTGAAAGGTAATAAATCAAGTTCTATTTGCACATCTACGTTTAACTGATCGCCTTTTGTTTCTATATTTACGACTGTAACAAAATTTGTAACATCGCTCTTGGATACTTTTGCAAATATGTATTTTCTTGCAATGTTTTCAGCTAATTCACATAATTCTTCAAGTTCCTCTGGCATTAAATCGTAGGGTTTTCTTTTACCCAGCAACTTTTGATCCTCGCTTAGCTAAGGCTTGTTGAATCTTATCTCTAAGTTCTTTTAACTGGCTCCTAGTTCTTTCTTCTTGTCTTTGTACTACTTTAATTTGCATCTCTAGTGTTTCTTTCTTGTCTTTTAATTCTTCAACAAGTTTATCCTTGTTTACTTGCGCTAGAATTGCTCCTATAAATTTGTATACAACAGTGTTAGGTTCTAGTTTTTCTAACTCTGAAATAGCTCTTTCCGTTTCTTTTAGTTCTCCTTCCAGTTGTCTTCTTCTAATGGTAAGAAGTTCTAATTGTTGCTGTATTTGTTGCAGTTGTAAGATTTGATGTTGAAGTTGTGGGGGTAATTCTTCTGTCATTTATCCTTCCTCCTCAATTTTCTGATTTAACTATTTGAAGTATGTTTTTTATTATGAGAAACCATTTTAAATACGAATTTAATGTAGCTCTCAGAGAAGTAAGATCCTTTGATTGAATATTCAATACTAGTTTTTTGTTTTCTACGGTTAATGAACTTTGACTTCTTGAACCGGTCATCCTAGTAGTTTCTTGCAGAATTACTTGAAAAGCTATTTGTGCATGTTTTTCTTCTTTGAACGTTACTTCTAACAATGCACTGTTAGAGTTATTCAATTTTAAACACCCGTTTTATTTGCCAAAACATTTTTTTGATACGAATACGTGGCCCTATTTCTTTCCCATCGACAGTTTGGATGAATTTTATGGCAGCTTTAAACTGTGGATCGTTATCGACGTAAAGTGTTACATCAAAATCTTTAACTTGATGCTTTAATAACTCTTTGTGGCTAATCGGGATGTATATTAGTGGTACTTTAAGTATATTAGATAATGCTTTTGCTAGTTTTTCTAATTCATCTTTAGTTTCTTCAGAGATTGTAACAGCAAGTTTACGGAAAGGTGACGATTTAAAGTAGCCGAATTCCCTTTGTAGTTTTACGCCAGCTAGGAGTATGTCTGGTGGAACCCATTCGTATGATTGTTCGGTGACTTGTAAAAACCATATTTTCCCGGGGTTGCCTCTGTATACACTTATTATGATTGCTGCGTTTGCATTTAATTCGAGGGTTTTTGCGGCCACATCCTTGATGCTCATTTTACCTCTATTAACTTTCACTGCTCCTGGTATCACTTTTACTAAGTCATTACAAAGAGAACGTGTTCTTCTTGTAGGTCTACGTGATGTGGTTATTAGAACTGTCATTTTACTTTGCTTCTTGTCTTTGTGCAGCGCGTGCTACTGCCTTTCCTACTCCTGTTACTGGTATGTAGGCTCCTCCAGTGAAGGTGTAATTGCATTTTCTACACTGCCATATTCCAACGCTAATTCGTTTAACGGCTTTAGTTCCACATTTTGGACATTTATGTGGACGTTTCATTTTTTCTTCTATTTCTCTTACCCTTTTTCTTATGGTTGATCCGTATCTTGCGCCAAATCTCCCTGTTATTCCAGCTTTCTTTGTTCTACCCATTGGAGTCACCTCTCGGTATTTTCTTGCGGAACTCTTTTGTTTTTACTTTAGCTATTTCGATGGCTTTATAGACATCTTCTACTTTTAATGTTCCCACTCCGCCTTTTTGTATCGCAACAATGTTATCTTCATCATCCATGGTTATTGTAAGTCTTGCGTTCATTACATTTTCTTCTTCGATGCATGGATCCACAATAAGTTTGTCGTCTATTTTAGCAAACGTTACTGAGACCGGTATTTTTCTAACTGGTAAAGGTACCCATTTGTCTAGTACTTTTATTTCCCCGTTTTCAACTTTTACTTCAGGTATTTTTGTATTTAGGAGAGCTGCAATGGCACCGAGAGCTGAAGCGTCAAACAAATTTCCAGCGTGATCAAGAATGTATATGTCTATAAAGATTATCCAAACTTTCTCTCCTGGAATTAAACACAGTTTTTCTAAGTCTATTGCTTCACTTTCTCTTATGCCTCTGTCAACTACTCTAGCGAGTTCTATTGCATCTTCATCAGGTGGTCCGGGTTCAAAGAGTGGTGATGCAAGTGGAACAAATTCAGCATTAACGGTAAATACACCCTTGTCAGGGGTGTCTGAAAATGGTTCTCCTATTTCTACTTTAACTCCGGCCATGATCTTTGTGTCACCTAAGGTTACATAGGCTGATCCCTCAGCCTTTTCCACAACACCAACTTCAATTGACACTTCCCTAAAGTCTTCTAATCCTCTTCCATCTATTCTTTTTCCTCTTTCAGCAAGTGATAGTATACTTTCTTTTTCTATTTCTGATACTATTTTATGGATTTTCTGCAAGTTCCTCCATCTCCTTTGCTGCTTGTTCTCTTATTTCAAGATATCTTCTTTTTAGAGCTTCTCTTTGAAGCTGATATATTTGTTCACAACCTTTTATTGCAAGTTCAAATCCTTGTCTAAATTCTTCGGGCGTCCACCGCCCATCAAGTTGAATAAGTGTAACTTCCTTTTTTCGGGGCATTATAGCAGTTGGCATATCCCCCTCGCCGTATTTGTCTTCTAAATCATTTATATCTAGAACTATATGTCCATCTACTTTCCCAACCGCTACAGCTGAAACAAGGTCTCTCATTGGTATTCCCGCATCAGCTAGGGCAAGAGCTGCTGTTGTTATGCTAGCACATCTTGTTCCCCCATCCGCTTGAAGCACTTCTATGAAAACATCTATTGCTGTTTTCGGAAACCTTTCCAGGAATATAGCTGGTTCTAGAGCTTCCCTAATAACTTTTGATAATTCTATTTCTCTCCTGCTTGGAGCCGGACTTTTCCTTTCTTGAACCGAAAAAGATGCCATTCTATAAAAACATCTTAGAAGAGCTTTATCTGGTAGAGCTAAATGTCTTGGATGAAGTTCTCTTGGCCCATATACAGCAACCATTATTTTATTTTTTCCTTGTTCTATATAGGCTGAACCATCAGCCCTTTTTAAAATTCCTACTTCAAGTTTTGTTGGTCTAAGTTCATGAGGTTTTCTTCCATCTGTCCTTATACCATCTTCAGTAATTAATTTCTCGGGTATCTCGTGTTTAATAATCTTCATTTTTCTAACCTCCCCTTTTCTCTTCTTATAAGTTCTCTTACTCTATCTGTAAGTCCAGATGTGTGAGCTTCTAACTCAATTTTTCTAATTACTTTCTCAATTAGTTCTTCATATTCAGGGTTTTTACATGAAACCCATACTCTTCCGTTTTGGCCGACTACTATTCTACAACCAGTCTCCTCTTTAATCATGTTTACCATGGAACCTTTACGGCCAATGAGCCTTGGTATTTTTGTGCATGCCATTTCAATTATTCTTCCACCCCTAAGCTTTCCAAGACCTCTTTCTTTAGTAGTTAAAAGAGGATCTTGAGTTCTATTGAAAGATACTATTTTTGCGACAATTACATCGCCAACATTTAGATGTCTTCTAATGTCTTCCCTTAACGGATCTATTGGTTTTTCAAAATAATTTGCTGCGGGTAAATTTGCGAGATATGGAGCTCTTATTTCAACTTTCCAGTTTGTTGGGGAAACATCTACAATTTTTCCGATAACAACGTCATTTGGTCTTGGAATGTAAGTGCCTTCAAGAGAAATCACGCGAAGTATTTTTCCTCGAATCTCAAATAACCCGATAACTGCAGAATATATTTTAGAATTTTCTTTAAATGTGCCTGTACCAGCCTTATAGTCTCCTTCAGCCAGAAGATCTCCTGGTAAAACTATATCCTTACTTTGAAAATATATTGGCATTTTATTCACCTGTTAAAATTTTTTAACAACCTCAACCCTTGTTTGTCCCTTTGTAATTTTATTTATTTTTTCTAAGAAATCCACCTTAACTCCTGCTGGCAACTCTATTTGCGCTTCAAGCGATCCATCTGCTAACCATCTTTCTTCAAGCAGGTTACCGGTGTTAACTATTAATCCGTAAACTTTACCCGTATAGACAGCTGGAACCCTGATTTTAAGGGTCACCATCTCCATTCTAATGGGTATAATTGGCTGCAATGCTTTAACAATGTCTTTTAGTTGTGTTTCAGGGTCTTTAAAGGGATCTATCGCCGCCTTGGCTTCTTCTAATGCTTTTTCGATTCTCGCAGGGGGATGTGGAAGGCCTGTCTGAGGATTGATACAATACTTTGAAACGAGGTCAATTATTCTTTTCTTCTTTTCTTCAATCATTTTCCTTCTTTGTTCTGCAGTTAATTGTAGTTGTCCCTTTTTGATAATTATTTTTGAAATTTCGAAAATGTCATCTGTTCCAAAAGCTTCTCTTAATTTTTCTTCAGAGGCTCTTTTTCCATGCTTTAAATCTTCGAAAACTATGTATCCTTTCAATACCTCTCTTATATCAACGTCCTTACCTTCTTTTAGTTCCCATGCCAGTTTAGGATCTACAATTATTTCGAAACGTGTCCCATGGGTTTCAAGTCTCGCTATAATAGCGTTTTCAAGTCTAACCCACTTCTCGCCTCTAATCTCACTCAATGTCTCTCACCTTTACTCGCTAAGCTTTTGAAGATACTTTTCAACCTCTTCCGGTGAAAGTTTTTCAAATTTCTTAGTTTTCATTAACGCTACAGCAACTTCCACCTTTTTTGAATCGAACTCGCTGCCCATTGCCTTTTTTAGGGATTTTAACGCCAATAAAATAGCTGAATCTATACTTAAATCGTCTTTGTACTCTTTTTCAAGCACCTCCATAGCTGAAGATGCGCCAGCACCAATTGCCGTAGCCTTATAACCCCAGTACGTTCCAGATGGATCAGTTACGTATAGGTGCGGGCCATATTCGTCCACGCCCGCAATTAGAAGAGACACCCCAAAAGGTCTTACCCCCGCATGTTGAGTATATAGTTGTTTTAAATCTCCAATTTTTTTAGTTAAAATTTCAACGGGTATCGGGGTATCATAATTTAATTTGTTAAGTTGTGCTTGAAGCCTAGCTTCAGCCACTAAAATTCTTGCATCCGAAGTTAATCCAGCAATTGCAGTGCCGATGTGGTCATCAATAATAAATATTTTTTCTACAGATTCTTGTAATGGAACTATTCTTTTTTCTACCGCTAAGACCACTCCTTCAGGGCACCTTACTCCAACGGCTGTTGTACCACGTTTCACAGCTTCTAAAGCATATTCAACTTGGAATAACCTACCATCAGGACTAAATATTGTTATAGCACGATCATATCCGAATCCAGGTGTGAACATATATTATCCCCCATATAATGTTAAGATTTAGGAAAGTAAAAAGTTATTGACTTTACGTCAAAATTTGGCGTGAAGAGCTCATGGTAGTCTAACCGATTTAGATTCTGAAGGTTATAAATTTTGTGTCATTCTTCCTTTTGAACGAAGTAAAGATAAGTTACGAACAGTGCGCAGCCAACAAATGTGATTAAAGCGTGGATCCATGAAAATAAAACGCCTGCTAAGATCACTACTATTACTCCGAGCCCAATTACTTCGACCCACCCTGCAACTTCTCTCATCCACTCTCTTATCATTGCTACAAAAATTAAGGCAAAAGCGTATGTTAGTATAAGCAATATTATTTCTACCGCGTCGAGCAGCTTAGAGTTTATGTTAGTAAGGAATTCTGCAATCTTACTAAATGGGAATAAGTCACCCCAGAAACCAAATATAAAGACTAAGGACAGTACGACTATAACTATGGAGATAATAGTCGTTCTTATTAATCCATTTTCTATGCTACCATATGCCATTTTTCTCTGATACATCTTTAACACCTATCTAGAATTTAATGTATGAGAAACCTATAAAGATGTAAAATTAATTTTTCGCTTGACACCATAATTGTTCTTGAATAATTTATACTCATAGTGTTGGTGAAAAAAGTGGTGAAGATAGATAAAATAGATAGGAAAATCATCGAGTTATTAAAAAGAGATGGAAGAATGAGTTATCGAAAAATAGCTGAGGAAATCGGAAGAACAGAGGTAACTGTCAGGAGAAGGGTCAGAAAACTAATTAAAGAGGGTGTAATAAGGAGATTTACGGTCGTAATAGATCCTGTTAAAATAGGAAAAAGCGTTCAAGCTTTTATTAGCATACCTGTAGACGTTAAGGAAACCAGCAAGTTAGTTGAGAAACTTAGAGACATGGAAGAGGTGTCAGAAGCATATTTCCTAGCAGGTCGAACAATTTTATTACTAAAGATTAATGTTGAAGATTTAGGTGCTTTAAGTAGATTTTTGGAAGAAAAACTGGAAGCTTTGGGAGAAACAAGAAACGTTGAAACATATTTAATACTTAAGGATCTTCTTCAGGAGTAAGAACCATGCAGAAAATAGAAAAAATAGTAATCCTCAAGAATTATTTGGAGAAAATAGTTAAGGAAGCTTTAAAAAACCCTAATATCGAGATTTGCGGTTTATTGATTGGGGTAGTCAAAAATAAAACCGCAATAGTCAAAAGAATAAAGTTTACACCCAATATGGCTAAATCATCTATCCGTTTTTCAATAGATCCCACGATCCTCTACGAAACTTATATGGAAGTTGAAAAAATAGGAGAAGATATCATTGGTATATTTCATTCGCATCCCGCTTCTCCACAACCCTCAGCAATCGATAGAGAATACATGGAAATAAATCCAGTAGTTTGGTTGATAATTGGGGTCTTAGGAGAAGAGAAATATGAAATAGCAGCCTGGCAATTCTTTGAGGGGAAAATACATAACGTAGAGATTATAGAAACGTAGAGAGACTTTTTATAAAATGTGGCGGATCACGATCGTCGCGAGCTCATCATTGCAATAACTCTGTCTGGGACGGCGTCATCATCTCCAAGAAATAAATATTTAATGTAGTTTTAAGGTTTTTGGTGTATTTTAGTTGTTAATTATCTTTAATTGGGCTTTATTTAAAACTTTTAATTCATATTGCGATCTATATTGGTTAAATGTCTCGTTCAAGGCTCAGTAAAATTTTTCTTTTGCAGCTTTTATTGTACCGGATATTCCCAATGTTTTTATTATGACTGGTGTTTCTGCTATCTTGGTTGTGAATGCTAGAACTGTACGCATCATATTAACTGTCATGTGTGTGCATCTTATTATGCCCTTTTTAGTATTTTTATCGTATTCGATTAACCAAAAATTTGTTTTACTTGCTCCATATTCTCCATACATTGCCAACAAAGTTCTCCAGATATCTTTAGCTAAATCTTCCTTCGAAACATCGCTGTTTGAATATATTTTGAAGACTATGTATCTGTTTCTCTCTTCTTTGACCAATTTTTCTCCTCCACATCAACTATTTCAACACCTGGAAGAACAAAACTAGCAGATAATTTTGACAGGTTTGTTTTGATGATGTTAAAGGGTATTTCTGATACTGTTAGATCAATGTATTCTTCAGGAAGATCTAGTAAATAACCTAGCGAACATAGTTCCTGGGGACCTCGCATTTCAAAAATGTTCTCCGCGCCGCTGTCTATCACTATTTTAATTCCCTTTTTTAAAGCAATTTTTGCAGCCTTTCTCGATTCGGTAATGAGCCTGGCTCTTCTTATTCCCCTTACATTTAAAAAAGTTTTAAGGCAGATTTCGATGGCTGTATCTCCTTCTGCAGCTAAATTAGCTGTTGATTCCGTGAAGTTTTTTAGCGATTCAAGAGTTGGGAAGTTTAATGTATCGACTCTGCGATCTCTAGCAGCTGCTACGCATATCTTCTTATCTATACACCTGACTGATATGATTTCAAATTTTCTCCGGATTTGACGCAGTTTAGCTTTTAATTCTTGAACATTTTTTGGTAAAAGATCCATTCTCCGATAAACTTCTAGACCGAAATCTTCTGATTTTCGTTTTATTTTCTCGAAAAAATTGTTAAAGCCTTTATTAAAGGATATGCAAATAATTGCGTATCCTAGTTCTGATATGATATGCAATATTTTATCGATTTGGTTTTCAGAGTGAAAAATAGATGAACTCACGTGCATATCTACGTATTTTTTCAATTACGTCACCAATCCGATCTCTTTACAGAAACCTAAAATTTTGTTAAGTTCTAAAGGATGGGAAGTAAAAGCTATTTTTACACGTATACTGTCTCCACTTTCTGTTAAAACTGCTTTGCCTAGGTACGCTTCTTGCTTATCAAAACGTAAATACAAGTTTCCTGATGGGTCTAATCTTCTATCAAAGGAGGATTTTATCCGTTTTTTATCTTTTTCGGATAAAATCTTAGCTATGTGTGAAATTACCTTTCTAACTAATCCTTTTCTCCTTATAGCTGTTCTAAAAATTATTATCGGATTTTTATAATGTCCTTTTAACTCTTCTCGCTTTATTTTTACTTCATCAAGAATCCCTTCAGGTAAAATGAACTTAAGGCTTTTAAGAACTTTTTCTGGATCTTCGGTTGCATGCGCAAAAGTTTCGATGTCAACTGATACCACTCTAATACTCAAAGAAATTCACCACTTAAGATTAGTAAATTATGTTGATATTAAGTAGTTTTTAAAGTAAATTGATAAATTTTAGTATAAAAATAGTGTGCTTAAGTTATGTTTCACATTTAGAATTATTTTCCTCTTCTTCCATGGGCTCTGAGGCTTGGTCTAACCTTTTCTCTTCCCTTACCCTTGCCTCTCAGCCCTCTTGCCTTTTTGCCTGCTCCTGTCAATCCTCTAAATACCCTTCCTTTATGTTCTTTGTTGCAAATCCAATTTATGTCCGGATCGTTCTTTATTGCTGGGTGATGTGGATCGACCATTATTACTTCAAACCATTTATATTTTCCATCTTCTGCTACCCAATAGCTGTTTAGAACCTCTAGATTTGGAAATTTTCTAGCCGCACGTTCCTCTGCAATCCATTGTAAGTTTTTGCCTGGGGTTATTTTTACCGTACCCATTTTCTTAGGTTTCCTTCCCATTTTAGGTCTAGGTTTTCTTAAGGATCCTCTTCTAACCTTAACTCTAACCATGATGAACCCTTGTTTAGCCTTGTAGCCGAGAGCTCTAGCGCGGTCTAGGCGTGTGGGTTTATCTATTCTGACTACTGTTGGTTCTCTTCTCCATTTTTGAAGTCTTTCACGCATAAGTTCATCAACATATGTTTCATCGGGTTTTTTCCATGCTTCTCTAATATAATGGTACATTCCTTTTACCAATTTTCTACCTCCAGCCTTGATTACGGTTCACCCAATTAATTATGGGCACATCCCTGCGGGAGTTCCCCCGCCGCTGCTGCAAGAGCCAAATACAAATTCTTAATTAAAGGTTTCGATTAAGATATCTGGCTACTACTGAACTTCCTCAGACACTTATATAATTTATCCTTTAGGTTTTGAAATGTTTATTGTTTTGATGAAAAGTGATCAATTATTTTTTGTGCTATTATAGTTGCGGCTTTTCTTTGGGCTTCTTCGGTTGATGCGCCGATATGAGGTGTGGCAACTACATTGGGTAATTGCGCCAGTTTAAGGGAAACATCTGTTGGCGGCTCGTTTTCAAATACATCTAATGCAGCAGCTGCGATTTTTCCTTCTTTAAGTGCTTCGTACAAGGCTTCTTCATCTATTATTCCGCCTCTTGATGTATTTATGATCACTGCACCATTTTTCATTAGGGAAATCTCAGCTCTGCCAATCATATGGTAGGTTGACGGTAGAAGTGGGACATGTAAAGTTATAATATCTGATTCTTTGAGAAGCTTGTACAAGGCTTCTTTTGTTGTTCCCACAAACTCTACTCCCAATTCTTCTGCTTTTTTGGCTAATTCTCCAATGACATCGTATGCAAGTACCCTCATATTAAAGGCGAGTGCGCGTTTGGCTACTTCTTGTCCTATCCTACCAAAACCCACTATTCCAAGCGTTTTGCCGTTTAGCTCTCTGCCCAAAAGCTCCTTTTTTATCCATTTTCCCTCTTTAAGTGCCATGTCGCCTCTTGGAATCCCTCTTAAGGCTGCTATCATTAGTCCTATTACTAATTCGGCAACAGAGTATGTGGGAGCTTCTGGAGCGTTTATCACAGCAATATTTTTTTCTTGTGCCGCTTTAACATCAATGTTATCTAATCCTACGCCAGCTCTCGCGATTAAAGTTAACTTTTCGGCTGATTCAATAATTTCTCTAGTGACTTTTGTTCTACTCCTTACGATTAAGACTTCAAATTCTTTAATTTTCTTTTTTAACTCGTCATAGCTTATATCAGGCTGCTCTATAACTTCAAATCCAGCGTCTCTAAGCATTTTTATGCCATCTGGATGAATAGGGTCAGATACTAAGATTTTCATTATTTAATCACCTGTTTAACTGAGATATTAAAAGAAGATATGTTGAGCTTAAAAACCTCGCGTACAATTAGGTTATCTACGCCTAGCTGCAGAAACGATTTTTATTATGTCTCTGTTCTTAAGTTTGTAGTCTTCTCCGAGTCTTATTCCTGTTCTTGCATCTACTGCGTAAATAAATGTTTCTCCAAGTTCTGTATGAATTTTATATGCAAGGTCTCGAGGCGTAGAGCCCTCTGGTAAAAGAAAAACATCTGGTAGAACGTTGCCTTCATGATCGGTGTATCTTGATGCGTCCTCAACAGGGAAGACCGCTACCATTTTTAGGAGATTAAAGACAGCTTCATCTAACACTTGTTGGACGCCCGTGGACCCGTATCTATGTAAGACTTCTTCCCTTAGTTTTTCGAGTTTTTCTTTTGCTTTACTTGTAAGTTTATCGGGTTTTAAAATTTCAAAGTCTGGGTCACCCGGTCTGTACTTTATTATCCCCTTTTCGGCGAGCTGACGAAGTGCGTATTCACCTGCTGCGCAACATGGAATGACAATATATTCGTTTTTCAGTTCTCTTTGAAGTCTTTCAACGTTTTTGGGAGCAGTGGGCAAGTCAACTTTGTTTGCAGCAATGATCATGGGTTTTGCAACTTTTCTAAGCTCTAAAGCAAATCGATATATTTCTTCTTCACTCCATTTATCTGGACTTTTAGATTCCAACTCAGCGTTTTTAACAGCAATTATTACATGTTCCTTTTTTATTTTTAGACCTGAGAGCCTTTCACTCATTAGTTCGGCAAAAGGTATCCTTTCAGCTCTTACACGTCCGGTTAATCTACGCCAATCTCTCATAATTATTTGAGTAAGCCACATAGCAACTTCCCTTTCAAGAAACCTTACATCCTCAAGTGGATCCCAAGTCCCAGGTTCCACTCGTCGACCTTCCGCATCGGTAGTACCACTAGCATCTACAACATGTATAAGTGCATCTGCTCTACGTAAATCGTCTAGAAATTTATTGCCTAGCCCTTTACCCCTCCATGCATCTGGAACTAGACCTGCAACATCTAACATGTTTATTGGAACATATCTAATCCCATCTATGCAAATACTGTTGCGAGGATTATCTGTGACTCCAAGTTCTTTACAAACACATTTGACTCTAACATAAGCTGTCCCAGGTTGCGCTTCAATCGTCGTAAATGGATAGTCTGCCGTTTTATATGAAGTTAGGCAAGCTGCATTTAGGAAAGTTGTTTTACCAGATGAAGGTTTCCCTAAAAGCCCTATAAGCAATATTAACACCACAACACTATAATGTGTTTAAATCTCCAACATTCTTCTACTTACCCACTACCATAATTTAATATTAAAATTAGGGCAAATTATGGTTTAAGTGGTTTCTTGAGAAGTTTTCTTGTAATATCGTTTAAAGTAATATCCGGGTTCCTTTTTTGGACCGAAACTTCTAAGACCTTTAGTTCTAAGTTGCTCCCTTAATTTATTTGCATATTCTCTTGAAATTTCTCCTCTTCTCTCCATGAAATCGATGACTTCTAATGCTTGCTCCTCTGTTTCAGCACGCCGTATAAAACTGATCACATCTGGATATCTTAGTTCATCAATCGGAGTTTCGTCAACCGGTTTTCCTCTTACACCGTGAAGTTCAACACTGTAGATATCTTCTTCTAGTTCCCTAGCTAAGTTAGGGAAAAGTTCCCTAAATACTTCCTTGTCAAATGATAAGGAATGAAAATCTTCTACCATATTTTCATCCAAGCTTTGATACTCTTTCTCTTCTTTTATGGCTCTTTGCATTTTGATGATCTGACGTTCCATGAAGTCATCTACCATCTTGGATATCCTTTTTCTTGCTGCTTTCCTTTTTCTCTGCTCATTTGCAGTCAATTTTAACCCCTCTATAAAAAGGTAATTTAGAAGTATTATTTAAAAGTATCTAGAATTACAAAGATAACTAAGTAAAAAGGGAAAATAATGAGAATATCATTCATTTTTGTTTTTTTCTAAGCTTCTCTCGTATTCCCCGATTAAGAAAATTTTGTCTACTCCTACATCTATGTGCGACCAAGGTAATTCTTTATCAAGGTCCTTTACTTCATCGCTATAATCGGTTAAATTTATGCCAAATGTTTTTTGGGCTCTTCTCCATGCACCTAAGCCGCCACCGTGTTCAGCGACATATTCAATTATCTTTCCAAGCTTCCTATCACCTAAAGATAACGCTGCTTGAATCTTAGCCCATCTAGGATCGAGATAATCAACGTAATTTAAACCAAGTGCTTTCAAATTTTTAATTATAAATTTCAAGCGTTTATCAAGCTCTTTTAAGGAGAATTGAGCCAACCATTGAAAAGGCGTGTGCGGTTTAGGAATAAATGGGGTAAAACTTACATGGAGTTCGCTTGGAGAATAACCTAAACTTATAACTTTACGTATTAAGTCAACAATGCCCCATAAGTCATCTTCACCTTCTCCCGGTAATCCAACAACAAAATACAGCTTTACATGCTTAATACCACACTTCTTAGCCGTAGCAACAGCATACAAAATCTGCTCCTCAGTAAAGGGTTTTTTAACAACTTTTCTAAGCCTAAATGTCCCAGCCTCAGGAGCAAAAGTTACGGTTTTCTGCCCACCTTTTACCAAAGCCTCAGCAATAGATTCAGAAAAACCGTCTACACGAAGAGATGGAACAGATATATCAAAGCCACTATTCACGATATACCAGCACAAATCCTCAAAATCAGGATGGTCTGAAATAGCTGACCCTATCAAAGAAACCTTACGAACTCGAGAAAACTTCGGTCCTCTATCGACAAGATCTTTTAAAACTTCAAAACCTCTAATTCTCATGGGTCTATTTTGAAAACCTATGAGACAAAATCTACAGCCACGATTACAGCCGCGAACAACCTCAAGAAGAAAAGATTTACCGAAAACAGGGGCAAAAGGACTATTCTCATCAACTTGAGGAACAATTTCAGCAACTGGATGAGGACAATCATCAAGACTTTTAACCCAAGCTCGTTTCACACTATGTCTACCCAAAGATGGAACATATACACCTTCAATGTCAGCAAACACCTCTAAATTCTCTCTAGGGTTCCTTGTTTCCAGAAAAAGGTCAATGAACCTATCCATAACAGCCTCAGCGTCGCCGATAACAAAAAGATCAATAAAATCGCTAATAGGTTCAGGATTCTCCCATGCACATGGACCTCCAGCAATAATTAAAGGATCTTCCTTCGACCGATCCTTGGAATGTAAAGGAATACCAGATCTACGAAGCATATCAACAACATTAACATAGTCGGTCTCAAACTGCAAACTAAAACCAACAACATCAAACTCCCTTAGGTTACGCCCCGATTCCAAGGAACTTGGAATAATTTTCTTTTGATAAGGTAAAAAACAGCGTTCGCAAACAACATCCTCCCTAGAATTTAACAGAAAATACAAAAGTTGAGTAGCAAAAGAAGACATACCCACTCTATAAACATTTGGATAAACAAAAGCAAACCTAAGATCAACCTTTCTCCAATCTTTTCTAACCACATTAACCTCTAACACACGGCCAATCACAAAGACCACCAACATAACGCAACCGGAAAATGCACTAAAACAAAGACACAACAAATATAATTGTTCCTCGCGCATAAACCTTATATAACCACCTATAAAAGCTATATATCTCACCTACATATAACTCCTCAGGTGGCTGTTTTGGGGGAAGGAAAATTAAAAGAACTTCGCAGATATTTCTCCCTACTGAGGGGAAACCTGCTCATAATAATCGTTACATGGGCTTTCATAGAATTTGCAAGAGGAGCTACAAGCACATACTATTCAAAGTACGTTGTAGGGCTCGGAGCCCCGGAAATGGTTCCGGGCTTGCTTCAAGCACTTTACACATCAGTATATGCAATAGTAGCAATAATTGGAGGGTATGTAGCAGACCGGTATGGAAGAAAAAACATAATAGCATTTTTTACGTTTTTTGTAGCTTTCTCATACTTATTATATGCAACGGCTCCAGCTTGGCAATGGCTAATAATAGCTGAAACAACACTAGCATTAACATCCATTTACATCCCCGCACTCCAAGCAATGATAGCTGACAGTATACCACCAGAAAAACGTGGAAAAGGATACTCCCTAACATACTTAATAACATATCTAGCAGCAGCCCCTTCAGCTCTAGTCGCAGGAATGCTAGTAGCACAACATGGAATTGTCCAAGGAGTAAGAATAACCTTCTTTATAGCATCTACATGCGCAATAATAGCAGCAATTCTAAGAACTCTCTTCCTTAAAGAAACACTGCAAAACAAAGACAAAAAAACAACTAGAGGATTAAGAGAATTTCTTAAAGACACTTTACCATCTTACAAATATGCAGTAAAATCCATGAAAAAAAGTTTAGTCTGGTTAATCACCGCGTACATAATCTTTACCTTTAGTTTTGCAGCATGCTCAAAATACTGGATACTCTACACAGTAGACGAAATGGGAATAACCAATGAACAATGGGCGTTAATATCCTTCGCCTCCTCCATCACATATCCCCTAGCAATCTTCCCTGCAGGATTCATCGTAGACAAAATTGGGAGAAAAAAGTCTTGGATCCTATCACGCATACTCTTCGCAGCAGCAACCATAATCTACCTATTAACACCTAAAATCACAACAATAACAATACCACTACCAACAAGCACACTAACACTCCAAAAATACCACATACTCATCACAGACTTCGTCATATTTGCACTAGCACTAGGAATACTAGGCGTAGCAGTATCAGCCCTACAAGCAGACCTAATACCACGTGAACTCAGAGGAAGAACCATGGCAGCAATATCCCTACTAACATCCTTCCTAGCAATAGTACCAGGAAACATCTACGGAGGATACACCTACCAATACCTAAGCAAAACAACCCCATTCATAACACTCCTCATACTAAACATAATATCCCTAACAATAATAATCCTAAAAGTAAAAGAACCAAAAATAAAAGAAGAATAACATTTAGCATAGAGCATGAGATCAATAAAGGACAAAAATAACGGCAATCACATCAGAATCCTTAAAATTACTATAAAAATCCTAAAACGTTAAAGAATATACGGTTAGTGGCAAAATGGCCACAAAAAGTATATTCACATATATTTGTGGTAGCTCTGGGCCAATGGACAATTATAACCCAAGCTTAATAACTAGACAAAAACATGCACCAAAACTATTATACTTAATAAATGAAAAACCTCAAAGCGTATCCGAATTATCATACAAGTTAAGGACCAGTAAAGAAAAAGTTAAGAAATTAATCAACGATCTGCTAAGAATAAATGCTATAAAAGAAGAAGACGGAAAATACAAAGTCAATTTTTGTATCTTAACAAGAGATGACATGTTAAAGGTTCATAAAGTATTATTTCCCATTTCTAAAGAAATAGCCAATAAAATAATGAAATATTCAGCTAAATTAAGCAAATTGGCGGAAAAAATCTCATGCACAAGTCATGTCAACCCAAATAAAACACTATTTATAGTCATAGGTTGCATAGCCTTAGATTGGAGAGGACTAGACGAGCTACGCAAGCAAGGACTTTTAATTAGGGACAAACTACAACCTGGAAACAGAAAATACCTACTCTTTGGAAGAGAGAAAATAGATGAAAAAACTAGTAAAAGATTATTCGAAAAAATGTACATAGGATCCCATTCAATAGAAATAGATAACTATCTATTTGTTACATTCGGAGATTGGTCTGGAATTAGATACGCATTTCCAGACTTTGCATATACTCTCTCAAGTCTAAGTTCAGAAAGAAAAGAAATTACCTTAACAACCCCAAAATGGTTCTTAAATGAAATATTCGAAGTTAGATGGAAACTAGCCCAAAAGTTAATGATAGACTCAGCAAACCTCCTCTTTCAATTAATTAAGCCAAACAATAGAATAGAAAAAGCAAGCACATTAGAGAAAGATAGATGGATAAAATTTCTACTTCAAATACTGAGAAAGTTACGGTACATCGTCCTGCAAAAAGAAAAAATAAAATTAAACTATCCAATATTTACACCAGAAGACCAGAAAATCGTAAATAAAATTTGCAAAATAGTTTTAAGTCCCGCAATCAACTTCATAAAAAGAAAACATAAAGAAATCTGGCAGTTATTATCAGAAATCTCCCCAATTAAAAACGAAATAAGTCGTAAAGAAATTTTCTGCGAATTATGGCACTGGATATTCGGATACGTAAACAGAGAATTATGCAAGCGAGAGCTCCTATATGATCCACCAAAGCGTAAAGGAGAAGCAAGATACTTAGCTACCATAATAAAACATTAACACTCCACCAGTCAACACGACACCTACAATCCTAACTCGCTCACAATAAAACCAGTCAAAAACCAAAACAAGTAAAACCCACATAACCCCAAACTAGAGTAAACTTTTTAGGAAGAACACCTTAACACTATAACTGGTCAAGTTACTGTAACTCGGTCTGAGAAGTAAAAAACACCTCGACAAAATTACCAAAAACATATAGAGCCGCCGTAGCTCAGCCTGGGAGAAAAACCACCCAAAAGCGCCGGACAGCCACGGGCAAACAAACACCAAAATGCCCGAAACCCGGAATGAAGATCCGGATGTCCTGGGTTCAAATCCCAGCGGCGGCATCACTTATTTTCTTTGTTTTGTTGTTTTTTATCGGTTTTGTGGTGTGGTTGTTGTGTTTGGATTGTGATGTAGATTGAGGTAGGTTGATGTTTGATTTTAATTTGTTGTTTGTTGTGTGTTTTGGAGTTGGAGTGGAAGGTTTGAAATATGTCATGGTGCTAGGTGTGTGGGTGTTTTGTTTAAGCTTTATGGGGTGGAGTTAAGCTAGTTGCTGCTCCATGTGGAAAAGACTAAACTTGGCATCCGAATTAACTATAAAATTTGTTCTAATCGTGTTGGTATAATGGGATAGTGGATAAAATGCTTACTTTGGTGGGTTTTATTAAATTTAAGGGAAAGGAGGAATATTTTACGAAGGTTTTCGTAAGGGTGGAGGGTGTTTAAATCCAGTCTGTGATTTGTATGGTTGCTTTGTTTTCTTTGATCCATTTTAAGGTTTTTTCCTTCCATTTTTGATATTTTTCCCACTTTGTGAAGTTTAGGTAACCTGAACCGATGTCAAACCCATTTGAAACAAATATGATGTCTCCTCCTCCACCCCAGTTACCCCATCCATTCTTCACGAAAGCTTTAATATTTTCAGGGTCTCTGTCGGATTTTTCTATGTTGAATTCTGGAACTATGGCTTTATGGTATCTTCTTTCCAGCTTGGCTGTTATTTCCCAGTAGACGAATCTCAACTCCTTATTATATAGACTTTCTTTCTCCCATATTGTTATGTTTGATATGTTTGGGTTGTCTTTGGCTTCTGATATTAGTTTTAGTGCTTCTTCCATAGCATCTAGACTTAGGCAACACAAGTATACTTCGTTGTCTTTGATTTTTTATGTTTTCTATGAGTGTTAGTTGTTCTGGGAATTCGCCTGACGTTGGTATAACTCTTATCCTAGTTTTACCGTTTGCTGAGGGGAATGGCGCTGGTCTGAATTCTCCGTACTCCTCTATTTTTGTCATTATTAGGTTAAGTTTTTCCTAAAAGGAAGACGAAATTTTATCAAAAACTTCACAGGATGTTTTATTTGGATTATTTTTCTTTTAGGGGTGTGATTATGAGTGCTGGTCCTGTGATTTTTTCTTGTTCTCCTTTTCCGATGACTTTGACTTTTACTGGAATTTTGTTTTCTTTCATTTTTTTGATGAATGGTTCGAATATTGTGTCGCTCCAAATTGCTTTTGGTATGCAGATCCACATTGACTCGTATGTTCCTTGATGGGTTTGATGTGTTCTTTTTGTTATGTTCCCCTTTTGTTCTCTCAATTTGTCACATTCCCTTATAACAAATCTTGTTAACAACATTTACAACAACTCCCCTTCTCTTAACTCTTCTTACGAATAATCTAATCATAAAAATAATCATAAATTTTATAACTAATTTTGTTAACAAAATTGATAGAGAGTATGAAATAGGAAGAGATAGAATCACGTGGAGCAGAGTGCCATTTATACTTAGAGCAGTCAAGGGCTAATAATCTTCGAATATAAAAACTAATTATCTCCTAAAGGGAGATTGAGCACAGTGCGTATACGAAAATGTTCGAAATTCATACCAGAAATTTCATTAAGTGTTAATTGTCGATTTTACTGGTTGAAGATGGGGATGTGAAACGATGTGTTACTTTATGAAACGTTGCGAAAATCTCTGTGTATGTGCTTCATGTAAAATCGACTCTATATGAGGGTACTATGGCTTTAAGGCAGAAGTAAGGTTAAGTAGTTAAAATTGTTGTTTATTAGAGTGACAAACATGCTGTATAATTAAGTTAGTATATGCGTATAGTTGTGGGTACGTGTTAATAAGATTACGTTCTAAGGAAGCAATAAGTGAAGATATTGAGGATACTTTACTTCACTTCACCGAATATTATAGGTAACTCTTTCGCTATAGAGATTTTCGCAATATTTTGCCTCCATTGTTAGCTGGAAATTTTGAACGAATGTATTGTAGTGCTTTGTTGGACGATTGTTCAACAAATGTTTTTGAAAAAGGCTGAATATAATTAAGAGAGCGTGGAGTCGCATGCCGAAACTTCACATAAGTTTTCGCATCGATGTAGAGAAACTAAAGGTATTGGAAAGTATTGCAAAGCAGAAAAGAAAGACAATAAGCTCCCTTTTAAGGGAGATTGTTGACAAATATGTTGAAAAAAGTCCACCCCCTTTTTTTGAGACGGTACCTGTTGTACTTGAGATTTATGATAGAATGTTAGAGATTCTTCTCAGTATAGGTAAGCTTCCTTTGGAAGAGGCTGCTACGATAATATATAATTATTTTGTTTGGAAGTATGGGAACAATCTGAACGAATTAGACTTGAATGTCTTTTTGGAGGAAATAAAGAGAATTTTTACATATTTCTGCAAGATTGAGAAATTTACTTTCCGTGAAACAGAGCAAAACACAATAATTCACATCAGAACCGCGAGTAACAGTCAGGCTGCTTGGATTTCACAGTTAATAAAGATAATCATTAGTAGACTTATCAGCCATGAGGTTGAAGTTCATAGTAGTGGGAGGAACGTTGTCCTTTTAATTGCTCTCACCTAACGTAAAACATCTATACACTAGATTTTAGATGAAAATATGTTTTAGAATCGTTAATAATTGATTTTAACGCAACGTCACGGCCTGTTATTTTTATGTGCTGTCTTCTTGATGATCTAATTATCTTTGTTGTAACTTTTTGTTTAACAATGTGTAACGGTTGAGCCACGATAAATATATTGTGAAATGCATTTGTAATTATAGGCGTTACATTGCATTTTGTTGCGAGGATCTCAATGAAGGGGGAAGCGTTGTGAAAAAAGAGGAACTTTATAATAAATATAGAAAGTTCATGGATTCTACGTCTTCTCATTTATCCATGTTTGATAATGTTGATCGTAAAATTGTTAGATGTTTGTTAGAGAACCCTAGAACTACTTTAAGGGATATTGCTAAAAGTGTCGGTGTTACTAGAACTACGGTTAGGAATAGGTTGAAAAAACTTTTTGATAATAAATGCATAACCACTAAGGTTCTTTTTAATGTAGAGAAATGCAATTTTAGGTTTGCTTTTCTTGGGCTAAGTTTCTCGAGGTTTAGGGATTTTAATAGGTGTTTACAAATAGCCATGTATTGTCCTCGAGTTGTGATTCTTGTTAAAAATGTAAATAAGTACCATATACTGATGGTGCTAATAGCAGAGAGCGATGAGGAACTATGTCATATTATAAATGAGTTTCAGTTCCTTAGCGGCGTAAAAGAAACTCGTGTTGAAACTATTACTGCAATTAATCTGCTGAAACCCATTTTTATCGAATCCGTCCCGTTTATCTTTTTGAACCCTGAAGAAATACGCAGTATATGTGATAACTGCCCGATGAACTTGTATAGCGATGAAAGATCTTATAAGGGTTAGCCTTAAACTATGTTAAAATGAATTGCAAGATGGGAACTCTTTCCCCCTTAAACGTTTTTTTGTATCCTTTTAACTTTATTTCTGCATTGTTCTTTAGATAGAAGTTTGATCTCCGTTTAATGTTTTCAAGAGAATCTGCATGCATTATATGTCCCAGGATTCCTTTGAACCCTCTTTCCTTGACGAATTGCAGAATTTCTTTTAATACGATGCTTCCTATTCCTTTATTTCTATACGGTTCTTTTACATATAGACTTGTTATTTCAACGTATTTTTCACTGTTTATTTTTTTGGGTTGTAAAGCTGCCGTTCCTATAAGTTCTCCATTGCTTCTTAGATATACATAGGTTCCGCCATGTCGTTTGTTAAGGTATATAGCTATTCTGATGTTCTTATTGATACGCCATTTTATATTCAAAGGATTAACCACCGATGTTGGTTTACATGAATGATATTTTCTTATGCAAACAAATAAATTTTGTTATAACCAATATGACTACTTTGTTGTATATGAGGTTCGCAAATTGTACATACGTTTTATTAAGATTTTTCATTTTGAATATTCAATTGTTAAGAGAAATGCAATATTGACGTGAAAAACATTAAACAAGAGGAAAAGGAATTATTCAAGTCGATTAATCGATTTAAAGTCTATTTTTCCATAAAGTTGAAATAGGTCGCAGAGATAGTTATAATACCCCCTCCCCAGCGAGACAGGGATGTGTTCTAAATGATGAGACACCGTCAGATTAAGATATTCGTAGTTGGTCCTTTTCAGGCCGGGAAGACGACTATAGTTCATTTGCTCGATCCTAAAGCTTTTAGTATTGAACGTGAATATTGCGAAGGTAATGTAAGGTTTTCAACCACCGTGGGTTTTGATTTAGGGAAATTAGTATGGTTACATGGTAAGAGTGACGAAATATTTGATATTTCAATGTTTAAAAAGACGCTTGGAAATGTTAACACGGATGGTTGCGAGGTTTGGGAGGTATTTCTTTTTGGTGCTCCAGGTCAGATGAGGTTTCAAGATACTAGAGAAGCTGTATCGAAAGGAAGTGATGGTGTCCTTTTCGTCATTGATAGTACAAAGCCAGGTCAAGTGGGTCATGTGCTTGCTCTTTTTGAAGAGGTGAGAATGTTTCTAGGAGATCATATTCCAATTGTTGTTGTCGCTAATAAACAGGATTTAGAAGATGCATTGAAAGCTGAGGAGATCAGGAGGATTTTAAAGCTGGACAATGTAAAAGTTGTTGAGGCTTCTGCGATAAGAGGTGAGGGGGTTAGAGAAGCGTTAATTGAGTTGTTAAAAATGGTAAGAGAGGTGAAGTTGAGAAAAGGTAAAGAATTGGAGGTGATGTCTGGTGTCTAAAGTTACTGTTACAAGAAAGAAGCTTGAGGAGCTTTTAGAAGACTTAGAAAAAAGGAGTGATATTACTGCTAGTGCACTTGTAACTAGAGATGGATTGGTTATGGCTAGTGCTTTACCTAAGGATGTTGATGAAGATGCTATTTCAGCGATGGCAGGAATGATGTTAGGGTTGGGGAACAGAGTTGGAACTGTGTTAAAGAGAGGATCCGTAGAGCAGGTTATTATAAATGGTAGAGATGGCTTTGCGATTTTAACAGATTGTGGTCAAGCGGTCCTTATAGCGCTTGCTCCTTCCGAGGCAAAGCTTGGAATATTACTCTATGAGATGAAGGAGACTGCAAATATGGTAAAAAACATGTTTAGATAAGGAGGGAAAATTGTGAGCCGTAGTGAGGAAGTTGCAACTCGTATAAATAATTTAATAATCTACGGATTGCAAAAAGCGCTATGGGACGCGTTGGGTGAAGGAGCAATTGCTGCAACCGCACTTATAGGTAAAGAGCTTCTCGAAATTATGGAAAATGATATGGGTCTTAAAATTTCTGGGGAACAAGCTCAAGATATGTTAAATAACATAGCTGGTCTGTTGACAAATGAATTTAGGATGGCTGATAGTGTTCAGATTGAACAACAAGGTGACGATAAAGTTGTTGTTAATATAAAGGGTTGTATGTCGCTTCCGGTTGAAGAACGACTTACTGCTGCTGGTATTAAGCCATTTGTCTGTCCGTTTGCTAATATTGCCACAGCTGCTATGAGAAAACTTCTAAACGTGAAAACACGGATAACATCTCTTGAGATCAGTGGAGATCAATGTAAGATAACTTTCGAGACATATGAAGAGTAGGAGACTTTGCTCTTCTATTCTTTGTACTCGAAATTAAAGTTGATCTAGGAGGGTGGCTTATGAGCAGTAGAAAGTCTACAAAGGTGGCTCTTGAGGAAATTTTGTTGGAATTGGAGAAATCTGACCCAGATATTGAGGCATCTGCTCTAGTTAGAAGGGACGGTTTAATAATGGCTGCGGCTCTCCCTGAGGGAATTGATAAGACCCTTGTTGCAGCAATGACGGCAGCTGTTCTTAATATCGGCAGTAGAGCATTAGAGGAATTAAAGAGAGGAAGTTTGAAAGAGCTGCTTGTGAGAGGAGAAAATGGTTTAATATGTATAATGAGAGCAACGAGTGACAGTGTTCTTTCAACGATCGTTAGGTCAGAGGCTAACATTGGTCTTGTTCTTGTTGAGATGAGAAAAGCTGTTCAAAAAATTTCTCAGATATTATCTTGAAAGGAGGGATTATCGTGGCAGAAGCAGGTAGTGATCTAAGAAATTATCTATTATATCTCTTATTTAAAACAATGAAGAAAATTGGTTTATCACCAGAACTTTTGTTTCGGCAGGCATCCAGTGCTATAGCAGAAGACATAAAATATGTTTCTAATAGCTTTTTCAAGGGAGGAGACATTAACACGAGCGATTTTAAAACGATGGTTGAAAACATCCTCGCTACACTTAGGGATTCAAATATCATATCCAAGTATAATGTGGAGTTTAAAGGGGATAATGTGATAGAGATTTCATGTGAAAATTGTTGCTACCTGTCTATGGCTGAAGAGGCGAAGAGATTTGGAGAAAAGGGATGCCCCATATGTATCGTTGCCTTTGCTGGTAGCATAGCATGCGCTGCAATTGCAGGATATACATTTAACAAAGTGGAATATGAGGTCTACGAACCAGGGAAGTGTAGGCTTAATTTCGGATACGAACATGCCTAAGTTCGTATTCGAAGAGCAAACTTCTCCACTAATTCAACATTTTTCTTTGTTTGCAGCGTGATGAAGGAGGGAAGTAAAGATGACATCAGAGGAAGACATTATTATGTTGATTGAAGAAATTGCTAGAAACTTGGGCGAAATTGTAAACTCGTTAATAAGGTATAGTGAGAAATTAAACTGCGACCGGACTAAACAAAAATATCTTGAGGTTGTGGCTAAAATTGTTGAAGAAACTTTTCCAAACCTGCTCTTGGAAAAAGTCGGGAAAAATAAGAGTAATTGAAGAAGGAGAGTATAGTCCAAGGGAAGAATTACATATTGAGATTATCAAGTTATTAGCTACTCTTTATTTTGAAGAATCTGTGGATGACATAGAAAAATATGTTGAAAGGTGCGTACGTGATAGAGAAAGACGTCGAATTTATATTCTGATGGTTAACCATCAGGTTTGCGGTGTTGCCATCTTTAGTATTATCGATGAAAAAATCGCATCTTTAATGGAAATTGTAGTATACCCGAGAGGAAGAGGTTATGGAACGATATTTTTAGAGTTGCTTAAGAACCGGCTTCGGAAAGAGGGAATTAATAAGATCACTGTTCCTGTAGTTATATCGAATGCAGAGGTTAAATACTTTTATCTGAAAAATGGATTTAAAACAACGATTTATGGGGGGATGGAGCTTAACCTAGAAAGATGTATATCCGATTCTTGTTGAGTACCAAGATTTTCAATAAGGCGGATGACAGGCCCTTGGGTTTATAGGGTCACCCCCCTACCCTCCTCCCCCCGCTTCCGTCATATGTTTGTCTACCATTTACTATTTTTGGCCCAAGGGCCCATCAATCTCTTTAAAGTAGGAAGAGAGAGGTTCCAGAATGTTAATATGTATAAGCTGCTTTCGCCTCCGATGAGTTAGAAATGTTGAGAATTTTTTGGAGAATCGTGTAGGAAAGCTCGGGGTGATAATTGCATGTTAGTTTCATAATTATATTTGGTTTTTGTTTTTAAAGAATTTTTATAAGAAAGCTACTTATAAGTTATGGCAAAAAGACAGCTAAGGTTTCTAGTACGGAAAAATGTAAAAACTAACTAACTTTGGAATATAAGATGCCCCTTTCATTGTGTTGTGTTTTGTTGCAGGCTTATGCGAAAGGTTTACATTTGTTTTTGTTTTTCTTATAGAGTTGGGAGAGTCTTTTGGTTACGGTTTGAGAGTGTTGTTTGTTTATTTATTGTTTTTGGGGGTTGAAGATGAAGAGTGAAAGGGATTTTGTTGGAATGCAGGGGTATGTTGTTGAAAAACTGGATATAAAGGATGCTTTGGAAGTTGAGGAGTTGTTTCGTTTGGTGTGGCCTTTTGCTGAGGAGTATCCGGTGGAGTGGCGTCGGAGAAGATGTCTTTCTAGCAGTGAAATTGTGGGAGAGATGTTGGAGGGTTACTATTATTTTGGTATTAGGCTTGAGGGGAAGTTAGTGGCTGTGTATAAGGCGAAGATCGAGAAAAACATTTGTTTTGGGGAGCATCTTTCTATTCACCCTGATTATAGGAGGCGGGGGCTTGCGAAGGCTATGTATGAGCATATATTAAGGTTTGCTAAGGAGAAGGGTTGTGTTAGTGTTCGGGTTAATATTTTGCCTACGCAAGTAGCGAGTGTAAAAATTGTTAAAAGATATGGTTTTCGAAAGATAAGGGAATATGAACAGATACCTGGAATGCTTGTGCATCTTTATGAAAAAGTTGTGGGTCGTGGCGAGTGATGGGCGGTTTTAGTAAGCTTAAGGTTGATTTGCTTTGTAAAGGTGTTAGACTTGGGGTTGATATTGATAGGGGAAGAAAGGGAGGGGCAGGGCCAGCTGGAGGAAGGTATATTGTTCTTCCTTCTGGACGATGTGTTAATGCGGCGATGTGGGGTAAGTTTGTTGGAAAATCTCCTTACGTTTTAGTGGAAATAGATGAGAAGTTTTATATTGTTAGGGAAAATGGGGAAAAGGTTTCTGAAGTAGACTTAGTTCCTTATCCCCAGTTTTATAGAAGACGTACTTCTTATGGGACACCTATGTGGAAGGTTGCTCTTTTACATGGTGTTGATTGTTTAGCTACTACAGTTCTTCAAAAATGTATTTATTGGCGTAAGGGTTTGGGCTGTAAGTTTTGTGGAATAGAGCTTTCGTTAAAATCTGGAAGGACTATTCTTCTTAAGAAACCTGAGGAGTTTAGAGAAGTTGTTGATGCAGCGGTTGAAGAAGGAGTTTGTAAGCATATTACTTTGACTACTGGTACTCCTGGAACCCCAGATAAGGGCGCAAAGCTACTTGCAGAGATTGTTCGAGAGGTAAAAAGCTATCATGAAGTTCCGATTCATGTTCAATTAGAGCCGCCTAACGACTTAAGATATATAGAGATGCTTGCTGATGCTGGGGCTGATACCATTGGCGTTCATATAGAAACATTTGATAAGAAGGTATTTCACGAGG
>Ga0209410_1000082_pt1 | contig 36807 bp, 37 predicted proteins | sample Mar14436cmmetaG_FD_184135 | JGI IMG/M metagenome (GOLD analysis project Ga0209410, IMG submission 184135) | Marine hydrothermal vent microbial communities from Guaymas Basin, Gulf of California to study Microbial Dark Matter (Phase II) - Marker... ... | reverse complement strand
CCTGGGACTATTTGGTCTATGTATTGGTAAAGGGTTTGAATTGGTCCTATTCCCCTTCCCAAAATGACTATTGATCCAGAGAGACCATCTCCGTATAATCCTGATTGCCTTCTTCCCTCTAGGTAATTCTCAATGGATTGGATTACCAAGGAAGGATTCTCTTGGAGGTGGAATCCGTCTATTACCAAGATGGAGAGGTCTCTCTTCCTCTTGGACATATCGGGAGAGGTTATTTCCTCAAGGGAGATTACTTCCGCTCCTCCAGAGATTGAGAAGCAATCCTCATTGGCCCATATCAGTTTGTTTATTGCTTCAAGGCTCTTTTGAGCTCTCTCCGAGTTCAGGTCTCCTAGGTAGATTATGGTGTGATTCTCTCCGCATTCGAATGGTATGAGGTTGCGATACATGAAAGCTTCTTTTACATCTTGGGGCATCTCTTCCCAGGGTATTTGGTTTGAAAAGGCCCATTCTCTGAGTTCTTCAACATCTTGCTCCTCTGCCATTACCTCTTGAACCAATCTCCTACTAGGCTTTTTCTTCCTTTCCTCCATTCTATTTTTTTCTGAAAGTCTTTCTGTGAGTTCCTCTCCGTGCTTGGGATACTCACTTTGTTCAAATGATTTGGACTCCTCTGAGGTTCTAGTTGGTTTCTCCTGAGTTTCAAGTAATTTCCCTTGATAATTTCTTTCAGAGGTTCTTTCCATCTCTTGGACTTGGAAGAGAGTCCAGGTTGAAATTGCCAGAGCGATTAAGACCAAGATCAAGGCCACTCTGGACTCTTCCAACATATCACCCTTTTTACCTAGGTGGATTGAGTATATATATCGGTTGAAACCGTCTAATTGTCGTTAGTGAGGAGTCTCTCTGAAGTCCGTCTGGGATTAACTTTGTGATGCAAAGTTTTTTATATTATACTTTGTATTGCAAAGTGGGTGGCACATTGGAGGAGGTAAAGGAAATAAGGGAAATAGTGGAGAGAAGCGTTTCCCAGAAGGACTTGCTCTTTACTGCCAAGAAAATGACGATATGGGGGGCAACGACGACTATAGGCTTTGCTGTAACTCATGTGATGTTCAAACAAGCAATTGCCGGTAAATTGAATGGTCTGTACATAATTCCCTGGTGGGTATTGGTGATAGGCGTGAGTCTTTACTTGAGCTCTAGAGTGGAGCCTCCTTCAGTGGTCTCTTACTTCGGAAGAATTGCCAAGAGGTTCTGGATGATATATTTCGCAGTACTTCCCCTCGTGATAGGTGAGCTAATCGCTTTGGGAAAACCGATGTACATAGGAGCTTTCATATCAATCTTGGTAGGAGCATGGATATCATTAGGAGGAATCCTGCTGGGATGTAGGACCACTGTAGCCCTAGGACTCATTTACTCCTATTCATCGATAGCCATGTTCCTCTATTGGCAGTATCAGTTCCTCATATACGCGCTCTTACACTTCTCGATATTGTTTCTCCTAGGTGGAGTGATTTCGCTTAAGCGCCTAGAGAAGGGAGAGGAATGATCTTGGATTCCAGAATCAGGGTAAAGGCTCTGGCTATACTTTCTGGATTAGAGAAAGCAGAGTTCAAGTATTTAAAGGAGAAGCTCAGGACTACAGACGGGAATTTGAGTTCTCACATGAAGAAGTTAGAGGAAGCTGGGCTAATCAGAGTAGAGAAGGCGATCGTTAAGGGAAAACCTAGGACGTACTACTCGATAACGGAAAAGGGGAAGAAAGTCCTAATGGAATACTTGGAGGAGATTCTGAGGGAGATGAGTGGGAAACACTAAGCTAAGTTTCCTTAGTGGAGTGTCTCCTCCTATGGGCGATTAGATAGAGCGAATAGAATCTCTCCTGTCATGACAAGGAGAAGAGGAACAAGCAGATACTACAAGTACGGCAATTCTCTATGTGGCAAGTGTTCCTGAATTCTCCTAGGAGGTGCTCCTCTTCTAAATAAGCAGAGCAATGATACGTCAGGTGTTCAATTGGTCTAGTCTTGGAGATTACTAAACCTAGAGCAGGAGCTACACAAGGATTTCCTGAGAGCTATCGCTAATACTGCTCCGATCAAATAAGGATATTGAGTCCCCCACTTTCAGAGGGTTGAGTTTTCCGAAAAGCTGCGCCATTCCCAGAGTGAAGAATAGTAGCCCTATTGTCGATACACCTGTATCGGGAAGTGAGGGCTTCCCCAAGAAGCCATTGACGTAAAAGAATAGGAAGGATGAATAGAACTTCAAATATTCTTTAAATGGCTTCCTCGAGCTCACGAACCTATAGACTACAATGGGGAAGAGTGGGAGCACACAGAGGCTCGTGGAAACCAATACCTCAGTAGATGCATCAAGGGATTCAAGTCCCTCTCTTTCTCTCTTTTCTCTATTAATTATTTATTGGGCTCTCCTTCTTAGCTTCTCTACCTCCTTAAGCAAGATCTCGTAGACTTTCCTTCCATCTGCTCTTCCTCCAACTCTCTTCATCACCTCTCCTACTAATTTCTTAGAGATTCTGCTTGGATCTCCTGATAGTAAATCTCTTGCTCTTTTCGAAACTACTTCAGAGATTATTTTCCTTATTTCTTCCTCTGGAACTAGCTTGAATCTATTGATCAAGTCCTCCATTCCTCCCTCTCCCTTCGAGAGGAGTTTAATTACTTGGATCATGCCCTCTTTGTTCAGAAGTCCCTTGGAGTTCAGCTCAAATAGTCTTAGTAAGTCGCTTTCCCTCAAGCTGGAAAGATCTACTCCCTCTCTTCTCAGTGATTTTAGAGTATCAAGTAGGAAAGAGGCTATGAAATTCGGAGATAAGTTCGTACTGGAAATTGCCTCCTCGAAGACTTTCAAATACTCTGATCTTACTAATCTATTGGCTAGCTCCTCTCTAAGCCCAAGAGAAATTAGTTTTTTAGCTTTTTCCCTTGGTAGTTCAGGCAAACTAAGTCTAATTTTATTTATTAATTCCTGATGGATTGGTATTGGTGGAACGTCCGTTTCGGGATACATCCTAGCTGCTCCGGGAAGTGGTCTCATGAACTCCGTGTTGCCATCTGGAAGAGCTTTCCTAGTCTCTTCTGGTATTTCCTCCATGGAGAGCTTTACTCTTCTCATCACGGCTTCTAAGCTCCTACTCAGAAAAGGCTCTTTCCCTGCCACTAATATCGCAGCGTCCTCTTTTCCCTCTATCCCTAAGTGGTGATACAGACTCTTCACCTCCTCTTCGGATATTCCATAGCCTGGAAGTTCATCTGTATGGAATATTCCTGGTATTCCACCATATACTCTCGAGTAATTCGCTAATTCAGTACCTAGTCTTCTCCCTGGCTGTATTTCCTTTCCTAAAACCCCAGAAAATCCAAAAAGAGGAATAGACATCACTTTACCTCCCGAGGAAATTTCTCTCCTGAGTATCTTAGACTTAGTCCCTAGGAAAACTTCAGTTACGTCAACTGGGTTTCCTACTCTGGCCCCTCTCTCCCTCAAAATTTCTCTTATTCTGAGAAGCTCCTTCTGTCTCATCACCTCTCTCCTTATTACTTCTTCTATGAGATCTAGCTCCTGAACCCCTTTTATCTCTTGCCTGCTTCCGCCCTCTATGGATACGTTCAGATCTTGTCTTATTGTCCCTATCCCTCTCCTCACTTTACCAGTAGCTCTTAGCACTTCCCCTATGTACTCTGCTACTTCTCTGGCTTGACCCTCTTCCGTTATGTCCGGGTAGGTTGAGACCTCTATCAGAGGTATTCCCAACCTATCTAATCTGTATCTGGCTGATCTCTGAGTAGTTTCCATTATTCTGGCTGACTCCTCTTCTAAACAGACGCTCTTAACTCTGACTTCTCCCTTTGATGTCTCTATGATTCCTTCTCCCATTGAAACTATCGCTGTCCTCTGAAATCCTGTAGTATTTGATCCATCTATGACTATCTTCCTCATGACGTGTATTTCGTCTACAGGTTCAAGACCTAGCATGAGGGAAACTTGTATCGCTACTTCCAAGGCCTCTCTGTTCATTTCCCCTGGTGGTTCCTCATCTAGTTCAACTAAGCAGGAAGTCTCCTTGTCGGCTTCATAAAAAAACTCCCTGTCCCTCAAAGACTCAAGCAAAGCTGCTGGGTCTATTTCTCCCATTTCGCTCTCTGTGGCTCTTAGCTTCCTTCTAACAACTAAGCTAGCCTCTCTATCGGAGATCTCAGATGGGCAGTTACAGAATAGTTTTCCTGTATTGAGTTGCTGGTGTACCTCTATACCCACTTTGAACATTCATATACACCTCTCTAAGCGTTTATTGGACTTCTCTTCCCAATTTCTCCTCTCATGTTCGTTAACATAAGCTTCCTGACTTCCCTCAAGTCCTCGGTTTTGCCTAAGACGTACATCAATTTGACCATGGCAACTTCCGGAATCATGTCCTCTCCCGGTATGACTCCCATCTTCAGGAGTTCTCTCCCCCTTGAGTAGACGTTCATGTTCACTCTTCCGTGTATACACTGAGAAGTCATGACTACAGCTATCCCTGAGTCCAAAGCTCTCTTCAATGGATCTAATAGACCCTTGGGAACATGACCCATGCCTGTTCCTTCTATTACTATCCCTCTCTGTTTATCTACTAAGAAATCCAGAAACTCCGGGCTCACTCCTGGGTGTACCTTGAATAGGGATACTCTTTCCTCCATTTCCTTGTCCAGCCAAGTTTCCCCTCTGCTATCAGATCTCTTCTTGTAATTGGATAAGAACTTGACTTCCCCCTTTTCAGTGACTATTCCAATGGGGGAATCGTTTATAGTCTTGAAAGCGTCTCTCCTTGATGTATGCATTTTTCTGACCCTTGTTCCACGGTGGATTAAACAGAAGTCATCGCTAATACTTCCGTGCATGACTACAGCTACTTCAGCCAAATCCGTTTTGGCCACTCTAACAGATGACATGAGATTCAAATCTGAATCGCTGGATGGTCTGTCCGAAGACCTTTGAGACCCCACCAGCACTACTGGGTCATTTAAATCTTGTATCATGAAGCTCAGGGCTGCAGAAGTATAAGACATTGTGTCCGTTCCATGTGCTATTACTACTCCTTCAGCTCCGCCTTCTATTTCTTGTATGACTTTTTCTCCTATCTTGACCCAGTTCCTTGGCTCCATGTCCTCACTGGGTATGTTCATTATCTCTTCAGCTTTTATTTCAGATATCTCCCTCAATTCCGGTATCCTTTTGAGTATGTCAGACACCTTGAAGGACGGTTTGACGGCCCCAGTTTCGTAGTCTATTTTACTTGCTATCGTTCCACCTGTTCCGACTATTGATACATATCCTCCTCCCGTCTCATGTATCGTCTTTCCATATTTTTTTTCTTCTTTTTTAAGCCTCTTTTTTTTCTCTCTCTTTATTAGCTTCATTTCCTTTATTCTAGAAATTCTCACACCTATGTTATATCCGTTGTCTAGCTTTATGACGAGATGTTGATCGTCCCCCAACTGAGTCCTGGGCATGATCACTCCTCTGAAGACTTGCCTTTCCGTGCTGACTTCCACGTAGTCCCAAACGTTAAAACCTCTCTCTTCTAGGAACTCCTTGGCCCTTCCCCAGTACATGGGATCCCCATGGAGGTGACTTCAATTGGTTAAAAAACTTGACTTAGTTCCCTTGGTCGTGCTCTTCCTCCTAGTAATCGTGTCGATACCCCTGAGGGTCGAAAGAGAGAAGTACTTCGAAGTCATGGGGAATAATTTAGAGGGAGCCATCCAGACAGTTAACTCTTTGTTTTCTCTGGGATACGATGTGGAACTCAAAGCCATAGGATACACTCCAGGAGAGAGAGGTCTGAAGAGCGTGGATGGACTAGTGATAGTTGCTCTGGGAAGTAAGCTCTATTTGGATTCCAATGGGGAAATAATAGAGATTGGAGAGGGTGATTCCGACCTAGTCCCCACTTCCATTAAGATATACCCAGTGAAAAGAAAGACTAGACTCGTTAGACTGGATGAGCTGAGAGAATTGAAAGACGCAATATATATCTGTAAGTTCTCTCTACCAAAAGGAGGCGAGTTGGACCTTTCCAATGGTGCTAGATTTGAGTTCATCGAGAGTAATGGTGTTTACAGGATTCTAGTAGTTTCGAGAGATGTGAGAGACTGTAAATACGATAAAGACTCTGTAGTCTTAGCGTTAATTCCAATAGAAAGACCATTTAACTCTGGCAAAGAGGTAATACCAAGGGAGTGGATCTCAAGTGATCCGTGAACTAATCGAGAAGCCACATCTCATTTTGTCATATCTGTTTGCTTTCTACCTCCTACTCGGAATCTGGAGTAGAATTCCATTGGAAACTGGATTACTATTCGTTTCAATCTCGATGATTCTCTTTTTTCTCATGATTTTTTGGATTGGATTCCTATTTGGTTCTAGAACTGGACTAAAGAAACGAAAAGTAGATATTGGGCAGTCTTTTTCAACTATAATCTTAGTCCTTGGAGCAATCGGCATAATTTCGAGTTACCTAGTAATAGGATCCCCCACGATATGGGTTAGGGAGAGAAATCCTGTCTGGACACTTTCCTATATTCTATTCTCAGTAGGAGTTGTCTCCTTGTCCAAAGACTTTAGGAAATTCATTATATTGTCCGTCCTCACCATGATGGTGTGTCTTCCATCAGGATACAGAATAGACTTCTTGTTCCCGATATTGGGGTCCTACTTCAGATTGCATTTCTCTGAGAGAGAAGAAAGCTTTTGGCCGAGTTTCTTCCTGATTCTAGTGCTAGTCACATCTCTAACGTACAAGGTCCTGTCTTCCTACATTTCGGAAGGATGCCTCTATCCTCTTGGATACCTAGTCACTGGAAGAGCTGGTTTCACTCTTTATTCGCTGCAAAGAATAATAGAGGTAGAAATAAATGAAAAAAAACTTGCTTTTGGGATGTACCACGGAAAATTGTTCCTCAACTCTTACTTCTTGGATTTGGTGATAGGAGAGAGGGAATTGATCGGTCCCTCCATAGGAGAAGTAACTCTGGGTTGGCCTAAGAGCTACACTTCCACTATGATTGGCCCCATTCTATTGGATTTGGGGATAGTGGGGCTAGTTTCTTTCTCGTTCATAATGGGATTTCTATCCTTTGTTTTCTTGATGTGGTGTCCCACTTGCTACTCAATGTACTTGGCATCCCTCGTCCTTTGGGTGGAGTCCGGGCCCGCCCACGTCTACTTAGTGGGATCCCTAGTATTATCTGTTCTGATGAGGTGGTACTTTGGGAAAGAGTAGGAGATTAGAACCCTGTGTCTTTTTGATCATAGCAGTGCTGTTCTTTCTTCTCTTGTCTATAGCAGGGAGCATCAAGTTCGGTTTTCATTCGAAACTTCGCCTAGTGAAGGTAACAATAGCAGTTCTCATGTCTCTCACCACTTTCTGCATTTATTCATCGAGAGATTTCTCATTCATAGGGAAGTACCTAGTGTTTCCACTACTAATTCTCGGGGTATTTGTTCTTTATTCAGTAGAGAAGACTTATTCGATTGTTCCACCAATTTTGTTGTTCCTCCTCCATAGATACCATGGGAGGGCTAATTTCTCTGATGGTAGAGTAACTCAATTCTTGTCCCACCTTTCTCTTTTAATAGGAGTCTCGGTTCCACCGATCTTCTCCATAGTGAGGGGTATCCCACTTTTGGATTGGAATCTAAGACTGAGCACATCTACTTCTCCAATAAGGATGGTTTCCCTCATGCTAATACTGCTGGGGTTATACTACTTCTCGGTGAGAGGTGAAAGAAAGAAGGAGATAGTTTGGACCTTAGTGGCAGCGACGTCAACTTCCCTGTTTGGATTCAGACTGGAACCCTTGGTCTTACTTATGGCCCTGGTCATAGACCTATATCTCTCCGGTGAAGATTTGAGGAATATCTCAATCCTCTGTCTCCTCATTCCCCTCCCGATAGTATTGATAGGATACTCAGTCATTTCTCATTCACCGCAGGAATGGAACATTGGAGTTCTAGGACTTCCCATATATAGATCGGCTCACACTCTCTGGGTCTTCTCTGAATCCATAGGTGTTTCTTGGCCATATGGGTCCACTATGGGGAAAGCGATCTTCTCGATGCCCAGAGCTAGAGAGGTGGTGTCTGAAGTTGTATTTGGCCAAGAGGGGATAAGTTTGACTTCCACAATATTTGGTCCTCCTATGTTGGATTTCGGAGTGCCTGGGCTATTCTCATTTTTCGCAATACTTGGTATTTTGTCATCCGTAGCCAAATCCCGTAGCAAACTGGATAGATATCCTTACTCGGTCTTCCTCTCCTTCTTAGCAGTGGGTGTAGAGACGGGAATAGAGGGAAGTATGCTAACTATATTAGTGACACTCTCATACGTCTCCTGGAGGGTGAGAGATGAGGAGGTTTGACCTCGCAGTACTACTAATACTCGTAATTGTCTCCCTGCCAACTGGACTGAAGTTCATCACACAAAGCGAATATGTCTTCGAGTATAGGATTTACGATGCTGTGAAGAAGGCCATAGAGTTAAACCAAGAGGGGAAGTTGATTCATTTGGAGATAGAGGGGTACTACACTAGAAGTAAGCAGAAAGGTAAGTTAGAGGGATACTTCCTTGACGGAATAAGTGGAAGGCTCAGGGTGCTCACAGAAAACGAAACAGTAGTAAGCATAGGGGGGCAATACGCCTACATAGAAGACTTTGCATCCATCAAAATAAAAATGAGGGCTTTGGATAAAGAAGAAGAGATTTTCATACTTAAAAACGTTGAGAATCCAACAGAACTTCTGGAAAAAGTAAAGGAAATAAGAGAAGAAGAGAAATGTGACTTAATATACGTTGAAGGAGTAATTGGGTTTGAGAAGGAAAGCTCTCCCTCAGAGATAGCAGAACTAAATTCCAAAGTCTCGTGGAGTGAAGGTGGCCTAGGTCTAAGCTTGGTGCTGTATCCAAACGGAATACTAGCTACGTTGGAAAAGACTAGTATTAAGGGCTTGGAGTTCCTCTCTGGACTGAGTTACGATAGAGTTCACGTTGGGAGATGTAGAGTGCACTGCGTAAAGGTGATGTAGTTGATTGAGGACCTAATCAGAAGGTTTTCCTACTTCGCTTGTTCTCTCTCGAGAGTAATTCAGCCTATTTCTAAGAGATACATAAAAGTTTACTCTCGAGTTAGAGACAATATTCCGAGAATCGAGATAGGGGCACTAGAGAAGTTAGATTTAGCCCCTATGTTCAACCCGATAAATGCTGTTAGCTTGGTTGTACTGCTCTTTTACTTACTCAGTTTTAGATCGATGTCTCCTATTTCTAGGGCGATCTTCTCCTTGGGATACGTTTCACTGATTTCTGGTATATATCTAGGGGGAAGATACATCGAAAGACGAAAATTTTCTGAAAGCTCGATTTTCCTAGATAAAAACTTCTTCAAAGGAATTGGAATTCTCCTATACTCAGTCGGAGCTTTGTTCTGTGTTCTAGTTACTATAAGCCAAGGAGTCCCAATTCTAGGCAAGATATTTGGTCTTCCTCCAGAATTAGTGATTCCTGCATTTCTAGTAGTTCCAGGAGCAATTTTCCTATCGTATTCTGCCAGAAAAGAGTATTTTTATGCCTTGTTCATTCTTGGATTCGTCTTTCTTTTTGGAATTGGATATAGAACCCCAGTAGTTGCTTTGATAATTGGGGGACTAGTGTTGGGCTATAAAAGGGTATTCTCCACTACAGTGGCAATACTCAGTTCACTAGCCCTAATCTCCTACGTGGTGCTTTACGGATGGTTTAAGGCAGTAATGGTCGGATGGAGGGGGTTTTCGCCACTTTCTCTAGCTCTAGAGAGGATGAAATTCACATCCCACGTGTTTGACTACATAGTGTCTATTTCTTACCCTTGGGGACTTACAAGGGGGGACTTACTTCTTTCGATCTTTCCTGGCCCAGGAATTGGGCCAAGGACCATGATATCCAATGTTTTCGGGGGAAGACCAGAAGCTACGATAACTTCCACAATATTCGGTCCTCCAATGTTAGATTTCGGAGTATTGGGTGTAGTGGTGTTTTCATTTCTAATTGGATTCTCTCTTTCAATTTCGTTGAAGTGTAAGCCTCTGTATGCTCTTCTCCTAGGGTATTTGCTTCCAGGAATAGAAACAGGGATAGTAGACTTCCTGATAATCACTTATTTTCTACTCCCACTGCTAATTGCCTTCAGTCTTGAAAAAACTAGTTACTCCCTCCCCAGGAACAATAACCACGTCTCCTTCAATAGGAACTCTTGAATGCCTGTATACGTATATTTCCAAGGTCGAGACTTCCTCTATTCCAAGTTCTTCGGCTATTAGGTTCATAGCCATTTCAAGGGAATCGGGTGTAGCTTTGTTCACGTTCAGATAAACTCCCCTGTTGTCTCTTATTGTCATGACTATTCCTCTAGTCCCAGAGTAATCTCCCTCCATTTCCGATACGTATTTCGATATTAGAATTGGGCTGGTCTCGTTTTTGGTAGTAATTCCAATCTCTGTGGATAAATAACAATATTCAACGCCTTCTAGATTGCATATCTCTCTTAACTTAGATATCAAATTTTCTATTTCTGCTCCCTTGTAATTTCCCGGAGGTACTTTCTCTATAGATATGTAGTATTTCAGGGGAGTTATCTCAACTCTATAAGCAGATAAATGGACGTTTGGATTGAACCTTATTCCTACAGTGTATTGGATCCCATCATCGTCCATGACCCTGAGGGTGCCTCCTATTGCTCCTATTGCTATGCCTTCAATCTGTCTAGTCTTTCCAGATGAGTTTTCGAATCCGAATGCTCTCACGTAAACTGTGTATCCTTGACCCTCTAGCTCTACGTATTTCTTAGCTGCCTCTATACTTACCTCATATGCGAACTTCGTTTTAATCGGCGTAGTTAGTAGAAGCACTACTAAAACAAAAAGAGGTGTCTTGTTACTCATGATTATCCTTCCTCTCTTTCTTTAGCTGATCCAGCTTAGATTTGAGTTTATCATAGGTCTCCTCTAGGGCCTCGGGTATGACCTTCACGTCTGCCAGAACGGGCATGAAATTGGTGTCCCCGTTCCACCTAGGGACTACGTGGATGTGAATGTGGTCCTCTAGACCTGCTCCTGCTGCTCTTCCTATGTTTATTCCTATGTTGAACCCATCTGGACTCATCTCCTTTTCTATTACTTGTATAGCCACTTTGATTAAGTCCCACATCTCCAAGATTTCTTCTCTAGTCAGCTCCCCTATTTCGGACACATGTCTATAAGGCGCTACCATGAGGTGTCCAGGATTATATGGGAAGGAATTCATTATTATGAAGGATTTAGTTGCTCTCAGTAGTATCTTGTTCTCTTTATCTTTTTCTTTGTCCTGTCTTGGGAATTCACAAAGGAAACATTCCTTTCTCGATTCTTCCTTTGCTATTTCTATGTATTTTATTCTCCAAGGCGCCCATATTCTTCTCAAGAGTAACACCTACTTACTGAATGATGTGCTCCCCCCTATTATATAATAAATAGGTTTTACCTTACGCCCAGTAACAGCTCGTTTGGAATCACTTTTCTGATTGAACTGAGTAGATGTACTATTGGAGGAGAGAGTTTTCCACTAAATCCGATTTTCCTTTTTCTCATTTCGTCTAGTAAGTCCAGGCTCATACTAGTGACATAAGCATTTCCCAATTCGAAGGGGAAGTGGGCATCGCTACCAGCGGTCATCAGTTTCTTCCTAGAGTTCTCACGGTATGCGGAAATGGCCTCTATATTTGGTTTTAAGCTGAGACATCTTGAATTGAATACTTCTATCCCATCTAATTCATTATAGAGAGATGCTACGCTACTTCTATGTGTGTCAAATGGGTGTGGAGCTATTGCTATTCCATCTTGATCTCTTATCTCGTCTATTACTTCATTAAACTCTCTAGACTTCACTTCTTCCTGAATAAATAGTGCTAGTACTTCTCCCTTATTGGTTCGTATCTCTTCTCCAATTACCAATAGGAGGTCTGTTGATTTCCTATCTATTATCTTTTTCAGAGCAAATGCTCCTTTTATCTCGTTATGATCCGTAATAGCTATCCCATTTAGCCCTTTCCTAATAACGATTTTTGGTATTTCACTCGGTTTGATCAAAGCGTCTTTAGAATAAATCGTGTGGACGTGTAAGTCAAATTTATAGTAATCTCCAGCAGTATGGTGCTTTTCTTCACTATTAATTTGTGCATGTCTCTTATTCAACTGAGTTATCCCTCCTGGCGGCTTGTAGTGAATTGCCTAGATGGGGTAAACGATATATATCTGGAGGTCCGACCTATCGGCAGAGGGGTGCCAGGGGTAGCCGGGCTGTGTCTGGCTACTCCACAATTTTTTAGAGCATATCTAGATATTCCCTTACTTTTTCCTTGGGAAACCTGAGATACACTTCCCTAGCCCTAGTAGACCCTGGGAGAGGCCTTAACTCTACGAGTCTATACCACTCTAGTCTCTGCAGTAGTTTCCTAAAGTGTTGAGGAGTTCTGCTAACTTCCTCGGAGAATAGCTCATACAGCTCTGGAGTAGATATTCCCTCCTCACTTTCAGCTATTTTCCTTAGAAGAGTTCTCTCCTCCTCATCCAAGCTATGTAGGAGTATCTTCATGCTGATGTACTTCGCCTCCTTGAATGCTTCCTTTATCTCTCTGGTTCCTACCCTCTCTTTTCCTCTGTTCTCTGCTATTATTCCTGCTCTTCTGAGAATTTCAAGTCCGACTCTTACGTCTCTATTTTCATTGTACGAATAATGAGATGCTAATCTAATAGCTTCGTCTTCAATCTTTCCAGGTAGGAACGCCTCTCTCGCTCTATTCCTGAGTATCTCAGTTATCTCCTCTAGTTCGTATGGTGGAAAGTATATTTCTCTACCCATGTAGCTCCTCAATCTCGGGTCTAGATCTTTTGGAGCAGTTGCTTCATTCATTATGCATATTATTCCAATTTTAGCTTCCTCTTCGAACTCGTTGAATCTCAAGAAATTATATAAGATTTCCTCTCCGTTCTTAGTCCTTAGGAGTGCATCTATCTCATCCAATGCTAGTATCACACCAATGTCCTTAGCCCATTCTCCTATTACTGACAAGTATTTCTCCCTAGATGCCTTTGGCGGTCTTCTCCCTGTTATGGACCTCACCACTTCAGAGAGAAGCTGGGAAGGAGATGGATGGAAGAAACAATTCACATAGGCAGTTTTTACTTCTCCCACTTCTTCCTCTGCTATTCTCTTAAATAGGAACTTAACACCTCCTGTTTTCCCTGTAGAAGTTGGACCTATGCATAGACAGTTAAATGGTCTTCTTCCAGTGAATATGGGTCTCACTGAGTCAGAGATTTCTCTGAGTTGCCCTTCTCTATGAACAAACTTCTCTGGAACGTATTCGAATGTGAGCGCTTCCTCTCTCTTGAAGACCTCACTCACGTATTTCCCTGGAGTCCAAAAGGAAACGGTAGTATAGATAAACTTATTTATCATGTTAGAGTTGACGTGGGGTAGGTGTGTTGGTTGAAGGACTCGGGACTCCTGATTTCCATCAGAGACGACGTCTTTACACTCTTGATAGATGGGAAACTAAGAGAAGTAACACTAGATGACGATAGCTTGAGGTTCCTTAGGTATATTGTCTTTGAAGAACTGTTGTCCGAGGGACATAATGAATTCCATCTTTCGACTTTATTTTTCTCGAGAAATTTAGATGAAGATGACCTTAAACTCTTCGAAGAGAGAATGAAAGTTTACGGAAGAGAAGTTCCGATCGAAGTACATCTAATTACGTCAGGAAAGGAAGGAAGGGTTTTAGTTAGGATAGAAGAGAAAATTTCTTACGAAGAATTCTGTGCCTTGGAGAATCTGCTTTCAAAAAAGATCGAAAAAATTCTAGAAGAAGGTAAAAAACATTTGGAAAGTCGTTATCGTGCAAAAATACTTGGGTCCTCAATAGAAAATCACATAGTGAAACTTTACCCACTCATAGGCAGATCCGTGAAATTAGAGAGGGTGTCTGAGATTGGTTGAGGTAATGTTTTCAATTGAGTTCGAGAGTGCCTTGCCTTGGAAGAGATATTTCGTATCAGAATTAGGGACGATCTTCAGAGAATTGTTCATAGTTGGTGTAGCACTATCTGGAAAGTGTGTTTCTGACCCAGCAGGAGTTTTCCATCTGACTTCTGAGTTGAATTTGCCTCGAGGAAAAGTTGTCTCGATATTAGGCAAGGTTGTGAGAAGAGGTGGGATTAATCTAATAGAGCCCGTCGAAGTCCATTTGGTCGGTACGTCCTCCTATGCGTCTTGGTGTCTAGAGACTCTAAGGCAAACAGTTAAAAGGATAAAGAGGGTTGAGGAGAGCGACCCAATTGGGGGTGCATGGGAAGAGATAGAGAGGAACAAGTACTTGAGACTAATTCGAGATTTGATGTCTTGGAGGATCACGGATGGAAATACGTGGAATAGAAAGGAAATTACTCTACGAATTGAAGTCACTCAAGGTAGCGGAATTAGAGCAGTTGTCAAAGGCATTGAACGAGGACATAGCGTCAGTGATGAGAGCTTCCAAAGAATTAGAGAACAAAGGATTAGTGAAATTGCATGAAGAGTGGAAACGAGTCATTACAACAACAGAAAAGGGCAGAAAAGCATTGGAAGAAGGATTTCCAGAGAAATTGCTTGTTTTAGGTATCTTAAAGAGTGAAACAAACGAGTTAGAGAAAATATTGAATTTAGTCGGAAGAGAAGCAAATATAGCTCTAGGTTGGGCTATCAGGAGAGGATGGGTGAAAATAGAAGAGAGAAATGGCAAGAAGACAGTAGCACTAAGTGTAGAGGATCCGAGAAAATTATTAGACGAGGAAACCGAGGAGGAAAAGCTTCTTAAGTTTGTTTCCAAGTCAGAAGAAGTTTCTTTGGATGATATTAAGTCAAAAACTAGTGAAACTGCTCTGAATAACCTCAGATTGAGAGGATTGATTAGTGAATACAAGAAAAGAATTTGGTATGTAGAGATAACAGAGGAGGGGCAGAAACTCGTAGAGCGAGGAATTCCGGAATCAGAAAAAGGTTTAAGCGAGATTACACCGCATGTGATAAAGAGTGGAGTATGGAAGAAAATTGGATTCAAGAAATATAAGGTAGAAGCAAGTGGTCCAAAAATATATCCTGGGAAGAGACATCCACTTAGAGAAATAATAGACAAAATAAGGAGAATATTCCTAGAAATGGGCTTCAAGGAGGCGAGAGGACCGATAGTGGAGTCCTCCTTCTGGTGTTTCGATGCCCTTTTTCAGCCTCAGGACCACCCTGCCAGAGAGTTGGCAGATACCTTCTACCTAAAGGGATTGGAATCCAAACTCCCAGAGAGGGATCTCGTAGAAAAAGTTAAAAAGACGCACGAAAATGGATGGATAACTGGATCGAGAGGTTGGAGATACGAATGGAAGGAAGAGATAGCTAAGAAGAGTGTTCTGAGAACTCACACTACTGCAGTATCTGCTAGGTACTTGCAGAAAGTCAGTCCTCCATCGAAAGTATTCTCAATTGGAAAAGTATATAGAAACGAGAAAACTGATTGGAGGAGACTGCATGAATTCTTCCAAGTTGAGGGAATAGTAGTAGATGAGGAAGCTACTTTCAGAGATCTTCTTGGTTATCTCTCCACGTTCTTTAGGAAATTGGGATTCGAGAAGATTAGATTCAGACCTGCTTACTTTCCATATACCGAGATAAGTGTTGAACCAGAGGTATACGTCGAGGAGAGAGACACTTGGTTAGAACTAGGTGGAGCCGGCATATTCAGACCAGAAGTAACTGAACCCTTCGGGATAGACTGCCCCGTACTCGCCTGGGGATTAGGACTAGAGAGACCGATAATGCTCATACTGGGAATGAGAGACATAAGGGACTTCTATAAAAACGACCTTAATTGGATTAGGGAACTTCCATATAGGATTCTAAGGGGTGTGTGAGTGGCTACGCTTAAGTTCAGCTACAGTGACCTAATGGAACTACTCGGAGAGGAGATTCCCATTTCAGAGGTAGTGGAAAGTCTGACGATGATGGGGGTCCCTGTAGAGGAGGTCAAAGGAGACGAAATAGAGGTAGAGGTCTTTCCGAACAGACCAGATTTGTTGAGCGTAGAAGGTATAGCTAGAGCTCTCAAGGGGTTCTTGGGAATAGAGACGGGTTTGCCCTCGTTCAGAGTTACTTCAGGAGAGATAAAAGTGTTTGTGAGTGACTCCGTCAAGAAGATTAGACCATACATATCATGCGGTGTCATAAAAGGTGTAGACCTTGGAAGAGAAGAGACAATAGTCTCCTTAATGCAAATGCAAGAGAAACTACATGAAACTATCGGAAGGAGAAGGAGAAAGGCATCAATAGGAATATATGACCTAGACAAGATTTCACCTCCTATATACTACAAAGTAGTAGGTCCAGAAGAAGTTAGGTTCGTTCCACTGGACTCTTTCGAGGAAATGTGTCCCAGAGAGATAATCGAGTCCCACCCTAAGGGCATAGAATACGGCTGGATACTCTCCGGCCTAGATAAGTATCCATTGCTAGTCGATTCTAATGGAAATGTGCTTTCCATGCCGCCAATAATAAACAGTGAAGAGACCAAAGTAGAGGAAAATACAAAGAACTTATTCGTAGATGTTACAGGGACGCATGAGGAGACTGTGAGCCAAGTTCTAAACATAGTCTTGACGTCCATTTCAGAGAGAGGAGGTGTTATAGAGTCCGTAATAGTGAGAGACTGGAGGGGAGAGAGAACTAGCCCTGATTTGTCACCACTGAAAATCAATTTGAGGAAGAGTTATGTGGAGAAGTTATTGGGTATTGAACTAAAGGTGAGTGAGATAAAATCCTTGTTGGAAAAAATGAGACTTGGTGTTTCTGATGACTTGAGCGTACTAGTTCCTGCGTATCGAGTAGACGTTCTTCACGAAATAGACCTAGTAGAAGAGATAGCAATAGCATATAATTACATGAAGTTCGAGGCCAAACTTCCGGAGAAAATGACATTAGGAGAGGAAGATCGAATAGAATCATTTTTAGATTTGGTGAGGGACGTTCTCATTGGCCTCGGATATCAAGAGGTAATGACGTTCTCTCTGACCAACGAGGAAATTGTCTTTAACAAGTGCATGGCCCCTAAAGTGAAATACATTGAAATAATGAATCCCAAGACGGAGAAGTATCGAATAATAAGGCCTTGGATATATCCTGGCCTAATAAAGGTGCTAAGCAACAACAAGAGTTCTACTTTCCCGCAGACGATATTCGAAGTGGGAGAGGTAGCATATCCAGACGAGGCTGAGGAGACTGGCGCTAGAATCGAAATACACTTGTGCGCAGCAGTTACTCATCCAAAAGCTGGATATACTGAAATTAGATCTGTTCTAGATGTGCTAATGCGTGAATTTGGTGTTGAACTTCAGGTGAGACCGAGAGACTTTGCTGCATTCATCCCCGGGAGATCTGGGGAGATAATCCATAAAGAGAGGCAGGTTGGGTTTATAGGGGAAGTACATCCGGAAGTGCTTGTCCTGATGGGGTTGGAAAACCCTGTCGCTTTGTTCGAGCTTAATCTCTCAGAAATATTCGAGGGAAGTCTTTAGCTCATTGGATTTCACATTTACTTGACTTCATCGCCCTTCTTCTCTTCCCTTTCTTATTATTCTCACTTCCTCTGTCGCGAGAATGGCGTTCGGAAGTATCAGGATGTCCCCTTCCTCTGTTCTTATCGTTGTGTTGAGAATTCCAAGATCTTCCACTGTCCCTCTGTATCCTCTGACCTCTATTTCATCCCCTATGTCTATTTTACCTCCGAATGTCTCGTATATTCCATACATTATGCTCTGACCAACTTCTCTGAGGCCGAGGCCTATTCCGAGTGCTAGCGCCAAACCGACTGAGCCGAAGAAGGCCGCGAATATTATGTAGACTATTTGTATGGATGAGGATGGAAGTATGAGAGACAGGAACACTACTCCAACTACTGAATAGAGGACGTATCTCACTATGGATTCCATTAGTTGAGGATTCTTTATTCCTCTCGAAGACATTGTGTCGGCAAATGTCTCTGAGAAGAGATCTACTATAGTTACCCCAAGGAAAAGTACTATTATTGATCCTATAACTTGTGGTATGTACTTAAATGCGTCTGAAATGAATTCTTCAAGCACATCTATTTCCAAGGCGTATATAGTCAGCAATATAGCTATAGCGTAAATGGACCATCTCACTATCCGTGAAACGAAGGAAGAAGGAGTAGTTTCCATTCTCTCTAGTATCTTACTCATTCTCGTTTTAGAAACGTATTCATCCAATCCGACTTTCTTAAGAATTTTCGAGGTTATTACTCCAAGTACCTTTCCAATAATAAAGCCAGCAACGAGTATTATTAAGGCTGTTATCAGTTTGGGGGAATATTGAACTATTTGCCTCGAGAAGTTATCCCAGACATCGCTAAGTATCCTCTTAACGTTTTCCATTACAATAGAGATGAGGGGGGGCATTATCTATCCCTCTTCCCCTCTATAAATTCCTCGAGCATTTTCCTCGCCTCTGGGTCGGGATACTGCTTCGGAGGATGCTTCATGAAATACGCAGATGCTGAATACAATGGTCCACCTATTCCTCTGTCTAAAGCTATCTTTGCACATCTTATGGCGTCTATTACAACGCCAGCACTATTCGGACTGTCTATGACGCTTAATCTTAGCTCTATTATTATGGGGGCGTCTCCGAACTTTCTTCCCTCTATTCTTATGTAGGCTACCTTGTTATCTCCTAAGAACTCCACGTAGTCACTTGGACCTATGTGCATGGGCACTTCATATGGTATGAGAGACTTCACTGCTTCCGTCTTGCTTATCTCTTTAGATTTCAATCTTTCTCTTTCTAACATGTTCAAAAAGTCTGTGTTTCCGCCTACATTGAGTTGATATGTCTTCTCTATTTTCACTCCCCTTTCTACGAGGAGTTTCACTAAACTTCTGTGGACTATCGTAGCTCCAACTTGACTTTTCACATCGTCTCCTATGATAGGAACTTTCTTTTCCTCGAACCTTCTCTGGTAGTCTGGATTAGATGCTATGAAAACTGGCATTGCGTTTATGTAAGCTGTACCTGCCTCTAAAGCTTGTTCAGCATAGAACTTAGCTGCCCTTTCTGCTCCCACTGGGACGAAGTTTACTAAGACGTCTGTTTTAGTTTCCTTTAGTACTTGTGAGACATCAACAGGCTTTTGATTGTCACTTACTTTTATTACACCCTTTAGATATCTCCCTAAACCATCTAGAACTGGACCTTTCATCACTTCAACTCCGAGGTTTGGTACGTCTGAGAACTTCATTGTACAATTCGGCTCCGTGAATATTGCCTCCGAAAGATCCTTTCCTACTTTATTGGCATCTATGTCGAATGCTGCACTGAACTCTATGTCCTTTATTCTGTATCCTCCAAGCACTGGATGCATCAAACCTGGTATGAAATCGTCCTCGGTGGCGTCCCTGTAATAGAAAACCCCTTGTACTAATGATGAGGCACAGTTACCTACTCCAACTATTCCTACTCTAATCTTGGCCATTAAAACCCCTCCTGACCCACATTTCCTCTAGTCTGGCTAAGAGTTATATATTCGACATATATACTTTATCCCCAGTCCGAAGTGCTCGAACCGTCTCTGAAAATCCCTCAGTCGCATTAAAGGAAGTTAAACTGGCATTCAGGAGAGATCAAAGAGCGGGGGAGTTAAATTGGAATTAGGGGGTAGTGTTAGATACTTAGTAGCCAGAACCTTGTCTAAGCTACTTGATATGGCTATAGACCCAGAAGATACAGGAAACTTGGAGAGATACCTAGAAGCTCTGGGAAATAGTGCCTCAAAATGGAAATTTCCTGTTCTTATCAAGAAAAAAATGCTGTGGCTTATTCTCAGGATAATTGACGAGAAAATAGATATCGAAGATAGGATACAATTGAGGAAAGGTGCCTTTATTGTTAAAAGTCTATCGAAAGGAGGCAAGTGGAGGCCATATCTCGGAATAGTTGGGTTGAGTGGGGAGTGTAACTTCAATTGTAATTATCCGTTTCCCGAGGGAGACGTTAACGCTTTCAGAGTGATAGAGATCCTAGATAGGATAGGAGTGTCATCCATCTCTTTCTGCTGCGGTGAACCTCTAGCTAGGAGGGAAATATCTGAATTGGTGAGACTCTGCTCCGAGAAAGGAATAAAGACTAATGTTCACACGAACGGGAAAAGACTCAATACTAAGCTGGCAGAAGAGTTGAGAGATGCTGGGCTGAACGAAATTGAAATATCCCTAAATAGTCACAGGTCTTCAGTGCACGACGCAATCTCTAAAGTCCCTGGCTCATATGATCGGGCCCTAAGAGCAATAAAGACGTCCAAGGAAGTTGGTCTTACTGTTAAGGTCTCCTTAACAATCACTTCGCTAAATATTGGGGAACTCATGGAGACTATTGAATTCGTTGAGGGACTTGGAGTTGATGGAGTGAACCTCTACAGTTATATACCAAGAAACGAAAGGGACGAGCTCTTCGTCCCAGAAATAGGGAGAATATCTTCTTCTGGAAATCCTTGGAGCCACAAGCTGGATAAAATAGACCTTCCTTGGTGCAGAGGGTGTCCTGCTCTAGAACAGATGATATACGTTTCCCCAACTGGGGAGGTTTCCCCGTGTCCGTTCTTACCAACTGAGCTAGGATTCGAGGAGCTGTCCAATTTAGACTGGGCAGAACTAAGAAAGAAGTTTTCTTATATAGAAGAGAACTCATGTAAATTTTGTGAGAGCTTTTCTTCCTGTGGAGGGTGTAGGGCTAGAGCCCTTTCCCTCAGAGGTGACGAGGCAGAGATAGATCCAATATGTCCGAGGGGTGTAGAGCTTGTTCAGAAGGCCAAAGGGGACTAGAGACTTTCTTCCAGAGGACATGAAGTTTAGGAGACACATAGAGAAAACCATCCGGAAAGTATTCGAATCTTATTCCTATGAGGAAATACTAACCCCAACCTTCGAATATTTTGATTTAATAGCTGAGAAGTCTGGGGAAGAAATAAGGAGAAGTGTTTATGTCTTTGAAGACAAGGGGGGTAGGACTCTAGCTCTTAGGCCAGAAATGACTGCTCCGATAGCTAGGGTAATAGCAAACGAGCTGAGATCCAGACCAAAACCTCTGAGATTGTATTACATAACAAATGTGTTTAGATACGAGGAGCCCCAGAGAGGTAGATGGAGGGAATTCTGGCATGCCGGGGTCGAGCTAGTAGGTAGTTCCAGAGTAGAGTCTGATGTAGAAGTAATTTCCCTTGGATGTGAGGTTCTAGAGACATTGGGATTTAAGTACTACGTCAAATTAGGTGATGTCAGTGAGATCAGGAATGTTCTATCCGAAATTGGTGTAACAGATGAGAGAGAGCAGAACCTCATTCTATCTATGATAGATAGGGGAGGAGACTATTCTTCATATTTGGAAAGCAAAGGATTTGATCCAAGAGCGCTGAACGAACTGTTCTCTACTAGAGAGGTAAATACCGAAAAAATCAGACAGGTATTGAACCTAATGGAGGACAAGTTCTCTGACAGAGTAATAGTAGATCTCAAGCTATCTAGGGGGTTGGACTACTATACTGGACTGGTCTTTGAGTTCTATGTCGAAGGACTAGATGTGGCCGTTGGCGGTGGTGGAAGATACGACAAATTAATAGAGACTTTCGGAGGACCAAGACTACCAGCTGTGGGTCTTGCATTTGGATTGGACAGAATAGAATTGGCTGCTAAAGAACGCAATCTAATCTCGGAGTCAGAAGTCATGAAAGCTATTGTAATACCTCTATCGGAGAAATGTGTCAAAAAAAGTTTTGAGATATCTTCTGCTCTAAGAGAGCTTGGAATAATCACAGAACTTGAAGTCATGGGGAGAAAACTGAACAAATCTCTCTCGTATGCGTCTGAAAAAGGTATTAGATTCGCACTAATACTAGGTGAAAAAGAGCTAGAATCAAATACCATAACTGTCAAGGACTTAAAAAAAGGAGAACAAGAAGAAATTGAGTTGGGAAAGCTCAAAAAATATTTTAAATCGATTACTCGAGATACCGTTTGTACTTCTCTATGAGCCTACTTACAGCGACCTCTACTATTTCCCTTATGTTCGAGTACCTTCCACTTGCCACCAATTCGAGCATCTTCTTGTAGTCTTCCTCGAATACCTCTATCTCCACCATGCTGTGTTTTGGTAGAATTGGGTGATTCAGTTCTATGTTCTTCCTAGTGTCCATTGATAGCATATCGTAGTTCTTCTCTAGCATTTCTCCTATAGCTACTATGATTACGTCATTTAGGCTCATATTCCATTCCTCCGCTATTTTGCATAAATGTTTGTATTCCTCTTCCGATATTTCGAGAGTTATTACTTCTTCTCGGGAGTAAAGGGTCAAGCTTCCACCCCCATAGGCTCAAACAAAGGGTTCATTTCAGACACCACTTGGGCTCATTACGGGTTCAATATGGGTTCAAAAGGTAATAAAAGTTGGGTCCGCACTTCATATAATGGACATAATACTGGGATATTAATGGGATATCTCGTTGGTATATATACGATGCGGAAATGTCAAAAGGTCTTTATCTTGCCTTTGACTATCATTTCAGTGAGTTTCCAAATTTCATTCAGGTTGTCTTTAACTATTTCTTCAGATTCCCTGAGGATTCTTTTTCTGTTTTCTATGTCGTAATCTAATATTTGCACACTTGCATTCTCTGGCTGATTTATCGGGCTCCCTATTCTGCTCTGAAGTCTGACATATACTTCTAGCGCTCCAGTCTCACTGTGAATCTCTTCAGCGATCTTGTGAGCCATGACATTGTAGAGCTTTCCGATGTGGCTTACGGGATTTTTACCACAGGCTGCTTCAAGTGACATGGGTCTGAATGGTGTTATCAAACCATTTACTCTGTTGCCCCTACCTGTGGATCCGTCATCTCCTGCTTCAGCAGAGGTGCCAGTCACAGTTATGTAAACTACTCTCTCTTCTTCATCGGCTGCATTAATAACTACTTCTAACTCTTTGTCGCTTCCAAGTATTTTCTTCGCCTTTGAGATTGCTATCTCTCTTACTTTCTCCTTAGCATCATAATACTCCTCATAACTGCTCAATTGAGAAGACACCATGGCAGAAGCTATTGTCAGAGAGTACTTGTCTCCGTTCCTAGTTCCCATTACCTTTATGTCCTCTCCCAGTGATGGCACTCTCCTCTTGCTACTGTCTGAATTCAACTCCATCTCCACTTCCAGTACTGTCTTCTCCAATGGTGTCATTGGAGCAAAACCTACGCCAAAAGACGTATCGTTTGCTCTTGGCACATCTCCTCCCAATTTGAATAACTCTCTTAGATCTATTGATCCAGGTCTTATCATAGGAGATATCTCAACGTGTTCCTTCGGGTTCAGGAACCTAACTGTATCGTCCAGATATTTCACTGCGACTTCGTATGCTATTTCATTCACAGGTATTTCTTTTCCGTTGTATTCAGTAGTTGCTCTCCCGGCTAATAAAACATATATTGGTTTAGTGACTTTTCCCCCTCCTATCTCGGGTTCGGCTTCTCCTCCAACTATTTGGACGTGATCGGTATTGTGATGTAGTATTTCACCGAACTCTTCCATATACCTGAGAGACAGTGTCCTGCTTATCTCCTCTGCTATCCCATCTGCTAGACTGTCTGGATGACCTATACCCTTTCTCTCAACTATCTCTACTTTCTGAGAAGTTACTGGATCTCTGTTAAGAAACTCAACGGTTATCATCTCCCTCCCCCGCCACACTTCCTAAGAAATAAATTTATACTTTTTCCGGTAATGTATAAGCGAGATTTATATGGAGGGTCGGAGTTGCGGGTGCCAGGACCTGAGGAGATAAAAGAACTGAGGAAAAGACTTGGGATTACTCAAAAGGAGTTAGCTGAACTAGCTGGAGTGAGTCAATCTCTCATATCTCAAATAGAGAAGGGAAAAGTTGATCCTAGAGTGTCTACCATTAGGAAGATAATAAATGCTTTAGAAAAGGTGAGCGAACCGAGAATTACAGCTTCTGACATAATGACGTTTCCAGCAATATGTATAGAAGCTAGGAAGAGTGTCAAAGTCGCCATGGAACTAATGCTTGGTTCTGGATTTTCTCAATTACCAGTTATAGATTTTGGCAGAGTAATAGGAAGCATTTCGGAGGAGACTGTGCTTAAATTACTCAGTGAGGACAGAGGCGGATTAGAAAAAAAGGTAGAAGAGGTAATGGACCCTCCATTTCCCATAGTAGGACATAATGCGGATTTAGATTTAGTCTTAGAACTCTTAAGGAAGAATCATGCCGTTCTAGTAAGCACTAGGAACGACTTCGGTATAATAACTAGGGCTGACGTAATAAGATTTTTCAGTAAAGTAGAGTGATATTAGGAGCGCTAGTACAGTCCGGAGCTCGGAATTTCCTCTAGAGAAAATTTCAATAGTTCAAATGTCCTTTCCAGATCCTTCTTGTACACTAGCTGATTTGGGGAGTGTATGTATCTAGTGGGAACGGAAACTATCCCGGATGGGATTCCGCTCCTAGTTATGTGTATCCTGCCTGCGTCTGTCCCTCCATATGCGGGTTTCTTTATTTGATAGTCTATGTTGTTCTCCTCCGCCACTCTCTTCAGGAATGAGAAGATCTCTGAGCTTACTATTATTCTCTTGTCCATAATGGTTATTGCCGGTCCTAATCCTATTGAAGTTGGGCTTTCCTCTTCTCTGACTCCTGGAAGATCTCCTGCAGCGGTAGCCTCTACTACTAGAGCTATGTCTGGATTAATGCGGTATGCCGCCACTCCAGCTCCTCTGAGGCCTACTTCCTCCTGAACTGTGAAGACGAAATTCGTCTCAAAGTCCACGTCTATAGCTTTAGCTAGTTCTATCAGGAGTAATACACCAACTCTATCGTCAAGCGCTTTCCCTACTACGAAGTCTCCTATGTCCCTAAATTCTGAGTAGAGTGTTCCAGTACACCCGATTTCTATTCTTTCTAGGACTTCTTCCTTGCTCATACCTATGTCCAAGAATAACTCAGATATCTTAAATGCCTTTTCCATCTCCTTTCTACTTTGGATGTGTGGTGGTTTCGACCCTACGACTCCTTCCAGTTTCTCTCCATTCTTGTCTATTAGAATGGCTCTCTGAGATGGAAATACCCTCGGATCCCATCCACCTACTAGTTCTATCCTTATGAATCCTTTTTTGTCTATGTGCTTTACCATGAACCCTATTTCGTCCATGTGTGCCGATATCATTACTCTAGGATGTCCCTCCCCAACCTTTAGATACAAATTCCCGATGCTATCTTGTTCTATTTCACCTAGCCCATCTATTTCACTTCTTATTAGGTTCCTGACTAAATCTTCGTGTCCCGACACTCCTATTTCCTCTGATAACTTCTTAAGTAGATGGAGGTTTATCCCTCCCAAGCGCTCACCCATCGTGTATTCGTGAGATGTATTGAAATGCCTGCACCATACCTAGGTCCGATCAGAACGTGGTGGTGTCCTGAGTGTAACGTTCCAGTACTGAAAGAGAAATGCCCATCTTGTCGATCCAGAGCAGAGAAGTTGAAGGTCACTCCGCCTGGAGAGATTAAATTCGCCTCCGAGAAAGAGATAAGGATGATAAACCGAGTAATTGAAGAGAAATTTGGTGTGACAATACTAAGAAATGAACTAGTTCTTTTAAATAAGCTTCCAGCTACTGATAAAGCGTATGAAGTCATAGTAAATGGAAGAAGGATACTTCAAGTACACTTCCTCCCTGAAAGTGGATGGATTCCAAAGCTCAAACCGGAGGGTGGACAATTAATCTATAATTTGGGTGGTAGGGGATGGATAATTGCTGATGGAAAGGCGTCTGAATCGATAGTCTCTAAGGGAGTAAATTTGATGGCTCCAGGAGTGACTGATGCTCATCCGTCTTTGAAAGTTGGAGATGAGGTCTATGTATTGAATCCGGCTGGGAGAGTAATAGCCACTGGGACTCTCAAAGAAGTGTGGTCCTCTGTGAAGAGGGGTGTAGTTGTTAAGGTTAGAGATAGTTGGGAGGCTGACGACATTTTCGACAAAGAGAGCTCATTAGAGGCTGCAGTAGAGGCCAACGAACCCATTCTAAAGGAGGAAGCAGAGCTCAGTGTTTCCTTTATTCAGAAGACTTTATCTTTTGTAAAAAAGGACGTTACTGTGGCATTCAGTGGAGGCAAGGACAGTCTCATAGTTTTAGATCTCGTTTCAGAAGTCATCGATCCGAAAGTCATATTCACCGACACCGGGATAGAATATCCGGAGACAGTTAAATACGTAAAGAGCTTCTCAGGAGACTACGATATTCTAGTAGCAGATGCCGAGGATGGTTTCTGGCGTGGATTCGAAATACTTGGTCCTCCTGCTAGAGACTACAGGTGGTGTTGCAAGGTTTGCAAATTGGGTCCCACCAATAAACTCCTGAAAGAGGTTTTTCCTGATGGATGCATAACCTTCGTTGGACAGCGTAGATATGAGTCCTCAAAGAGAGCTAAGCAGAGAAGAATATTTACCAATCCGTGGATTCCACTCCAGATAGGGGCTAGCCCAATAAGAAATTGGTCTTCACTTCAAGTATGGCTTTACATCTCATGGAAGGGACTCAGGATAAACCCCTTGTATCTGGATGGCTTTGACAGGGTCGGATGTTGGCCTTGTCCATCTTCCGACATGTGGGACTTCGAGATGCTCAAAGAAAGACATCCAAATCTACTTAAGAAATTAGAAAATGAACTCTCCAAGTTTCTGCCAGAGGAGGACATTAAAAGTGGGAATTGGAGATTTCTTAGAAAGAGATCTCCGTTAAAATTCTGGGAAAGAAATTTAGAGAGATGGATCTCACTCTTATCAAACGAGTACTATTCAAAGAGATTCAACAATTTGCTGAAATCGATAAGAAAGAATTCAGAGAGCATTAGAATAGATCATCGTCTATCACTTCGTGATGAGAGAGAGATATTGTGGATATTGGCCAAAGCGGTGAGTTGCCTAGGTTGTGGATCCTGCTTAGGAAAATGCCCTACTGGGGCTCTAGGGCTCGGCGCAGATGGAAAAATTGAAATATCCGAACATCTGTGCACTGGTTGCGGTAAATGTCTTAGACCTTGTCCCCTAATAGATTACTCGGAGGTTCATGCATGGACCTACTGAAAGAAGCTTATGAGTTAGTTAAAGCCTCCGGAGAGAAAGGGATACTGCAGAGTGATCTATGGAAGGCTCTTAAAGTTAGTAGCAGAGAGGGGTCAAGAATTGCTCTAAAACTTGAGAGGGATGGACTGATATACAGGAAAAGAGTTCTACATCAAAGTAGATGGACCTACAGACTATTTGCTGTCGAAAGAAGAGAGGAGTGGGGGCCCTGCCTAGTGTGCCCGGAGTTGAAGGAGTGTGGAAAGAAGGTTGGAGTGAACGTTAGAGAGTGTCCAAAACTTGAAGAGTGGCTTCTCAGGATTTCAGGATCCTTAGATGATGGATCGGAGAAATGAAAGACTTTTTCCCTGTTATGTGTTCGTACTCGTGATGAGCCGAATATGATGCGGTTCCCTTGAATATTACTCTTTTTCCTTCCAACTTCCCTACGAGTATCGTTTGCTCCTCGGGGTCTATGACTATTTTAAGCCCCCTTCTAAACTCGAATTCAACTATGTATGGTCTAGATACTATTTCCCTTTCCCTCTCTCCACATTTCTCTATTCTCCTTACATCTCCCTCCTTTCGAATAAGTATTGGATCTTCCAGAACATATATCTCATCTATAGTCTTCCCTTTTCCACTTTCATCTAGAATCGTGTTCTTGTTTAATACCGCAATGACTTTGTCCTCCCCTAGAACGCTCCATGACCCACCTCTCTCTATTGCAGAGATTAAAGCCATATGAGACTCCGGAGAGGCCCCTATGTCTCTGAGTATTTTCCCAAGAGATGCTAGGAAGATGAATCTATTCCTCACATCTTGTTCTGCAACTTCTTTTATTTCATTCGGAAGGACTATCCTTACTTCTTGGTTTTCCTCTATTTCTCCCCTCAGGACTACGTCATCTACTATTAGCATCGCTCCACCATCTGTCAATATTCCACCGACTTTTTCCACCAGACCCTTAGAGAACTTGAGTTTTTCTCCCCTATCTGGACGGACTTCTAGCTCCCCTAACATTCCTCTGACAACAACCACTACCCTCGCCCCCTTGCACTCCTTTTTCCTTTCCACGGGAATCATTCTATTATAGCGTGTCTTTTCCTCAGAGTCTCTTCCTCCATCCCTTTCCTAGACATCAGCTCAGCTACTATAGCATCGAAGAAGACCATTGCAGTTATCTCGAATAATGTGCCAAGCGGTGCTATTTTCCATTCGGCATTCTTTCTATATTTGTTTCCTCCCTTGAGGGTTATTATTAGGTCTGAGTACTTAGCTAACGTGGAGTTGCTATCTGAAGTGACGCCAACTATTTTCGTTCCTATTTTTCTGCAAACTTGTGCCGCAAAAACTACTGAATGCGTCTCTCCAGATCCTGAGACGAGTATTATCAGGTCATTCTTCTCTGTGGGCGGAGATATTGTCTCCCCTATGACATAGACGTTTAGACCCAATTGCATTAATCTCATTGCGAATGCCTTGGCCACCAAGCCAGATCTCCCTGTTCCAAAAACGAATATTTTTTGTGCGTTTAATAACTCCTCTATTAGTTTTTCTATTGATTTGCTGTCCAAACTCGAGGATACATCTATCACGTGCCTAGATATTTTCTCCATGGCCTCCTTAACTAATTGCATGGGGAGTCTCCCCAGCAGGAGAAAGTATTTATGTCATAATATAAATCCTTCTCTCACCACTAGGGGGATAAAATATGCCAGTAACAGCTGTATTCTTAACCAGTATCGTTGGAAATAGAGAAATAGAACCATTGGAGCAGTTGCCAGAGGTGAAAGCGTCTCACGCAATTGATTTCACTGGAGTGGGCGTCTCTAGAGCAGAGCTCCCCGCTGGCAAGCTAGAAGGAGCTGCATTGAGGTTCAAGTATAGAGTGGAATACCAGCCTAACGTAGGCGAAATAGAGATAGAAGGAGTGGTAATATACAAGACAGACGGAATAGATGAGATAATAAAATCTTGGAAGGAGGAGAGGAGAGTTCCAGAGAGAATTGCTCTGGAATGCATAGAAGCTATAACAATGAGATGTACTCCGGAGCTAGTATACATATCTAAGGAAGTGAGGCTACCTCCACCAATACCTTACCCGAAAGTGAGTAAAAGAAGAAAAGAACAACAAAGGAATGGTGGGGGAGGATGACTGGCCTCATGGATCCAAACAGTAACACTCCTTCCAGCGACAGCACTCCTTTGAAGTGACTGTGACCACGTAGCCATCTATGTAGCATCCTAGTCTCTTTGATCCAGGTGGTATCACGCCTATGGAGTCAGAGCTGAAACTGAGCGTCACTCCTTCTTTACCACACCAGCACTCCATATTGCAACAATCTATGAGCCAGGCCTTTTCCCACTTGTCATTTATCGCATATTCTCTTATGGCCGCCCTCAATATTTCCTGTTCGAGTTTCAACCTTCTTATCTTGTCTATTAGTGTTTTCTCTGAAGCTACTGGAGGGTCATCCTCACATGGACATCTGTACTCTACAGAAGCTACGTACTTAACGTCTTCTGGACAATAGTCGCATCCAGTAGCTAAGCTAAGTAGTTCTGCCGCTAGTACCTTATTCTGTCTCTCAAGCTCAGACACCTTCTCCTCCAGGTACGATTTATCTGCTGAGACGAAGCTAGCCATAGAGATGGTCACCAACAACACGAGTACTGAGATGGGTTTTTTCAACTCATACCCCCTCCTATCAAGCCCTTGGTATGTGCTTAACAAAGCACGAATATAAACCTTTCTTTGGTTCCGCTCTACCGTAATTTACCTATCCAGTAGACTTCGTCTTTCTCTTCCGGAGTGATCCACTTTATGGTATGGTATTTCCTACTTATCTCATCTTTGATCTCGTTCTCTATGGGTGGTCGTTTGAAGACAGATAATATTCTCCCATTCGATGTGAGGCACTTCGAATACTTGTTTAAAAGTGAAAGAGTCCCCTTTTGTTCTGTAGTCACGTCTATTAGGAGAAGATCTACGATGTACTCCAAGTCCATTAGGAAAGCATCTCCCTTAATGAATGTGAACTCAGCCCTTCTACTCAACTCAGATGCTAACTCTGTCTCCTCCAAGTCTATAGCTATAACCTCCAATCCATTCTCCAAACAATAAATAGAGAATCCCCCAGCTCCAAATCCTATATCCAGAGCTCTTTTTGCACCTTTAAGAAGTGACACTTCCTCATCTATTGCTTTTAACTTGAAATATCCCTCCGGTCTATCGTCTATTAGTACTTCTATCTTTTCCCCACCTCTCACTCTGAATGATGGTTTAGTGATGACTTCTCCGTCCACTATAACTTTACCCTTTAATATGGCTCTTTTTGCTCTAGTTCTAGATGAGAAGTATCTTTTTTTCTTTAAGAATTCGTCTAGTCTCACTGATTCTCCTCCGACGATAATTCCTTCTCTAACTTCTCTATTTGAGACTTGAGTGCCTCTATTATTCTAGAGTTGTCTATCTCAAGCATTACTCCAGAGCAGTCTGGACAGGAGAAGTTGTGCTCTAAGGCCTCTTCATATGTGTACCTCTTTCCATTGCATGGGCAAAAAAAGAACTTAGACCCTAACTCGTATTCCAGTCTCTCTTTCAGGTTTTTAATTACTAGTCTCTTTCTCTGAAGGATTACATCTTTTAGTCTGTCTATGGTGAGTCTCCAATAGTAGATGTACCATCCAGTCTTCTTGTCCCTCTCTCTCCGATACGTGGCTAGTCCGTGATCGTGTAATTTATAGAGTATGCTCCTAACTATATTGACCTTGAGGTTAGTTCTCTCAGCGAGTTCCTCGTCAGTTAATTCCTCTTTTCCCATGGCTCTCACTACTATTACGCCTTTTTCACCGGTTATGCCTCTTATTATGGCTATTCCTGAACTCTCCAGTAAGTCGTCTCCCTCCATAGTTATCACTCCCTTGGCTCAGTATTATATACTGAGAGAAACGGATTAAAACCTTCTGGGAGGGGGTTTGGAAATAGTAGTCCTGAGGGTTGGACATAGACCTGAGAGGGACAAGAGAGTATCTACTCACGTTTGTTTAGTTGCTAGAGCTTTCGGAGCCTCTGGGATACTAATAGATAGGGAAGACAAGAGACTAGAAAGTAAAATATCAGATCTAGTGGACAAATGGGGAGGGGAGTTCTGGATAAGAAGTGGAATAAACTGGAAGAGAGAAATAAAAGAGAGAAAGAAAAAAGGATGGAGAATAGTCCACTTGACCATGTACGGAATAAATGTAGATGACGTAATAAACGAAATAAGAAAGTACGAGAAAATACTAGTCATAGTTGGATCCGAGAAGGTTCCAAGGGAAATATATGATCTGGCAGATCTGAACGTGGCCATAGGAAATCAACCTCACTCTGAGATCTCAGCATTAGCGATACTATTGGACAGGATATTCTCAGGCGAAGAATTGAAGAGGGAATTCAAAAACTGTAAAATCAGGATAATACCTTCCAAAAGAGGGAAAACTGTCTTAAGAGTTGATTCGTTAGGAGAGGAGTAGTATTGTCTCTCCTAGAGTAGCTAATCGGTCAAACTCTCACCCTACTCGTCTGCAAAATGATCTCAGAACAATCTCCCGACATAAGGTTTTTAAATCCCAGCTGTTATATCCAAAAACTGGGATTGAAATGCCTAGAAGACCAGTAATCCTCGAAGGGGAGAGAGTATTCCTATCTCCACCAACGAAGGAGGACGTTGAACTTCTACTCGAGTACATAAACGACAAAGAGGTTACCCAGTACCTCAACCTCTTTCCTAGGATTATGACGAGAGAAATGGAGGAGAGATGGTTAGATAATATCTTAAATGGGAGGGAGAAGGATTTATTCTTCTTTTCGATAATACTCAAAGAGAATGGATCTTTGATAGGGAATAGCAGCCTAAAAGTAGATTTCTTTAATAGAACTGGGCGACTTGGAATCTCATTGTGGAGAAAAGATCTCTGGGGGAGAGGATTGGGGAGAGAGTCTGTAATACTGACTCTAGACTATGGATTCAATGTCCTCTCCTTAGATGTGATAAGTTTAGACGTTATGGAGTTCAACGAGAGAGCAATAAATTGCTACAAGTCTGTCGGATTCAAGGAAGTGGGCAGGAAGAGGTGTAGGATACTGAGAGGTTCAAAGAAGTACGATTTAATAGAGATGGACATGCTAAGGGATGAATTCAACGAGATGCATGAGAGTAAGGTAATGGAAATCTGTAGTGACTCTATAAGAAGCTGATTTTCTTAAGAGTGGAGTTATCAGGTATCGAAGTGATAGTCTCCGAGAAGAGTAAAGGTTTTATTCCGATGAATAAGGGCTGGGGGTCGAAATGAAGTTCCTCTTCTGCAAGGAGAAGAAAAGTCCTACTGGCAAAAAGGTAGCAATAATAGGAGCTGGACCTTCCGGACTGACAGTGGCAGGAGAGATGATCTGTAATGGGCACGAAGTTCATGTATTTGATTCTCTACCAGAACCGGGAGGGTTACTAATATTTGGGATTCCAGAATGGAGAATTCCAAAGGAGCCGATAAAGAAGGGAATAGAGGAACTGAAGAGTGCAGGAGTGAAATTCCACTTGAACCATAAAGTCGATGACGAGGAGTTCTCGGAAATCCTAGAAAGCTATGACGCAGTTTTCGTTGGAACTGGGGCTTGGGAGCCAATTTCCATGGGGTTAGAGGGAGAAGATCTAGAGGGAGTCTATCAAGCTATGGACTATCTCTTCAAGGTGGCCATGGTGAGGGAGGGGTATTCCAAGGAAGAGGAGATACCGAACTTGGGAGAGAGGGTGGCTGTAATAGGTTGCGGAGATGTAGCCATGGATGCTTGTAGGACCGCTAAGAGGAGAGGAGCAAAAGAGGTGTTCGTCATATACAGGAGATCCAGAAAGGAAGCTCCCGCTACGGAAATGGAACTCCAAGATGCAGAGAAAGAAGGAATAGAGTTCATGTGGTTGACCAATCCAACTAAGTTCATCGGAAGAAAAAGAGTGGAAAAAATGGAATTGATAAAAATGAAGCTAGGAGAGCCAGATTCTTCAGGAAGACCTAGACCAGAGCCAATTCCTGGATCAGAATTTGAAATGGATGTGGATAGTGTGATATTGGCCATAGGTCAAAGACCAACTCCTCCGTTCAAGGGAGACTTCGGAATAAAGGTAGAGTGGGGGAGAATAGTAACCGACGAAGAGGGTAGAACTACTAGGAAAGGTGTATTTGCTGGTGGAGATGTATCCCTAGGGCCAAGGAAGATAGGGGACGCTATATCTACTGGGAAAAAGGCTGCTAGAGCTATGGAAATGTATCTCAGTGATGGATACTGGCCTTAACTACTTCCCTTGGCTATGACCCTAACGTCTTCGAAGAGAATCCAAGGAGCTACTAGGAAATAGGCTGTCCTAGTCTCTCTGGAAAGTTCTCTCACCTTTTCCAGTAGAGAGAAGGCATTTCCAGATAGCATTATCCCTCTGAGTAGTCCTTTCACCTCTCCTTTCTCTATTAGGAATGAGGGGGTTGCAACGACACTGAAGCTCCCACTTTCTGGATCACTGGAATGCGCTCCTTGAAGGGATCTCACCAATACCCCTTCATCTATCTCGTCTATTAGTTGATCCAAACTCTTTCTCCCTTTCTCTAGGACTAAATTCGTAGTTGCTACCCTTGGAACAGATGTATACGGTAATTTTTCTCCGAAGAAATCCCTTCCCCTCCATGCATTTCCAGTGCTCTCTTTTCCTTCCTTCCTAGCTGAATAGTGGTCGTATATGAATCCCTTTAGCGTTCCATCGGAAATTATTTCTGTCTTCTGGCAGGGGACTCCCTCGTCATCAAAAGAATGAGAGAAGACTCCTCCTTCGAGAGTCCCATCATCCGATAAGCTTACTTTTTCAGAGGCAACTTTCTCTCCTATTTTCCCAGCAAGAAAGGAAGTTTCTCTTTGTACCTGATCTCCTTTTATTCCTTGAGAGATGGTGAAGAGCCAAAGCATCATGAGGGCTTCCTGAGAGAAAAGTACGTCCTTTTCTCCACTCTCTATTTTAGAGTGTTCTAAACACTTAAGAGCTATTTCAGAGGCTTCTCTTCCGACTCTCTCTGGATCTACGTCTTTTGATCTACTCACATCGTATTCGAAGCAAATAGGGGACACTTTACCATTTTCTCTGGCTATCGTGGACAAGTTCAAAGAGAGAAGTGTGCTCTCCTCTTCCACATGAATTCCTTGAGTGTTACACAATTCTCTGAAGTCATACGTTACTTCAGAGGATCCAAAGAAAGGTTGTACTCTTTCGTCTAACTTAGCAGAGTCTAACATCAATTTAGACATTTCCACGACTTCGTCTGATCCCATATTTACAACTTCCTTGTAAAAGTTCTTTACTCTTCTGTAATTTTTGCAACAAGGGAAAGAAGGCCAATTTTCATCCTCTTCATTGGCTCTAGCCACTTTAATGGATTTCTTTATCAACTCCTCCTGCTTACTTGGGTCATTAGAGTAGGAGAAACCAACTCTTCCCTTATCTAGGACTACTCTGAGTCCAACTCCCTCTTCAAGCTTTGTCGACGATAAGTCTATTTCTCCACCTTTTATTTCGGATGACATCTTCCTTCTTCTTATTAGGAATGCTTCTGCCTCTTTTGCTCCGAATTTTTCAGCTTTTCTAATTATTAGGGATAGGTCAAATGGCATCTAGGCACCTCCTACTAGTATCCCTCCGATTTTCAAATGAGGTCCTCCACTCCCAACGAATGCCATCTGGCCTTTTCCACACCTTCCCGAGATCAAATGGAAGTCCTCACCAACTCCTTCGACCCTATTGAGTGTTTCTAGGGTGTTTCCACTTATGCTTACACTCCTAACTGGATTAGAGATTTCTCCATTTGATATCTCATAGGCTTCTTGGACTCCAACTTGAAACGTTCCGTCTAGGTTAGCTTGTCCACCCCTAAAGCTCACTAGGTAGTATCCGAACTTTATTCCCTCGAGGAGCTCCTCCATACTCATGTCTCCTTTAGAGACGTAAGTGTTACTCATCCTTATAATCGGAGGTACTGAGTAACTCTCAGCTCTAGCGTTTCCTGTGGGAGATGTGTTGAATTCATCGATTATTCCTTCTTCCTCAGAAATTCTCTTGAACTTCATAGCATGCTCTCTATCGTACATTAGAGAGACTAGTTTTCCCTCTTTTATTAGTTGAGTTCTCTGAGAAGGAGTTCCCTCGTCATCGTAGAAGAAGGATCCAAATGCTCCTTCAATAGTTCCATCGTCATACACGTTGATCAGTGAGCTAGCGATCTTCTTTCCCAATAGGGGCCTTATTATCGATCCTGAGAGTGTGAGATCGGCTTCTGCTAGATGTCCTAAAGCCTCATGGACTAGTACCCCAACTAATTCTGGACCAACCACTACTGGAAATTCTCCTCCTTTTGGCGCTTTTGATTCCAACTGCATTTCTATTCTGTTCCCGAGCTTCTCTATGGCTCTGTCTTTCTTATCCAAGAATTCGCTGAAACCTGAAGTAGTTCCTATTTCTTCTCTACCAGTGACTATCACGTCTCTCTTCCTTCCTATTGCAGTTATTTTCGTCCAAACATACGTCTTGTCCTCTTCTATGTAGGATCCCTCCGAATTGCAGAAGTATTGTCTACCAGAGACGTCTAGGTACTCTATAGTTACTGCTTTCACTCCCTGAATCCCTATTAGTTTGTTGTTCATCTCTCCTAGAACAGAGACCTTCTCCTCAGGTGTCACAGCTCTTGGATCTAAGTCGACTTTCCTCCCCACAGTTACTGAGTCTTCTACCGTGGGCACTTCCTCTAGATCTATGCTTCCCTTCTTTCCTGATGCTCTAGCCATTGAAATAGCTTCCTTTATTCCACTTTCTATGGAATCGAGCTTAGTAACTGATGAGAATCCCCAACGTCCTCCTACTAAGGCTCTTATTCCTATTCCTCCTAGTATTCCAGTCGATATCTCTATTTTATTCTCCTTAAGAAGTACTTCTGTTTTCTCAATTTTTTGAGCCCTTAAATCCAAGTATTCCGCACCCAGAGACGTTCCTATGGACATGAACTTCTCCAGTAGATCCCTCAATGGACCACCTAGCATGCATTGGAGTGAGTTCTTTAAATATGTGACTAAAAGAGGGGTTCGATTTTCATTGGTTTTTATTTTTAGGTCTCTCATCCTTCCGGAGAAGGAGATTGAGTATTCTGACTGCAGCTGCAGCGGCCCCAACGGAGTTGTCGACGTTAACCACTAATAGGCCTGGAGAACACGAACTCAGCATGGTCATGAGTGGTGTTCTTCCATTTCCTCTGAAAGACGATGTAGGCACTCCTATAACTGGGACTCCCACTAGAGATGAGACTAATGTTGGTAGAATTCCATCCATCCCTGAAAATACAACTATCAACTTTACTTCCTCTTCCATCATTTTCCTGACGGCATCTAGGGCTCTCTTAATGGACGAAATACCAACATCGTACTCCTTGACCACCTCGAAACCCATCTCCTCTAATATGAGTGAGAACTCCTCA
>Ga0209410_1000081_pt1 | contig 36916 bp, 49 predicted proteins | sample Mar14436cmmetaG_FD_184135 | JGI IMG/M metagenome (GOLD analysis project Ga0209410, IMG submission 184135) | Marine hydrothermal vent microbial communities from Guaymas Basin, Gulf of California to study Microbial Dark Matter (Phase II) - Marker... ... | reverse complement strand
ACCTACTCCCGTGCCGGCACTTATACCGTTAGGCTCACCGTGCAGGACGATCGCGGCGCCACCGACACCGCGACGGCGACGGTGAGGGTGAAAGCCGCTCCCGGTCCCACCCCGGGCCCCATCCCCGGGATGCCGGAGCTCGACAAGCCCGGTATCTACGTGTGGGGCGATGCTCAAGATCATTGGCACATCACTGTTTATGCCTCCCCGGATTGGCCCAATTCAAGGAAATTCGAGGTAACAGTCGAAGCGACCGGGAAGTTGAGTTTGCTTTCGGTCTCAAGCGGTGCTCCACAGCCTTCAAGTGCCGCAACCAAAATAATCTGGAGGGGCACGGTTCCCCCAGGCACTTGGTATGACATCTGCTTCGACGTCCAAGGGACCTATATGCAACTTGCGTTGTATCTGGACACCGATGGAGATGGAATTCCCATGCCAAAACGCCGCGTGGACAGGAAAAAGATCGTTTACATAAGGGGATGCAAGACAAATCCCCCCAATAATCCCTTTGTGGTCATCGCCCCTCGAGGTATGAGCATGGTCCTTCCATCCCAGAACTTCTATATCGGCTACTGCATAAGCGGGATTTTCCCAAGATGCACAGTGGTGAAGTGGCTCATCGAGGAAAGAGAAGTGGAAGCCGGTTGTCGATAGAGGAAGGCACCCAACCACGGATTTTAAGGAAGGGGCCTTTTGGCCCCCCTCTTTCTGGACGCGGGCCATAAAATGGAACACCTCTGCAGCCGACTTGACCGCAGGAGTAATGGAAATGATGACCACAAACTAAAAATCTACAAGTTTGCCTTCTTCCTGAGCTCAACACAGTTGCTCATGTCCTGAGCTCAGTCTTAAAAATTGACCGAGGAGAGCGACCGATTCTATAATGGTCAACGAAGTGTGAAGATGTATCACGAGGAGGTGATTTGGGGTAATGAAGCGGGCTGTGACCTTTTTCAGTTTACTTGCCTTTGGAGCAGCCACCTTCGCTCTCTCGGGCATCCACGGGGGCTTCGAGGCCACAGTGGAGCTTCTTCCCGACGTCGAGCTCTACTACGCGGAGTTAGAGCTCGTCACCACCTACGCCGACTGGGAAGTGACCTCTGAGTCTAAGTTCTATAGCGATGGTTGGCGCTATCAGAACTTCTACCTCGATGGCTCGATCGCCGGGCTTGACGTTTGGGGCAAGATCTATTTCCACGCCCAGGACGTGCGCTACCAAAAATTCTGGCTAAACGCGGAGATCTCCCTCCCCGGCGGCGAGGATAATTACCTCCGCCTGAGCGTTGATCATTGGGCCAGTATCGACGATTACTTCTCCAGCGACGTCTCGATGTTCGGCCCTTGGCCTTGCGCGGTGTGGTGGGAGGAGCTCCTGCCCTGGGACGAGAAGGAAGAGATTTATGAGGGGGAAACCCTATGCGTCCAGGGGCCCGTGATCAGCTATTGGCCTCCTACTCCTACCAATTCTCTAACGTTGAATGTGGGTGCCCCATATAACAATCCGCGTTTCGTGGTCTACATCACCGGTGACGCGTTCGATGCCATGGTCGCTAAGTACGGCCCGAATTTCTGGGTGGATCTCGTAGGCGAGACCATCTGCGCCTGCGGGGAGATCGTCACTTATGGAGGCAACCCCGAGATAGCGTTTTACGATGCCGATGACATCGAGAACTTCCACGTAGGTGAGTGCTGTGCTGAGCCTGGCGTGGGCGTGGGTCCCCTCATGATATACCGGGGCAAGATAAAGCTCGATCCTATAACCCTAACTGTGGACTTCTTCGACTGTTGTGAGGGGATCGCCTTCAAGAAGTTGGAGCTCGAACTGGGCGATATGGTGGGGTGCTGTGGGTTCCTTTGGAACGCCGGCCTCAGCTTCACTAAGTGCCACGGGTTTGAAGAACTGCGCATAGGGTTCGAGGATCTGTTCCTCCTCTGTTGCGATGTCTCCTTCGAGGCCGAGGTGGTGTTCACCGCGGATGGGAAGTCCGTCTCCATCAAGCCCGTATGGGAAGGGTTCGTGACCGGATGCCTCGAGGTGTACGGTGACGTCCAGTGGGCGGACAATATCCTCGGCGGCTTCGAACTCTACGGATTCGCCATCGAGTGCGACTTCGACTCCGTCATCGTCCGCAGCATCACCGCCTTCAATCCCGACAAGGTGGAAGATCTCACCGATGTTACTTTCTACACCGACGAGTGGGAGTACCTGGGCATAGAGTACACCACAGCCGGCTGCTGCGACGGCGAACTCACCTTCACCAGCGAGCTTTGGTTCGGCGACGAGGGTCTCCTCTTCGACCTCCAACGCGTCCGGTTCGAACTGGAAGCCCCGATCTATGAAGGCTTCACCGCCATCGTAAAAGGGCAGTGGGACTTCTCGGATCCCTTGCCCTTGGATTGGTTCAACATCGGCCTGAAGATCGAGTTTTGATCGTAATCGAAACAGAAAGCAACGCGGCGGGTCATACGGCCCGCCGCGTCTATCCTAAGGCAAAGGGTTGAGCCTTTGACTCCGGCACTTTCTGGAACCACACGCTCTCAGGTCCCGTACCGTGCAGATGTTCACCACGTCTGCATCTTCGCCTTCAAGTTCACCCTTCGGAGTTTCGAGGATGAACGGAAGTCCCCGCAGTGCTGGATGGTTCACCACAAGCCTCATCCCCTCGAGGCCGATCTCCCCCCGGCCGATGTGGGCGTGGCGGTCCCTGTTGGAGCCGAAGGGGTAGGCGGAGTCGTTCAGGTGCACAAGCCATAGTCTCCTGAGGCCTACAGTACAATCGAGTTCCCGCAGCGTCGCCTCCAGGCCCTCTGGAGTCCGGAGTTCATACCCGGAGGCGAAGGCGTGGCATGTGTCGAAGCAGATCCCTAGGCGCTCGTCACCCCCCGCCTCCTCGATGATCTCCGCCAGCTCTTCGAACCTCTTGCCCACCGTGTCCCCGGCCCCCGCGGTGAGCTCCAACAGCAAGCGCACCCTGTGCCTATGCCATTCAGGGGAATCCTGCAGCCGCCGGAGGGCCTCGGCGACCCGGGCGATCCCCCGCTCCATCCCGGCCCCTTTATGGGAGCCGAGATGCGTCACCACATCCGGAATCCCAAGTACCCCCGCCCGTCGCACTTCCTCCCGCAGCGAGGCGAGCGACCTCTCCCAAAGCTCCTCGTCCGGACTCGCCAGGTTCAGAAGATAAGAGGTGTGGATCACGGTATACTCCACATCGGAGTCCTTCCAGCGTTTCCTAAAGGCCTCCGCCTCCTCTGGATTCAGGGGCTTCATCCTCCAGGAGCGGGCTGAGTGGGAGAAGACTTGTACCGCGTTTATTCCCAACGCCTTCGCCTCATCGATCACCGCCGGGAACCCCTTCCCGATCGAGAGATGGCATCCAAGCAAGAACTTCGGTTTCCGCATGGAATTTCCCCGGCCACTTTTTTGAGCCTGCGCCCCTTTGGGAAAGTCGCTGGGCGGCAACGACGGGAATTACCTCAATAGGGTGATGATGGACACGATCACGCCCGTCTGGACCACAAGGGGACCCGCCACCCATTTGACGAGGCCGGCCTTGGTACGCTCGATCTCTTTCTGCAACGAAAGCCGAACTTCCTCGATCTCCTTTTGGAGGGTGAGCTTGGTTATCTCGAGCTCGCCTTTGGTGGCAAGGGGCTTGAGGTCGTCCTTCGTGGCGAGGGCCTGTAGGTCGCTTTTAGTAGCCACCCCGAGGATATGGCGCTCCAACTCCTCGACCACCTCGGCGAGGACCCGCGCCTTCTTTTCGTCGTCCTTGAACGCCTCGTAAACCCGCGCCGCCAACTTCATCGCGATTTAGGTTAGCGCCAATAAACCGCAGCGACAACCCACAGACCGCCGCCGACATTGGGTGACGTCGGAGCAGGCTCCGACAGAAGGACGTCGGGGGCAAGCCCCGACGCTACAAAAGGACAAGTCCGTCACGCGTCACCTGTTACGCATCACGGGTTTTATGCATTGCGGCCGCAGCAATGCTTGTACTTCTTCCCCGACCCACACGGGCAGGGATCGTTACGCCCCACCTTTTTCGGTGACGCGTGACGCGTGGCGCGTGACGGAGCCGCAGAACCCTTGGGGGCTGTAGTGGATGCCACCGGTTGGGGAACCGGAGGCCGTGCCGCCCGCCCTTGCACCCGCCTCCCCGGCACCGGGGGCGCCTCCCGCACCACCAGCTTCGGCGAAAGCAGGAACCGCACCACCTGTTCCTCCGCCCGCAGGATCATCTCCTGGAAGAGGCGGTGGGCCTCCCGCTTGAACTCGATCAGAGGGTCCCTTCCCCCGTACGCCCGCAGGTATATCCCCTCGCGCAGGTCATCGAGCTCTAGGAGGTGCTGGCGCCAGTTCTCGTCCACCGTGCGCAGGATCACGATCCGGGCCAAGGTGGGGAAGTGGGGCGCGAGTCGCTCCCTTTGCGCCTCGAGCTGCGCGAGGAGAAGCTCCCGTACCGCCTCTACCAGTTCCTCGTAATCCCCGACCTTGCTCAGGTCCGCTTTGGTGGGCGGGGCCGCCAGGACCTGGGAGAGCTCCCGGGAAAGCCCGGAGAGATCCCATTCGCTCGGGTCGGCGTTCTTCTGAGCGTGGCGGGAGCAGACGATCTCCGCGTACTCGGAAACGATCTCCTCCAGGTACCGGAAAAGCTCGGTGTTATCCGGCTCCTCGCCGGGGGCGGGAAGCAGGAACCGCTCCCGGATGGCGTAGATGGCTTCCCTTTGTTTTGCCATGATCTCATCGTACTCCAGGAGCCTTTTCCGGATCTCGAAGTTCCGCTCCTCCACGCGTTTCTGGGCCCGGCGGATGGCCGAGGTGAGGAGCTCGTGCTCGATGGCTTCGCCTTCCTTTATCCCCAGGCGATCCATGAGGTTCGCCAGCCGCTCTCCGCCGAAGATGCGTAAAAGGTCGTCCTCGAGGGACAGGAAGAATTGGGCCGAGCCCGGATCCCCCTGGCGGCCGGCGCGGCCCGCCAGCTGGTCGTCGATCCGGCGCGCCTCGTGGCGCTGGCAGCCGATCACATGGAGCCCCCCTTCGTAGATCTTGTCACGCCACTCTTCCTCCCGGAACGGCCTCCCCGTTTCCTGGCACCACTTCTTTATCTGGGAGAGGACCCAGCGGCCATAAGGGGTGTCGGGATCGACCTTCTTGACGATCTTCTTCCTTTCTTCCTCGGCTTCTTTCTTGTACTTCTCAAGGAGCTCCCTGTACTTCTCCGGTTCCTCATTCGGATCGGCCTCTTGGCGGGCGCGGTACTCGGGGTTCCCCCCCAGAAGGATGTCCGTTCCGCGGCCGGCCATATTGGTAGCGATGGTGATGGCCCCCAAGCGGCCCGCCTGGGCCACGATCATCGCCTCCTTCTCGTGGTATTTGGCGTTCAGGACATGATGGGGGAGCTTCCGCTTCTTCAGGAGCTTGGAGAGGTACTCCGAGTCCTCGATGGAGGTGGTCCCGATGAGGACCGGCCGCCCCTCCTTGTGGAGCCGTTCCACCTCGTCGGCCACGGCCTCGAACTTGGCCTTGCGCGTGCGGTAGATCACGTCGGGGAGGTGCTTGCGGATCAGGGGGCGGTTGGTCGGGATCACCACCACGTCCAGGCCGTAGATCTCCTTGAACTCCTGCTCCTCCGTCTTGGCGGTGCCGGTCATGCCGGCGATGCCCTTGTAGAGCTTGAAGTAGTGCTGGAGGGTTATCTGGGCCAGGGTCTGGTGCTCGCGGCGGATGGGGACGCCCTCCTTGGCCTCGATGGCTTGGTGCAGCCCCCCGGAGTAGCGGCGGTCGGGCATGAGACGCCCGGTGAACTCGTCCACGATGATCACCCGGCCGTCCTTCACGATGTAGTCGCGGTCGCGCTTGAAGAAGACCCGTGCCCTGAGCGCCGTCTCCAGGTAGTAGCGGGCCATGGTGGCCCGGGGATCGGCGAGGTTGTCGAACTTCAGGAGCTTCTCCGCCTTCTCGATCCCCTTGTCGGTGAGGGAGAGGATCTTCCGCTCCTCGTCCACGGTGAAGTCCTCGCCCTCCTTGAATAGCCGCGCGATCTTGGCGAACTCCCGGTACATCCGGGCCGTATCTTCGGTAGGGCCGGAAATGATGAGTGGGGTCCGCGCTTCATCTATTAGGATGTAATCGATCTCGTCGATGATGGCGTAGTCCAGCGGGCCTTGTACCTTCTGATCCCGGGAGAGCACCATGTGGTCCCGGAGGTAGTCGAACCCGAACTGGGCATTCGTCCCGTAGACGATGTCGCACTGGTACGCCTTCTTCCTCTCCTCGGGCGGGGTGTCTTCCTGGAGGAGGCCCACGGAAAGCCCCAGGAACTCATATACCGGCCCCATCCAGTAGCGGTCGCGCTTGGCGAGGTAGTCGTTCACGGTGACGACGTGGACCTTGCCCACGAGGGCGTTGAGATAGGCGGGCATGGTGGCGACCAGGGTCTTGCCTTCCCCGGTCTTCATCTCCGCGATCCGCCGCTGGTGTAGCACGATCCCGCCCAGGACCTGGACGTCGTAGGGATAGAGGCCGATGGTGCGCTTGGCGGCCTCCCGCACCACGGCGAAGGCCTCGGGGAGGATGTCGTCGGTGGTCTCGCCCGACTCGAGCCTCTCCCTGAAACGTTCGGTCTGGGCCCGGAGCTCCGCGTCGGAAAGCTTCCGCGCCCACTCCGCCCGGGCGTTCACCTCCCGTAGGATGGGCATCAGCTTCTTGAGCTTTTGCTCGTTACTCTGGCCGAGGATGGTCTCGGCTATCTTCTTCAGCTTCAGCATCGCAGGACCACTCTAAATCCGCAGCTCCCCGGATTCAAGGGATGACCCCGAGCTCCCGCAGGGCCACCAGGGCGGGGGGCGGGGGATCGGAAAGGAGCCACTCTACCCGCACCCAGAGCCCGGGGACCACGGCGGAACGATAGACCCCCTCATCGGGGAAGACGGGGATGAATCGTCCCCCCTTCCTCTGGAAGAACCGGACCTCGCCTCTCTCGGGGTCCACGATCCAGTACTCCCCCACACCCCCGAGCTCGTACTCGGCCAGCTTCTCCCCGTAATCCCTGAGGCGCGACTCCTCCGAGGTCACCTCCACCACCAGGTCCGCGGGGCCCTCGAGGTAGGTATCGTGCAGGCGACCGAGGTTCTCCTTTTTGATGAAAAGCACATCGGGCTCCCGTGCCCGCTTGAGGGGCTCCAAGTACATCTGAAACGGGGCGCCGAGCACCACGCCCAGTTCCCGGATCCGCACATACCCATCCAAAAACCCAAGCAGGAACTTCTGGACCTCCTGATGGCGCCGCGACGCGGGGGAATACATCACCACCTCCCCGTCCACCCACTCCGCCAGGGTGTCCTCGTCGCACCAGGCGAGGAACTCCTCGTAGCTCATCCGCTCGGCAGCCAGTTCCCGCTCTTTCACGTCCACAATCCTTTATAAACCCGTTGAATCACGGCGCAACCTCGCCGCCCACCGGGGAGTGGGCTCGGCGGGGATCCCCTCGCGGGCGAAGAGTTCCACCAGTTCCCGCGCCGTATCCAGGAAGAAATCCTCCTCCAGGGCGTAAGCCAAGTCATGGGCGTGATAAATATCACGCACGCGCCAGCGGTAGTTCATCCGGTCCAGGACCACCCGGTCCACCGCCCCGGAAAGCATCCCCACCAGGCGCTCGGGATCCATGGGGAGCATCGGCCCTACGAACGCATAGGTCCGAAGCCCCGCCCGCTTGAGCTCCCGTAATGCCTCCGCCCTCTCCCGGATCGCCGGGGCCCCGGGCTCGAAGATCCTCCGGATATCCTCCGAATCGGTGGTCACCGAAAGCCCAACCTCCGCCCCGAGCGCCCGCAGAAGATCCACATCCCTGAGGACAAGGGGCGATTTGGTCAGCACCCGTACGTCGATCCCCCGTCCGGGCGCCTTCGCGGCGGCCAAGGCCTCCAGGATCCCCCGGGTTACCCGGAATTCCGCCTCAGGGGGCTGGTAAGGATCGGTGGCGACGCCGATAACCAAAACCCCAGGGGAAAGACGCCGTATCCCTCGCGCGACGTGTTCCGGAGCATTGACCTTGGCGTCGGCAAACGTCCCCCACTCCTCGCATCGAGTACGCACATAAGGCATGCCCGCTACATAACAGTAGCGGCACCCGTGAACACAGCCCACGTACGGGTTGACGGAATAGTCCACCCCCGGAACCCGGGAACGCACCAACACCCCTTTCACACGGACCTCTCTTACCACCATGGGCTACCGTTGGCCTTTCTCCACGCCGAGGAAAAGCTTAAAGTGAAAGTATGAGCTTGGGGAACACACTCCTTTTGATCCTCGCGGTATTGCTTTTGGGAGCGCTGGTCCTCTCCCCCAACAGGGGGGTCCCGGGTGCAGGACAGTTCGAGATCGTGGGAAGAAAGGCGCCGGATTTCGCCCTCTCCGGGACGAAGGGCATCTGGCGACTACGGGACCATCTGGGAACACCCCTGATCATCTCTTTCTGGACCACTTGGTGCGGGGCGTGTAGGAAGGACCTGGATGTACTGGAAGAGTTCTATGCCCGCAGTGGGGGAAAGTTTGAGGTCGTGGGCGTATGTCCCGAATATTGGGAGAGGGTGCCGCAAATCCTCCGGGATCATCCCGTGAGCTTCCCTGTCCTTCATGACCCCGGGGAACACGTGACCCGGGCGTACGAGCGTCTCGACCACACACGCTACCCCTTCACCGTGTTCGTGGACAACTCGGGAAGGGTCCGCTGCGTGTGGGCCTACGCGTTTAGGGATATAGACCAGCTTCTTGAGATCCTCGCTCGTTGCGGGTTAGATAAAGGTGCCTAGCTCTCCTCAGCCAAGTAGGCGACCGCTTCAATCTCCACCCGGGCGCCCTTGGGCAGCTCCCGCACCGCCACACAGGCCCGAGCCGGGGGATCGAGGTCGAAGTAACTTCCGTAAACCTTGTTCACCACCGCGAAGTCCCCCATGTCCACCAGGTAGATTGTGACCTTTACCAGGTCCTTGAGGGAGGCCCCGGCGGCGTCCAAAACCCGCTTCAGGTTTTCCATGGCCCGCCGGGCTTGCTCCTCGATGCCTCCGGGGACGAGCTTTCCCGCGGCGTCCATCGGTATCTGGCCCGAGATGAACAGGAAATCACCCGCACGGATTGCCGGGGAATAGGGCCCCACGGTAGGAAGGTCCGGCACGCCGATTGCCTTCTTCACCTCAGACCCACATGAGCCGCGCGGTCTCGGCCCCGTCCCCACGCCGCGGCCCCAGCTTCAACACCCGAGTGTATCCTCCCGGCCGGTCCTTGTAGCGTGGCCCGATCTCGGAGAAGAGCTTCTGGGTGGCCTCCTTATCTTGGAGCACCGAGAAGGCCATGCGGTGCGCCGCCTGGTCTCCTCGCTTGGCCCAGGTCACCAGCCGCTCCACCAACTGTTGGGTTGCCCGCGCCCGGGCCGGGGTGGTGTCGACTTTGCCGTGGATGATCAGGGCCTTGGCCTGGTTCCGCAGCACCGCCTCCCGTCGGGATTTCTCCATGGAGAGCTTTGCCACTTTACGCCTGTGCCGCATCGCCGACCTCCTTCTCGGAGCGCAACCGGTACCCCAACTCTTTAAGACGCGCCTCCACCTTGTCCAGGGTCTTCTCCCCGAAACCATGGATGTCCAGAAGTTCCTCTTTGGTTCGGGAAAGGAGGTCCTTGAGGGTAATCACCCCTGCTTCCTTGAGGAGGTTACAGGCTCGGGCCTCGAAACCCAGTTCCGTAAGGGGCTTCTCCAGCTCCTCGGGGAGCTCCTCCGCGGGCGCCTCCTCCGCCTCCTCTACTACCCCCTGGGTCATGCGCCCGAAATGCTCTTGGAGGATGGAAACAGCTTGCTCCAACGCCTCTTTGGGGGTTATTGCTCCGTTGGTCCAGATCTCAAGCACCAGGCGTTCGTAACCCGACCTCCCCCCCACCCGGGTCTCCTCCACCTGGAAGTTCACCTTCTCGATGGGAGAGAAATCGGAGTCGATGGGGATGAGGCCCACGGGGGCATCCTCCCTTTTGTTCTCGTCGGCCAGACGGAACCCCCGCCCTACCTCTACCTCCATCTCCACCTCGAGCTTCCCATCCTCGTTCAGGGTCGCTATATAGTGGTCGGGGTTCACGATCTCGATACCTTCTGGAGTTTGGATGTCCTTGGCACGCACCTCCGCCGGCCCCTGTACATTCAGGTACATGCGTCGGGTCTCGTTGCCGTCCATGCGGATGGCCAAGCCCCGGAGGTTGAGGATGATGTTGAGGAGGTCCTCCCTCACTCCCTCGATGGTGTCGTATTCGTGGTACTTTCCCGCGAAGGAGACCCTTACCACCGCCGCCCCGGGAATGGAGGAAAGGAGCACCCGCCGCAGGGAATTCCCCAAGGTGGTGGCATACCCCCGCTCCAGGGGCTCCACCACCAACCGGCCGTAGCGATCCCCCAGCTCCTCCCACGTGATCCTCTCCGGATAGATGAGCTCCATCGTCACCTCGAGTAGAACTCCACGATCAGGTTCGTATCAATCGATTTATCGAGGTCCTCTTCCGCCGGTTCTGCCGTAACCTGGATCCGCAGGCTCTCAAGGTCACGGGCGAGCCAGCTGGGGAGGTTCCGCTTCTCCGCCGTCCCCTTGATGAGCTCCCGGAGCTTGTCCTTGGACTGGGGCTTGACCTCGATCACGTCCCCGGGCTCCACTCGATAGGAAGGGATATCGGTTACCCGACCGTTTACCAAGAAGTGACCGTGGGAAACCAGCTGGCGTGCTTGGGCCCGGGAGGAAGCGAAGCCCGCCCGATACACCACGTTGTCCAATCTCTCCTCCAAGATCCGCAAAAGAGCTGTCCCGGTCCGGCCCTTGACCTTCTGGGCCTCCTCGATGTACCGGCGGAACTGTTCCTCTCGGATCCCGTAGATCCTCTTCAGCTTCTGCTTTTCCCTGAGGCGGATGGCATAGCCCGTGAGGCGCCGGCGGAAGCGCCCGTGCTGCCCGGGAGGGAACGGGCGTCGGTTCATAGCACATTTGTCCGAATAACAACGATCACCCTTCAAAAAGAGCTTGGTCCCTTCCCGGCGACAGAGCCTGCATTTGGGTCCGGTATATCTGCCCATCCTCGATCCTCCCTAGCTATGCGGAGTAGGGGTCACGTTCTTCACTTCCTCTACCTGGATCCCCGAAGACTTGAGGGTCTGGATCACCGCCTGCCTTCCGGGGCCAGCCCCGTTCACGGTGACCACCACGGACCTGATGCCGAACTCCTTCATCTCCTTCACCAACGCCTGGCACGCCACCTGCGCGGCATAGGGAGTGCCTTTGCGGGAGCCGGAGAACCCCTCCGTACCCGGGGATTTCCAGGTAAGCACGTTCCCCTCGGGGTCGGTGAGGGTAAGGATGGTGTTGTTGAAGGTGGAGTGGATGTGAACCCGTGCCCGCTCGAGCTTGATCGATTTCTTCTTGCGTCGGGTCGCACGCCTGGCCATGGCTATTTCCTCTTGCGACGTCCGGCCTTATCGGGACGGGGGCCCTTCCAGGTGCGGGCGTTGGAGCGGGTGCGCTGCCCCCGTACCGGCAACCCCACCCGGTGGCGGATCCCCCGGTAACAACCGATGTCGATGAGGCGCTTGATGTTCATCTGCACCTCACGCCGGAGGTCCCCCTCCACCTTGTACTCCTCCACCGCCCGCTGCAGGGCCGCCACCTCCTGGTCCGTAAGGTCGATCACCTTCTTGTCCGGCGAGATCCCCGTCTTCTGGAGGATCTCCTTGGCCCGGGAACGCCCGATCCCGTAGATGTAAGTCAGGGCGATCTCGATCCTTTTCTTCGCCGGTAAGTTAACCCCCGCGATCCGTGCCATGTCCCCTCCTCATTTCTGCCTCTGTTTGTGTTTGGGGTTCACACACACCACCCAAAGGCGGCCGTGGCGCCGCACGACCCGGCACTTTTCGCACCTCGGCTTCACCGAACTACGTACCTTCATCTTCCTTCACCCCTCGCGGTAGACGATCCGGCCACGTGTAAGGTCGTAGGGGGAGAACTCCACCACCACCCGGTCCCCCACCACGACCTTGATGAAGTGCTTCCTCATCTTCCCCGATATTACACATAGGGCGATATGCCCGTTATCCAGGCGCACCCGGAACATGGAGTCCGGCAACGCCTCGATCACCTCGCCGCGCAGGCGGATAACGTCTTTCTTCGACAATATTCCTCCCAGATCCAGCCCGTCAAGACCCGCGGCCCCTCCGGGGTCACTGCCACCATCTCCTCGTAGTGAACCGAAAGGCTTCCCGTCCGCGTGACCGCGGTCCAACCATCGTCTTTGGTGCGCAAGGGAAGATCGTCCCCTTTCACCATAGGCTCGATACAAAACACCATCCCGGCCCTCAACTTCGGCCCCCGTCCGGGAGAGCCATGGTTGAGAACCCGGGGATCCTCATGAAGCTCCCGGCCGATCCCATGGCCGGTATATTCCTTGACCACGTAATAACCCGCCTTGCGGACGGTCGAGCTTATAGCATGGGATAGATCCGAAAGACGGCGGCCAATGGTAGCCATACCCACCGCCCTCTTCAAGGCCTCACGGGCCACCGCCATCATCCGCTCCGCCTCCTCTGAGACCTCCCCCACCCCCACGGTGATGGCGGCGTCGGCGTAATAACCCTTGCGCACAAACCCAAGATCTATGGAAAGGATATCCCCCTCCTGGAGGACCCGTTCCTCCGAGGGGATCCCGTGGACCACCTCCTCGTTCAGGGAAGCACAGATCGTGGCCGGATACGGGATCCGGTGAAGCTCATCGGTGTATCCCTTGAAGGCCGATTTGGCCCCCGCCTCCCGGATACGGCGCTCCGCCAGCCGATCCAATTGGGCGGTGGTGGTCCCGGGGATCGCTTTCAGCGCCAGCTCCACCAGGATCTCCCGCAGGATCGCGGCGTTTTCGGCCATGATCTCTATCTCTTTCTCCGTCTTCAAGACGATCATCCCCGCAGGACCTCCGCCACCCGTCGGAACACCTCGTCGGGGGAAAGGGAGGCATCCACCCGCCTGAGGATTCCCTTACGCTCATAATACCCCACCAGGGGCGCCGACTGCTCCGTGTACACCTGGAAGCGGTTACGGATTACCTCTTCGTTGTCATCGGGGCGTTGGTAGAGCTCGCCCCCGCAGCGGTCGCATATCCCCGGGACCTTGGGGGGCTGGGTGATCAAGTTGTAGTTGGCTCCACACCGTTTGCACACCCTCCGGGCCGAGAGCCGGCGCACCACTTCTTCCTCTGGGAGCTCTAGGTAGATCACGAGATGCACCGGGAGGATCCCCTCCAGGCCCTCGGCCTGGGCGATGGTGCGGGGGAACCCATCGAACAGGAACCCATCGCTTTTGTCGTCTACCCGCTCTCGCACCATCCCCAGGATCACCTCATCCGGGACGAGCTCCCCCCGCTCCATGTAACCCTTGGCCAGCCTCCCGAGCTCCGAGCCCTTCTTTACTTCCTCCCGGAGGATGTCCCCGGTGGAGAGGTGCACGAACCCAAATTCCTCCACCAACCTCGCCGCCAGGGTCCCTTTCCCCGCCCCCGGGGGCCCCAGAAGCACCAGGTTCACCGCCGCCTCCCCAGGAACGCCGCCCCGGCGCCCTTGATGAGGGATTCGTAATGGTGCATCACCAGATGCGCCTCGATCTGCATAATGGTATCGATCCCAACCCCCACCACAATAAGGAGGGAGGTCCCGCCCATCCAAAGCAAGGTACCCGCTCCCACGCCGCTCAACGCCCCCACGATATAGGGAAGGAGCGCCACCACGGTAAGGAAGAGGGCCCCCACGAGGAGGATCCGGTTGGTTACCTCCTGCAGGTAGGTCGCCGTGGGCGCCCCCGGCCGCACCCCGGGGATGAACCCCCCTGCCTCCCTGAGGTTCTTGGCCACGTCGTTGGGGTCGAAGATGATGGAGGAATAGAAGTACGCGAAGAAGATGATGAGGATGGCGTAGAGCCCCAGGTACAGGGGATGGGGCGGGGAGAGGTACCGGGCATACGGCTCCGTGGCCGGGACCGACCGCAGGATCACCGAGGGAAGCTGGAGGACCGCCAGGGCGAAGATGATGGGGATAACGCCCCCCTGGTTCACCCGGATGGGAAGCTGCGCACTGTGGCCACCGTAGATCCGCCGCCCCGCCGTGCGCTTGGCGTACTGGACGGTGAGCTTCCGCTGACCCTGTTGGAGGATCGCGGCGGCCGCGATCATCACCACGAACAACACCAAAAACACGATCAACCAGAGGGGGCTTAGGTCCCCCGCGCTTATCCGGGCGAAGAGGTTCCCGAAGTACGCCGGGTACCGCGCGATGATCCCCGACATGATGATCATGGAGATCCCGTTTCCGATGCCGTTCTCGGTGATGCGCTCCCCGATCCACATGAGGAAGATGGAGCCCGTGGTCATGCCGATGATGGCGTTGAGGAAGAAAAGCGGCGTGGGGGGTGCTACCCGGGCGTTCACCGCCAGCATGGCATATCCCACCGACATGATGGCCGCCATCCCCACGGTGCCCCACCGGGTGTATTTGGTGAGGATCTTCCGGCCCTCACGGCCCCGTTGCTGGAGTTCTTTGAGCTTGGGGAAGACCGCCACCAAGAGGGACATGATGATGGAGACGTTGATATAGGGGATCACCCCCAAAGCAAACAGGGAAAATTGCCGCAGTCCCCCACCGGTAAACATAGAGAGGAACTGGAAGAACCCGCCCCACATCCGCTCGAGGGCCTCGGCGAATGCCCTGGCATCCACCCCGGGAACGGGGATGTGGACCCCGATGCGGAAGACCAGGAGCATGAAGAGGGTATAAAGGATCCGCTGCCGGAGTTCCGGAACGGCGAATACCCCGCGTATCCTCTCGAACAACTAAACCTCCTCGGCCTTTCCCCCGGCGGCCTCGATCTTTTCCCGGGCCGTCTTCGAGAACTTATGGGCCCTCACCGTCAACGCCTTGGTGAGCTCCCCCGCCCCCAGGACCTTGAGCCCGTCCTTGAGGTCCTTGACGATTCCCCGGGAAAGCAATGCCTCCGGGGTCACCACCTCCCCGGCCTCGAAGTACTTGTCCAGTGTTCCCACGTTCACAATGGCATATTCGATCCGAAGCGGGTTCTTAAAGCCCCGCTTGGGAAAGCGCATCCAGAACGGAGTCTGGCCGCCCTCGAACGTGGGCCGCATTCCTCCCCCGGACCGGGACTTCTGCCCCTTGGTGCCCCGGGTGGACTCGTGTCCCCCGTGGCCGGACCCGTAGCCGCGGCCGATGCGCTTCTCCCGCTTCCGCGCTCCCGGGGTGGGTCGCAGGTTATGGAGTCCCAGCATCTTTCTCCTCCGTTGCGTCTTTCTCCTCCTCGGGTTCCACCCCCAGGATCTCCTCCACCGGTTTGTCCCGCACGGCGGCCACCTCGTCCGGGGTGCGCAGCCGGGAGAGCCCCTCCAAGGTGGCCCGGGCCAGGTTCAGGGGGTTGGTGGAGCCCAGGGCCTTGGTGAGGATATCCCGGATCCCGGCGGCCCGGCACACCGCCCCCACCGTGCGCCCGGCGATCACCCCGGTGCCGGGGTAGGCCGGCTTCAGAAGCACCCGTGCGGCCTTGAACTCGCCGACGATCTCGTGGGGGATGGTCCCGTTCACCACCGGCACCTCCACCAGGTTCCGCAACGCGTCCCGGATCCCCTGCTGGATGGCCTGGGGGATCTCGATCGATTTCCCGATCCCCACCCCCACGTGGCCCTCGCCGTCCCCGGCCACCACCACCACACGGAACTTCATCCTCTTTCCGCCCTTGGTGACCTTCCCCACCCGGCGGATCTCGATCACCTCGTTGATGACCTTCTGCGGCTCCACCGTTACTTGTCTCACCATGTCAGAATTCAAGCCCCTCCTCCCGGGCGGCCTCGGCCAGGGCCCTGACCTTCCCATGGTAAGGATATCCGCCCCGATCGAAGACCACCCGCTTGATCCCCCGCTCCAGGGCCCGCTTGGCGATCAATCTTCCCACTTCCCGGGCGGCCTCGATGTTGTCGGAACGGATCTTATCGCGGAGCTCGGGGTCCAGGGTGGAGGCCGCCACGAGCGTCCGGCTCCCCTGGGGCGGGGAGTCGTCGATGATCTGGGCGTAGATATGCCTGAGCGACTTGAACACGAACAGCCTCGGCCGCTCCGGGGTACCCACGACCTTCTTCCGGACACGGCGGTGCCGGATCTTTCGGCGCTCGTTGCGACTCAAGCCCCTGGTCTTCATCCTGCCTTCACCCCCGCCTTGCCCGGACGCAACCGGACCACCTCATCGGCGTAGCGGATGCCCTTGCCGTGGTAGGGGTCCGGCGGACGGCACTTGCGGATGTCCGCCGCCACCTGGCCCACCCGCTGCTTGTCGATTCCCCTCACCACGATGGTGTTGTTGTCGGGAACCTCGATCTCCACGTCCTCCGGAACTGGGAACTTGACGGGATGGGAATAACCGAGTTCCATCACCAGGGTCTTCCCCTCCATCCGGGCCTTGTACCCGAGCCCCTGGATCAGGAGCCTCCGCTCCCACTTCTCCTTCACCCCGCGGACCATGTTGGCGATTAGGGCCCGGTAGAGGCCGTGGCGGGCCCGGTAGGGGGCCCGGTCCCCCTTACGGTGGACCCGGACCTCGGAGTCGGCTACCTCGATCTCCACGTACTCCGGCTCGTAGCGGGTCTCCAACGTCCCGTGGGGGCCCTTGACCACCACCCGGTCCCCTTCCACCCGGACCTCGACCCCCTCGGGGATGGGTATCGGTCGCTTCCCTATCTTGGACATGGTCTCACCTCACCAGACCTCGCAGATGAGCTCCCCGCCGATGTGGCGTTTGCGTGCCTCCTTATCCGTCATCACCCCTTGGGAGGTGGAGAGGATGGCGATCCCCAGCCCGGAACGCACCGGCTTGATCTCGTCCGCCCCCACATAAATCCTCCGGGAGGGTTTGGAGACCCGGCGCAGCCCGGTGATGGCGGGGATCCATTTCCTCGTCCCCTCGCGCTTGTACTTGAGCCGGATCCTGAGGATCGGGTAAGAGCCTCCCTCCAAGACCTCGTAGTCCTGGATGAACCCCTCCTCCTTCAGGATCCCGGCGATGGCCACAAGCATCTTGGAGGAGGGCATCTCCACCGACTCTTTGCGGCGCATAAGGGCGTTCCTGATGCGTGTGAGCATGTCGGCAATCGGGTCGTTGACCATCGTCCTCACCTCGCTCACCAGCTCGCCTTCTTCACCCCGGGGATCTCCCCCTCCAGGGCCATCTTCCGGAAGCAGAGCCGGCAGATCCCGAAGTCCCGGATATACCCCCGGGGCCGGCCGCAGAGCTTGCAGCGGTTCCGCTGGCGCACCTTGAACTTGGGCGGCCGCTTGGACTTCTCTATCAGCGCCTTCCTCGCCATCTTCCCTCCTAAGATTCCCGGAAGGGGCACCCTAGGGCCTTGAGCAAGGCGTACGCTTCGCGGTCGGTCTTCGCAGTGGTCACGATGACGATGTCCATCCCCTGTGGTTGGACCACATCGTCATATGTGACCTCGGGAAACACCAGTTGGTCCGGAATCCCGAGGGAATAGTTCCCCCGGCCGTCGAAGGAGTCCGGGGATACCCCCTTGAAGTCCCTCAACCCCGGGAGCACCACGTTGAAGAGCTTGTTGAGGAACTCATAAGCCCGCTCTTTCCTGAGCGTCACCTTGCACCCGATGGGATCTCCCTTCCTGATCTTGAAGTCCGAGATGGAGCGCTTGGCCCGGGTGACCACCGGCCACTGGCCCGCGATCTGGGCCAGGTTCTTCATCGCCCCCTCCAGGACCTTGGGGTCGTCGTGCTTGCCGACCCCCATGTTGATAACTACCTTCTCTATCCTGGGCACCTGCATCACGTTTTTGTACCCAAGCTCCCGCATCAACTGCGGCACGATCTCCTTCTTGTACTTCTCGAGCAGCATCTTCAGTCGAACGCGGCCTTACAGTGCTTGCACTGCCGCTTCTTCCTCCCCTCCACGAAGGTATAACCGATACGCGTCGGAACCCCACATTCGGGGCAGATCACCTTCACGTTGGAGACGTGGATGGGCGCCTCGCGCTTGATGATCCCGGGCTCCCGGATAGTGAGGGTAGGACGCTGATGCTTGGTGATGATGTTTACCCCCTCCACCAGCACCCTCTCTTCATCGGGGAAGACCTTGAGGACCTTGCCGATCTTCCCCCGATCATCCCCGGCGATCACCTTCACGCGATCGCCCTTCTTGACCTTCATCAGACCACCTCCGGGGCAAGGGAGATGATGCGCATCATGCCCAGATCCCGGAGCTCCCGCGCCACCGGGCCGAAGACCCGGGTGCCGATGGGCTGGAGGTTCTTGTCCACCAACACCACGGCGTTATCGTCGAACCGGATGTAGGAACCATCGGGGCGCCGGTAGGCGGCACGGGTGCGCACGATTACCCCGCGGACGATGTCCCCTTTCTCCAGGTCCGCGGTGGGGATCCTCTTCTGGACCGACCCCACAATTATATCCCCGATCTTTCCCACGCGCTTTTTCCCCAGGACCTGAATGCACTTTATCACCCTGGCTCCGGAGTTATCGGCCACCACGAGCTTCGTCTCCGGCCGAATCATGGTTCATCCCTCCTCCGCGCGTCTCAAAACCTCCACCAGCCGCCAGCGCTTGAGGCGGGAAAGCGGCCGGGTTTCCTCGATGAGGACGATGTCCCCCACTTTCGCCTCCTCGCGCTCGTCGTGGACGTAGTACTTCTTGCGGCGCTTGACGTGTTTGTGGACCCGGGGGTGCTCGTAAAGCGATTCCTCCAGGACCACGATGGTCTTCTGCATCTTGTCGGAGACCACCTTGCCGATCCTCCGCTTACGCACGGCTCCCCTCCCGCCGCTTGAGCTCCCGCTCGCGCAGGATGGTGAGCGCGCGAGCGATGTCCTTTTTGGTCTTCTTTATCTCGGCCGTGTTCTGGAGCTGCCCCGAAGCTAGCTGGAACCTGAGGTTCAACAGCTTCCTCTTCCACTCCGCCACCTTCTGGCGGAGCTCATCATCGGAGAGCTCCCGGAGTTCCCTGGCCTTCATCTCGCCTCACCCCCGAAGTGGAACCTGGTCTTGAGTCGCGTGGGGATGGGGAGCTTGGCCGAGACCAAGCGGTGGGCCTCCTTGGCCTCCTCCGGGGAGACCCCGGCGAACTCGAAGATTATCTTCCCGGGAAGCACCACTGCCACGTACCCTTCCACGTTCCCCTTGCCTTTTCCCATGCGGGACTCGGCCGGTTTTTTCGTGTAGGGCTTGTCGGGGAAGATCCTGATCCAGATCTTCCCCCGGCCGATGGCCCGGGAAAGGGCGGTACGGGCGGCCTCGATCTGCTGTTGGGTGAGCCAGGCAGCTTTCAGGGCCTGGATGCCGTAGTCGCCGAAGGCCACCTCACACCCCCGGGTGGCCTTGCGCTTGAAGGCCCCGCGCTGGCGCTGCTGCTTCCGGAACTTCGTCCGCTTTGGGAAAAGAAGGGCCATCTTTCCTCACCCCTCGGCCTCAGATCTCTTTTGCTCCTTGGGGGACCAAACCTCACCCCGGAAAACCCAGGCCTTGACCCCGATGATCCCGTACTTCGTCCAGGCCTCCGCCAGGGCGTAGTCCACGTCGGCCCTGAGCGTCGAGAGGGGGACCCGGCCTTCCTTCATCTCCACCGAGCGGGCGATCTCCGCCCCCCCGAGCCTCCCCGAGACCCGGATCTTCACCCCCTGGGCCCCGGCGGCCATGACCCGGCGGATCGTCTCCTTCATGGCACGATAAGGATTGATCCGGTTCTCGATCTGGAAGGCCACATCTTGGGCCACCAGGGGTGCTTCCAACTCCGGCTTCTCCACCTCCAGCACCCCGATCCTTACCTCCCGGCCGGTCATCCTGGAGAGCTCCTCCTGGAGCTTCTGGATCTCCGATCCCCCGCGCCCGATCACCACCCCGGGCCGGGCGGCGCGGATGGTGATGGCCACCCGCTCCTCCACCGCCCGCTCAATCAGCACCTCCGCGATCCCTGCCCCCCGGTAGTTCTTTTTTATGTGCTGGCGGATCTTGGCGTCCTCCACCACGTACTCGGGGACCTTCTTCTCGGGCGCGTACCAGTTGGAGCGCCACTTCCTGAGAACCCCAATACGGAACCCGACCGGGTGTGTCTTTTGGCCCATCAGCCCTCCTTCTCCGCCACCACGATGGTGATATGGCTCATGCGGCGCCGGATGATATCGGCCCGGCCGAACGCCCGCGGCTTCAGGCGTCGCATCCTCGGTCCCTCGTCCACGTAGGCCTTGACGACCCACAGGTTGTCCTCGTCCATCTCGAAGTTGTTGACGGCATTTGCCACCGCCGAATCCAGTACCTTCCGGATGATCCGGGCCGCCTTCTTGGGGGAGAAGGCGAGGATCCGCCGCGCCTCCCAAACGGGCTTTCCCCGGATCTCGTTTATCACCAGCCGGGCCTTCTTGGGGGAGATCCTCACGAACCTGGCCCTCGCCACGGCTTCCATCGCCCTCACCTCACTTCGGGGCCGGCGGCTTCTTCTTCTTCATGCCGCCGTGGCCGCGGAAGGTCCGGGTGGGGGCGAACTCCCCCAGCCGGTGGCCGATCATGGCCTCGGTAATGTGGACGGGGACATGGGTCCTCCCGTTGTGCACCTTGATGGTGAGGCCCACCATCTCCGGGATGATCATGGAGGACCGGGCCCAAGTGACGATCTCTTTGATCTCGCCCCGGCGGAACTTCTCGATCTTCTTGAGGAGCTTCGGATCGACGTAGGGCCCCTTTTTGCGCGAACGTCCCATCACTTCCTCCTCTTGATGATGAGTTTGTCACTGGGCTTTCTGGGCTTTCTGGTCTTGCGGCCGCCCTTGGTGAGCCAGCCCCAGGGGGATTTGGGCGGGCGCCCCTCGCCGGTCCGCCCCTCGCCGCCCCCGTGGGGGTGGTCCACGGCGTTCATGGCGACACCCCGCACGTGCGGCCGCCACCCCAGGTGCCGCCGGCGCCCGGCCTTCCCGTGTTTTATGTTCTTGTGGTCGGGGTTGGAGACCTGGCCGATGGTGGCCCAACACTCGATGTGGAATTTCCGCACCTCGCCCGAGGGGAGGCGCACAATGGCCCACTTGCCCTCCTTGGCCATGAGCTTGGCCTCCGCCCCGGCCGAGCGCACCATCTTCCCCCGGGACCCGGGGTAGATCTCGATGTTGTGGATGGTGGTCCCCACGGGGATCGCCCTGAGCGGCATGGCATTCCCCACCCGGGGTTCCGCCTCCTCCCCGGACATCACTACATCCCCCACCTTGAGGCCCTCCGGGGCCAGGATGTACCGCTTCTCCCCGTCGGCGTAGTGGAGGAGGGCGATCCAGGCGGTTCGGTTGGGATCGTATTCCAGCGCCGCCACCTTGGCGGGGACCCCGGCCTTGTCCTTGCGGGAGAAGTCGATGATGCGGTACATCCGCTTGTGGCCGCCCCCCCGATGGCGGGAGGTGATCCGACCCTGGTTGTTGCGGCCGAAGCGCCGATGCAAGGGCTCGATCAGGGACTTCTCCGGCTCCTTTTTGGTGAGGACGGAGTAGTCGGGCCAGACGGCGTGCCTGAGCCCGGGTGTCACCGGCTTCCATTTCTTAAGAGGCATCCCGCATCACCCCACGATGTCAATCTTGTGCCCCGGCGCGAGCTTCACGATCGCCTTCTTCCAAGACTTGGTCCGTCCGTGCCGGCGATCCAAGCGGGTGCGGCGGGGTTTCCCCTTCACCCGCATGGTCCAGACCTTCTCCACCACCACCCCGAAGAGCTCCTCCACCGCCTGGCGGATCTGGGGTTTGGAGGCGTCCGGGTGGACCTCGAAGGTATACTTTCCCTCCTCCATGGCCCGCCAGGACCGCTCCGTCAACACCGGACGGATGATGATGTCTTCAGGCAACAGCCTTGGCGCCACTTCGGACCCTCCTTTCCATCTCCTCCACGGCCCGTTGGGTCATGAGGAGGTGGCGGTGGTTGAGCACGTTGTAGACCGAAAGCCCATCGGTACGGACACACTCCACCCCGGGGATGTTGGAGAAGGACTTGTACACCGGGACCGTGTACTCATCCGTCGCCACCACCACCAGGGTCTTCTCCGGGCACCCCACGGCCTCCAATACCCGGATGCCCTCCTTGGTCCGGGGCCGCTCGAACCCTAACTTGTCGATCAGAACCAGGTTCCCTTCTTGGGCCCGGGCGGAAAGGGCCGAGATCAGGGCCTTCCGCCGCATCTTCCGGGGAAGCTCCAGCCTGCGCTTTATGGGCTTGGGCCCGAAGACGACACCTCCGCCCCGCCAGATGGGAGAGCGGATAGAGCCGTGGCGGGCCCGGCCGGTGTGCTTCTGGGGCCAGGGCTTTCGGCCCCCGCCCCGGACCTCACCCCGGGTCTTGGTGGAGGCGGTCCACTGGCGTTGGTTGTAGAGGTAGACCCTGACCGCCCGCCAGAGGAGGTCTTGGTTCACCTCGGCCCCGAAGAGCTCCTCCGGGACCTCCACCTCCTCCGGCTCCGCCCCGAGATCATCCCACCGATACAGTTTCGCTTTTGGCATGGCTCTTCCTTATGAGGAGAAGTCCCCTTTTGTGTCCGGGCACGGACCCCTTCACCACCAGGATGTTGTTCTCCGGGTCCACGTGTAAGACCGTAAGCCGCTTGACCGTGACCCTATCGGCCCCCATGTGTCCCGGCATCTTCTTCCCCTTCATCACCTTGTTGAGGCCCATGGGACCGGAGGTCCCCGGCCGCTTTATCCACTTGTGCCCGTGGGACTTGGGCCGATAGCTGAAGTCCCACCGCTTGATGGTCCCCTGGAACCCCCTCCCCTTGGAGGTCCCCGTCACATCCACCAGGTCCCCCGGGGAGAAGATATCCACCTTTATTTCCTGTCCCACTTGGAACGCGTCCGGGTCCTCAACCCGCACCTCGTAGAGGTGGCGGCGCGGCTCCACCCCGGCCTTCCGGAAGTGCCCCCGAAGAGGCTTGGTGACCTTGCGCTCGGGGACGACCTCGTACCCCAACTGTACCGCTGCGTACCCTTCCTTTTCCGGGCGGCGGACCTGCACCACCACCGAGGGCTCGATGTGGATCACCGTGGCCGGGAGGGCCCGTCCCTCCTCGTCGAACCATTGGGTCATTCCTACCTTGCGCCCCATCAACGCTAGCATCCTTTCCCCCTAAAGCTTGATCTCTACGTCGATCCCGGTGGGGAGCTCGATCTCCATCAGGGCGTTTATGGTCTCGGCCGTGGGCTCCACGATGTCGATGAGCCGTTTGTGGACTTTGCGCTCGAAGTGCTCCATGGATCGCTTGTCCACGTGCGGCGATCGCAACACCGTGTAGAGCCTGCGCTCCGTGGGAAGCGGGATGGGTCCCACCACCTTGGCGCGGGTGCTCAGGGCCCGCTCCACGATCTTCCGCACCGCGAGATCCACAAGCTCGTGATCGTAGCTCCTCAGTTTTATCCTGATCTTATCCCTGGGCATCTCCGTATCCCCTACCCCTTAGGATTTCCTCGGCAAGTTTCTCAGGAACCACATCATAATGGGTCACCCGAAGGGAACAACTCGCCCGCCCTTGTGTGAGCGAACGAAGCTGGGTTGCGTACCCGAAGGTCTCGGCCAGCGGCATCGTCACGTGGACGATCTCCACCGGCCCACGGGATTCGATCCGCCGGATATCGCCCCTTCGGCGACCCAGATCGGCGACTACCTCACCGAGGTACTCGCGAGGGGTCATTATATCCCCTTCCACGTAAGGTTCCAATATCACGGCATCGTCCCGCTCCAGGGCCCGCCAAAGGGCCTGGGTGCCGCAGGCCTCGAACGCCACCTCGGTGGAATCGGTGGGATGGTACGATCCGTCCACCAAGACCGCCTTGATGTCGGTCACCGGGAACCCCCCGATGGGGCTCGAACCCATGCCCTCCTCGATCCCCCGCCGGGTTGCTTCGACGAACGCCCGGGGAAGGATCTCCTCGGGGACCTCGTTCACGAAGAGGAACCCCTCCCCCCGGGGGAGGGGCTCGAACCGGACCACGATCCGGGCGAACTGGGCCTTGCCCGCCAGGGTCCGGGTGAACTCTTCCTCCACCTCCACCGGCCGGGTGATGGTGGTCTTGTACGCCACTTGCGGCCTTCCCACCCGGTGGGGGACGTTGTATTCTTCCCTTAGGCGCCGGAGCTGGACCTCCAACTGCAGCTCCCCCACCCCTCCCACCAGGATCTGCCCGGTCTGGGGGTCCTCCCGCACGTGGAAGGTGGGGTCTTCCTGCGCGATCCGCTCCAGCGCCTCCCGGAGCCTTTCCTCCTCGGCCGATGACCGGGGCTCCACCGCCATGAACACCACCGGCTCGGGGAAGGTAATTCGCTCAAGGAGGATGGGATGGTCCGGATCGCAGAGGGTATCGCCGGTCAGGACCCGTTCGGTGGCGGTCAATCCCACGATGTCCCCGGCTGAGGCTTCCCTCAGGCGCTCCCTGCGGTTAGCGTGGAGGCGGAAGAGGCGCGTGATCCGCACCGTCTTCCCGGAAGTGGCGTTCAATACCTGCTCTCCTTCCCGCAGCCTCCCCGCGTAGATACGGGTGTAAAGCAGCCGATCGGCATAGGGATCCGCCATCACCTTGAACACCAATGCGGCGAAGGGCTCGTCCGGGTCCGGACGGCGCACGAGCTCTTCGCCCCCCTCTGGGGAATGCCCCCGCACCGGGGGAACGTCCAGGGGCGAGGGGAGAAAGCGCACCACCGCATCCAGCAGCGGCTGGACCCCGATGTTCTCCAGGGCCGAGCCCCCGAACACCGGCACCGCCCGCAGGGACAGGGTGAGCTCCCGGATCACTGGGATCGCTGCCTCTTCAGGGATCTTCCCCTCATCCAGGTAAACGGCGGCGAGCTCGTCGGAGAACTCCGCCAGCGTTTCGAACAGATGTTCCCTTACCGCGGCGGCGTCGGCCGCGATCCCCTCCGGGACCGGCAGGTATTCGTATTTGGCCCCCTTCGTCCCCTGATCCCAGCGGATGGCCCGGAAGGAGAGGAGATCCACCATCCCCAGGAGACGGTCCTCCTTATCGCGCCAGGGGAAGACCAAGACCAACGGCCGCGCCCCAAGCCGCTCGGTCATCATCTCCACGGTGCGCAGGAAATCGGCCTCGGGCCGATCGAGCTTGTTCACAAAAGCAACCCTGGGGACGCGATAGCGGTCGGCCTGGTGCCAGACGGTCTCCGACTGGGACTCCACCCCCTCCACCCCGGAAAAGAGGATCACCGCGCCGTCCAACACCCGCAGGGACCGTTCCACCTCGGCGGTGAAGTCCACGTGGCCGGGGGTGTCCACGATGTTTATCTGGTGATCGGCCCAGGAAATGGTGGTGGCGGCGGCGGTGATGGTGATGCCGCGCTCCCTTTCCTGGTCCATCCAGTCCATGGTGGCGGTCCCCTCGTGGACCTCGCCCATGCGGTGGATGCGGCCCGCGTAGTAGAGGATCCGCTCGGTGAGGGTGGTCTTTCCCGCGTCGATGTGGGCGATGATCCCGATGTTGCGGACCCGACGCAGGTCGTATGAGGGATCCATCGCGCTTTACCAGCGGTAGTGGGCGAAAGCGCGGTTGGCTTCCGCCATGCGGTGGGTCTCCTCCTTGCGCTGATAGGCCCCGCCCTGGCCCCGGGCGGCATCGATGATCTCCCGGGCCAGCCGCTCCGCCATCGTGTACTCCGGCCGCTCCCGGGCGGCATCCCGGATCCAGCGGAGGGCAAGCATGGTTTGGCGGTGGGGGGGGACCTCGAAGGGCACCTGGTAGGTGGCCCCGCCCACCCGGCGGGAGCGCACCTCCATCTTGGGCATACAGTTCCGCACCGCCTTGATGAAGGTCTCCAGGGCCGGTCCCTCGCCCCATTTATCGATCAGATCGAAAGCCTCGTAGACGATCCGCCGGGCGAGGGACTTCTTGCCGTCCCACATGATGTAGTTGATGAACTTCTCTACCAGCTTCGACCCGTAGCGGATGTCCGGCGGCACGTCCCTTCCGGGAATAACGATATCGCGGGCTTCGACGGGCATTCCCATCACTCCTTCGGGCGCTTGGCCCCGTACTTGGAGCGGCCCTGCCGGCGCCCCTCCACCCCGGCGGCGTCGAGGGCCCCCCGGACGATGTGATACTTCACGCCGGGGAGGTCCTTCACCCGGCCGCCCCTAACGAGGACGATACTGTGCTCCTGGAGGTTGTGGCCCTCGCCGGGGATGTAGGCGGTGACCTCGTTCCCGTTGGAGAGCCGGACCCGGGCCACCTTCCGCAGGGCGGAGTTGGGCTTCTTGGGGGTCTGGGTGAAGACCCTCAGACACACCCCCCGCCGCTGCGGACACCCCTCCAGCGCGGGCGACTTCGACTTCCACGTCTGTTTTTTCCTGCCGTAGCGGACCAGCTGGTTTATCGTCGGCATAGGACCTCCTGGGTGGCGCGATTATAATTGCTTTTCCTCGCTTCTTTCAACCTCGTCTTCTTCCACTTCGCCTCCCGGGGAAACAAAGCCTGTGCCCACCGGGACCTTCTTTCCCACCATGAGGCAGGGTTTGAGGCTGGTGAGGGGATCCTCTTCGCCCCGCAGGGCCGCGTCGGCCAGGACCTTGGTGGTGCGCTCAAACGACGCTGCCGCCAGCCAGGATTTGCGCAGGATCGCCGCCCGGGAGATCCGCAAAAGCTCCCGCTCGCCCTGGGGAAGCCGGTACTCGGAGATGCGGACGGTCCGGGGCTCGCCGTGATGTTCCACCCGGACCTGGCGCACCCCCAAGTTCACCATGCGCTCGAGGAGCTCCGGCGTGAGCACCTCCCCGGCCTCGGCGATCACCATGTCGCCACGGCGCACTGGGGCCAAGAGGACATCCCCCACGATCTCCTCCCGCTCCTGGCGGATCCGGGCGTTTTCCTCCACCAGGCGTTTGATCTCCGCCTCGAACACTTCCAGCGGAACCACGTCGTTCAGGAGGAAGTTGGACTCCCCCGGATCGATGATGCGCACGTTGTTCAAGATCTGGCGGATGACCACCTCGAAGTGTTTGTCGTTTATGTCCACGCCCTGGGACTTGTAGACCTTGTGGAGTTCGGTGAGGAGGTAATCCTGGGTCTTCTTCACCCCGGCCACCTCCATGAGGCGCTGGGGCGGGATGACCCCCTTGGAGATCGCCTCGCCCCGCTCCACCTTGTCCCCCACCTTGACCACCGCGGGCTGGTCACACACGATCCGGGTGCGGTAGCGGAAGCGAACCGTAACCAGCTCATCCTCGATCTCGGTTTTCTCGAGCACCACCGATTCCCCTTGGGGGATGTCCAGGAGAAGGACCGCTTGGCCCTCCCGCACCTGATCCCCGGATTCCACCGTGGGGATGACGTCCGGGGTCAGGGGGACCACGATCCCGCGGGAAGCGGGGGACATCACCGCCACCGCTCCGTCCCCCACCAACGCGGTCCCATCGCCCTCGGCCAGGACCTGGAACGGACCGGCGGCGGAGGTGAGGGCCTGGCCCTCCTCCACCCGGTCGCCGTCGGCGACCAAAAGCTCCGCCCCTTGGGGGACCTCCTCCACGAAGTGGGTCCTTCCCTTCTCGTCATGGATGGAGATGAGGGGCGAGCCATCGGAGGAGCGGATCTCCACGGTCCCGGTCGCCGGGGACTTCACGGGCTCGAGGGTGTACTGCTCCGACAGGGGAGTCCCCGCCTTGACCGGGGCCCGATGTTCCACGGTGGCCTTTACCCCCTTGGGGAGGAAGTAAAGCTTGTCCTGTCCTTGGGTATCGAGGATGGCGAGGTAGCGCTTCCCGCCTTCGGAGAAGATGAAGGCGGTCCCCTCCATGGGGGACTTGAGCTGGGCGAAGGTGCGGAAGTCCACCTCCTCCCCTTCCGCCAGGCGGAAGAGGGCCACCGGGACCCTGACGGTCCTCGGGGCGGAGGTGATCTCCACCCGCTCCTTCCCTTCCCGAGTGATCTCTACGTGGGTAACGTAGCCAGAGATGGGGGCGACGTTGGCGTGGGGGGCCTGGGTGGTTTTGCGGGCCTCGAAGAGCTCCTCGGCCCGGGGAAGGCCCTGGGTGATGTCCAGTCCCGCCACGCCCCCGGTGTGGTGGGTCCGCATGGTGAGCTGGGTTCCGGGCTCGCCGATGGATTGGGCGGCGATGATCCCCACCGCCGTACCCAGCTCCACCAGCCGGTGGAAGGCCATCTCCATCCCGTAGCAGAGCTGGCAAACCCCTTCTTGGGTCTTGCAGGTCATGGGGGAGCGGATGACGATGCGGGGACGGACCCTGATCCTCTTCACCCCCGCGGCCCGCAGGTCTTCCAGGAGCTCGGGGGTCAGGGTCTCGTCCCGGCGCACCAATACCGCCCCGGTCCCGGGGTGGCGGATGTCCTCCACCGCCTTCATCCACCCGATGCGCTCCTCGATCCCTTCCTCCTCAAGGGAGACCTCGGCCTCGAGCTTCCCCAGCTCTTCCGCGAGTTCCCGGCCGATAAGCACGTTACGGTCGACGATAACCTCGCCGGTCTTGGGGTGCCGTACGGGTTCCGCCGTTACGCGGCCGTAGATCCGCTCGGCGATGGTCTCCATCACCTCGCCCGGGGAGTAGTAGAGAGGGTCGATCTCGATTCCCTGACGGGTGCCGCAGTCGTGTTCCCGCACCACCACGTCCACACAGGCGTCCACCAGCCTGCGGGTGAGGTACCCTGCTTCGGCGGTGCGCAGGGCCGTGTCGGCGTTGCCCTTGCGCCCGCCGTGGGTGGAGATGAAGTACTCGAAGATGGAGAGCCCTTCCCGGAAATTGGAGATCACCGGCCACTCGATGATCCGGCCCTTGGGGTCCACCATCAGGCCCCGCATCCCCGCCAACTGCTTCACCTGGTTCACCGAGCCCCGGGCCCCCGAGCTCACCATCCCCCACACCGGGTTGAAAGGATTCCTGGAGAGGTTCTGCATGGTGGCACGCTCCAGGAGGTCGGTGGTCTCACGCCAGATGCGGATCACCGCCTCCCGGCGCTGCTCCGCGGTGGCGAAACCGCGGAGGTAAAGCTTCTCTATCTCCTCGATCTTCCGGCGGGCCTCCTGGATGATCTCCCACTTGTTGGGAGGGACCTCGCAGTCCACGAGGGAGATGGTGAGGCCGGAGAGCGTCGCGTACTTGAACCCGAGCTCCTTTAGCCTGTCCAAAAGCTCGGCGGTCCGCTCCCATCCGAACCGGAGATAGCTCTCCAGGATGATCTTCCGCACGTACTTGGAGTTGAAGGTGGCCTTGTAATCCCGGAGCTCCTTCGGGATCACCGAGTTCAGGATCGCCCGGCCCAAGGTGGTCTCCACTAGCTCCCCATCGATCCTGATCTTTACGGGAACGTGCATGTCGAGCTGGCCCAGCTCGTAGGCCTTGAGGGCTTCCTCCAAGCTGCGGAAGGCCTTTCCCTTTCCCTTCCCCTCGGGCTTCTCCACCGAGAGGTAGTAGAACCCGTAGACCTGGTCCTGGGTGGGAACGGCCAAAGGATTCCCGTGGGCCGGGGAGAGGATGTTCCGGGGAGCCATCATGAGCTCCCTGGCTTCCCTGACCGCTTCCTTGGAGAGGGGGAGGTGGACCGCCATCTGGTCCCCGTCGAAGTCGGCGTTGTAAGGAGGGCAGACGTGTGGGTGGATCTGGATGGCGTCCCCATCCACCAGCACCGGCTCGAACGCCTGGATGGAGACCCGGTGGAGGGTGGGGGCGCGGTTGAGGAGCACCGGGTATTCCTTTATCAGCTCCTCCAGGATATCCCACACCTCCGGGACCTCGCCGGCCAGGGCTCGGTTCTTGAGCTCATCGTAGTTGGCGAACTGGACGTGCGGGTAGCGCTCGGTAAGGTAACGGATGATGAAGGGTTTGAAGAGCTCCAGGGCCATCTTCTTGGGAAGGCCACACTGGTGGAGCTTGAGCTTGGGGTTCACCACGATCACCGCCCGGCCGGAGTAGTCCACCCGGCGGCCCAAAAGATGTCGCCGCATGCGGCCGTGTTTGCCCTGGATCCTTTCCGAGAGGGATTTGAGGGGGCGGTTGTCGCGGCCGCGGATGGGGTTGTCCTTCTTCTCGTTATGGATCAGGGCGTCCACCGCCTCTTGTAGCATCCGGCGCTCGTTGCGGAGGATGATCTCCGGTGCCCCCATCTCGATGAGCTTTTTCAGGCGGTTGTTACGGTTAATGATCCGACGGTAAAGGTCGTTCAGGTCGGTGGTGGCGAACTTGCCGCCCTCGAGCTGGATCATGGGGCGAAGCCCGGGCGGGAGGACCGGGATCACCGTGAGGACCATGTTCTCGGGGCGGTTGCCGGAGCGACGCAGCTGCTCCACCACCTCCAGCCGGTGCAGGATCCGGCGACGCTCCCCCTGGTTGGCGGTGCGGTCCAGGGCCTCCCACAGCTCTTCAGAAAGCGCATCGAGGTCCAAATTGGCGAGCAGTCCCTGGATCCCCTTGGCCCCGGTCTCGGCCACGAACCCGCCGGGGTAGGCCCGCTCGTAGGCCCGCTTCTCCAAGGAGGTGATCATCTGGCCCGGCTTCAGGGGGACATCGTCCCGGAGCACCTGGATAACCAAGTAGGTGAGGTAGTCCACGGTCTCCCTGATTTCCTCGCCCCGGAGCCCCTCATAGTGGGCCGAGAGCATCTCGAACATGGATTGGGAACAAACCTCTCCCGCGGGCCGCTCGAAAAGCAACTCGCCTTCTTGGACATCGTCCCCGTCCTCCACATACACCTCGGCGTCGGGGGCCACGGGGAACTCGTGCTTCCCGATCTTCACCACCCGAAAGCTTTCGCCGTTCTGGAGCTTGCGCTCCTCGATCTCCACCCGGCCCGCCTCCGGGGCCCGGACCTCGGGGGCATCGGTGACCAGGATCGCCTGTTCTACCTCGAACGAAAAGAAGGAGGAGAGGATCCGGACCTCGGTCTCGTAGAGGGTCTCGCCCGGCTTTACCTTAGGGCTTGCGGACTGGGTCACGATGAAAAGCCGCTCCCGGGAGGTCTCGGGCTCGTAATAGGCGATGCGTCGGAGGTCCCGGCGCTTCATCCCCAGGAGCCGTGAAAGGGGGCTGGAGACCCCTTTAAGATACCAGAAGTGGACCACGGGGCTGGCGAGCTTGATGTGGCCCATGTTGATGCGACGGACCTCGGAGGTGGTGACGAGCACGCCGCATTTCTCACAGGTCACCCCCTCGTATTTGCGCCCCCTGTACTTGCCGCAGGCGCACTCGTAGTCGTTCTCGGGACCGAAGATCTCCTCAGCGTATAGCCCCCCTCGCTCGGGCTTGTGGGTCCGGTAATTTATGGTCTCGGAGTTGGTGACCTCCCCCTTCGACCAGGAGAGGATCTCCTCGGGAGAAGCCAACCCCAAGCGGATTTTCTTGATATCGTCGCCGGATATCGGCATTCCCCTCTCACCTCTTTTCGCGCGGGCCTTGGCCGCGGGTCAGTCCTCGCCCTTACCGGCGGAGGACTCCTTGTTTCCTTTGCGTTTGTATTCGGTGGTGTAGAAGCCGCTTCCCTTATAGATCACGCCGAAACGGGGCAGCAACCTCTCCACCTTGTTCCCCCCACAGCTGGGGCAGGCGACACCGTTTCCATCCCCGTACCCCACCAGCTCGCGAAATTCGTTGCCGCAATCTGAGCAACGGAAACGGTAGATCGGCATAATACCTCCTTGTTCCGCCTCACGTTTTGGGGGTCAAAGTGGATTCAACTCGCACAATCAATCTAAGTATACCAATCTGACTTCCGAGTTCAAGCGGGGAAGGCGCAGCCTCTCCAGGTACTCCCGCTCCAGGGGACGGACATACAGGTAATCGAGCTCGTTCGATAGCTCGAGCCGATATGCTACCTTCACCTCCTCCCTCGGGGCGTACCCGCCCAAGGCGGCGATTATCCGGGCGCAAAGCTCCAGCATTCCCTGGATCTCAGCGGAGGAAAGCTCCTCCCGAAACCGCACGAGGCCCAATGGGGAATGGGGAACCTGGATGTAGAGGCGCACGTCATCCGGGAGGAAGAAGCTCTGGAGCTCCCGACACTCCTGGGGTGAGCGGGCGACCACCATCACGAACTCTTCCGCGGCAAAGGTGTGGGGGAACTGCATGAGCCAAACGGTGTTCAGGTTCACCGGACCCCTCTGAAGCAAGGTGAATACCCGGGCCGCAAACCCCTCGTCTTCCAGGGGGCAGGAATCGAGCTTGTCCCACTCCAGGGGAGGGATCCCCAGTTCCCGTGCGAGGTCGCGGAGCTCCTCCTCCGCGTCTCCACAGAGGGCCAATTTGGGCACGGACCAGAGATCGTCATCCCCCCGTACCGGGGGAAGCAAGGCGGCGGAGAGGGGGCGGAAGACCCTTCCCTGAAGTCCCACCATCTTCTCCAGTCGCACAAGATCCTTCGCCCCGAGGCCTCCCCGCCCCACGATCTCCCCGGTCACGAGGAGGTCGTACCGCTTGCGCCGCATTATCCGGGCGGCCTTGAAGAGAAGAAGCGACCGGCACGCCCCGCAGGGAAAGGGGACCCCCTGTTCCACCACCCGGTGCCAGTAGACGTTGTACTCCCGTTTGAGACCACAGGAGTTGAACCCAAACCCCGGGAAAAGACGCTGGGCCCTCGCCTTCACCAGCTCGACCGCGTTCAGGAAGGGAGTACGTAGGTAGAGGAGATCGACTTTCCAATTACGCCCCGTGGCCAGAAGCTTTACGGCCACTGTACTCGCCAAGCTCCCCGAGTACAGGACCAAGGCTCGGGGCATCTCACCTCCTCAGTCGATAACGATCATTCCATACCGCCCATCCCCCAAGTGAAAGAGCACCGCGGGGGTATCCCCTTCCTCACGGTTATAAAATACCACGAACGACTTCCCGGAGGCCTCCAGCTCCATTACCGCTTCCTCCGGGGTCATGGGTTTTTTAAGCCTCGGCTCCAGGCGCACGATCTTGGGGGAGGGGACCCCGGTCGCCGTGGAAGCGGGATCGGGGTGATCCCGGCGGGGCTCCTCCTTGAGGATCTCCTTGTAGCGGACGAGTTGACGTTGGAGCTTGTCGACGGCCTGGTCGATGGAAGCATACATGTCCCCGGTCTCGGCCACCGCCTTCACCACTTTGCGGTTCACCAAATGCCCGATGAGTTCGGCCCGATGACGTTCCTTCTCCACCGAAAGGATCACATCCAGGCTGATGATCTTATCGAAATAGCGGTTGAGGTGCTCCGCCTTACGATGGATGTACTCCTTGATGGCGTCGGAGCCCGAAACGTAACGTTCCTGTATCCTTATCTGCATCCGAATCCACCTCTTCCTGGGATAACATACTGGGGCGGTTAAGGGGTGTCAACCCTTTAAACATTTTGCTTAAAACTTGAGGTGGGATCACACAGGAAGATCCGGCTCAGCCCCTACCCTGTGGATAAGGAATCCTGGGAAAAGCTTTTAGGGGTCCAACTCCAGTGTGGGAAGGACAAAGGCGGCCAGGGGAAAGCGGTCCACCTCATCGGAATTCACCGGGAAGGGATGGTCCAGTATCCCGTCGCCGTCGGCATCGGGGGCGGAAAAGCCGCTCCAGTAATTACCCTGGGTCCCATCATCCCAAGCGTTTCCTCCCTCGGATCTGACCGGTACCCGGCAGAAGAAGCCGTTTCCCACAATAAGGTTGCCCGAAGCCCCCAACTCCAAAAGGACCCCGAGGTCAGCGGAGACAAAAGAATCCCGTAGTTCGGACCCCGTGGTCCCGGTGAACCAGACCGCTACGGTGGCCCGCTCAAGCCAAAGGGATGCCAGTCGAATGGCCCGTGAAAAAAGGAGACGGACGGAATCGGTGCAGTCCACGATCTTCGCCCCCTCGACCCAGATATCACGGCTGAGGGAGATGAGGATGCCCGTTGGGGCTCCCTTTATGAGGACGTCCCGGATGCGCCCGTTCCTTGTGGTCTCCACCTTTATCCCCGCCACCCGGGCCCCCGTTATCTCGAGGTCCCGGATCACAAATGGCCGGGTTACCCCCCGGATCTGGACGGCAAAATCCGCATCGGAGGCATCTATGGTCCATCCCGCGATCACGAAGGGATCGTCCGGGGTCCCGTTCCCTGCGACCACCCCGTTTTCGGGGGTGAAATCCAGATCCGAGAGGATCCGGATCGGGCCCCGAGCTTCTCGGGGAAATGCTACGCCGCCGCAGAGAAGCACGATCAACGCCACCCAAACCGTTCTCCGCATGGCGATCGCCCAAAGCCTACCTTTCGGGTACTGAGGGGAAACAGGTCTTTTGTCCTCCGCGGAAGTAACGTCCATAACCCCCCGAGGTCCGTTACCTCCGCCACAGGGTGAAGACGAGGCTCAAGATCACCGAGAGGATCAGCATAGAGGTTATGGGGATGTAGATCACGAAGTTGTCACGCTCGATCTTGATATCGCCGGGAAGGCGGCCCAGGAAGGGGAGCTTTCCCCACAGGAAGAGCCCCAGGACCACCAAAAGGACGCCCATCAACACCAAAAGCTTCCCTAGCGGGGAGAAGACCTCCATCGCTATAATGATACACAACCGACGAAAAGGAGGGCGGGATGAACGAAGTACTGCGTGCCATTCGCGAACGGCGTTCGATCCGGATGTTCAAGCCCGATCCCGTCGAGCCGGAAAAGGTGGAAGCCATCCTGGAGGCCGGTCGTTGGGCCCCATCGGGGAGGAACACCCAGCCCTGGCGGTTCGTGGTGGTGGAGTCCAAGGAGAAGCGGGAGGAGCTGGGGCGGCTGGTGACCCAGATGGACATGGTGCGCACCGCCCCGGTGACCATCGCCGTCCTTTTGGACACCACCGCCGGCTACGACCGCATCAAAGACCTCCAGGCCATCGGGGCGTGTGCCCAGAATATCCTGCTTGCCGCCCATTCCCTGGGGTTGGGGGCCTGCTGGATCGGAAGGGTGAAGGACAACCAAGTGGAGAAGGTGCTCGGGGCCAAGGAACACGAGGAACTCATGATGTTGATCCCCATAGGATACCCCGCCGAGCGCCCGCCTGAGCGCGATAGGCTCCCCTTGGATTCCCTGGTGCGGCGGATATGAAGGATCCCTGGAGGGGCCCCGGCAAGAGGCCGGGGCCTTTTTATTCCCCGGGACAGCGGGCCGCCACCTCCGGGGGTACTGCGTGGGCGAAGGTCACGGAGAAGTGCTTCCGAAAGGCGGCCGCGAGCTCTTCGGCTTTGGCCCGATAGGCATCCCGGTTCCGCCAGCTGCGCGCGGGGAATAAAATCCCCTCCGGCACGCCCGGACACCGCACCGGCACCTCCAGGTGGAAGAGGGGATCCTCTTGGTGATCCACCCCTTCCAGCTCGCCGGATAAAGCGGCCCGGATCATGGCCCGGGTGAGGGAGATGTCGATCCTTTTCCCTACCCCATAAGGCCCTCCGATCCACCCGGTGTTCACCAGATAGACTCTGGCTCCGTGGGCCCGCATCTTCTCCCCCAGCATCCCCGCGTAGACGGAGGGCTTGCGGGGCATGAAGGGTTCCCCGAAGAACCGGGAGAAGGTGGCCACCGGTTCCACCACCCCGGTTTCTGTGCCGGCGAGCTTGGAGGTGTATCCCATCAGGAACCAGAACATCGCTCCAGCCCGGTCCAACTTGGCTATCGGGGGGAGAACCCCGTAGGCGTCGGCAGTGAGGAAGAAGATCACGGTGGGATGGCCTCCCCGGGCCCCGGGGGCGATGTTGGGGAGGAACCTCAACGGGTAGGAGGCCCGGGAGTTCTCCGTTAAACGGCGGTCGGAAAGATCTATTGTGCCGTCGGGATAGACCATGGCGTTTTCCAAGATGGCCCCGTGCTCCAGGGGAGGCGCCTCGTGCATCACCGCATGCCAGATGCCGGGCTCCTTTTCGGGGGAAAGACCGATGAGCTTCGCATAACAGCCTCCTTCCAGGTTGAAGATCCCCGAATCGCTCCAGCCGTGTTCGTCGTCGCCGATCATGGGACGGGAGGGATCGGTGGAGAGGGAGGTCTTCCCCGTTCCCGAAAGGCCCAAAAACAGGGCCACATCCCCCTCTTGGCCCACATTGGCGGAGCAATGCAAAGGCAGGACCTCCACCTCCGGCAGGAGGAAGTTCATCACGGTGAAGAGGAGCTTCTTCACCGAACCCATATAGGCCGAGCCGAACACCACCCCCGCTCGGCCGGCGAAATCCATGGCCACTGCCATATCCGCGGTGCGGCCGGCCTCGGGGTCGAAGCGGAGTTTTCCCACGTACTTGCGCGGGTCCAATCTGTCGTAGGGGAGGACGAGGAGGTCGAAAGGCTCATCGCCCAAGGCGGAGGGAGCCCGGGTGGGGGAGCGGAAGAGGTTATCGACGAAGAGGGCATGGAGGGCCCGGTCGGTCACCACCCGAACCCGCAGGGAGTAGCGGGGGTCTGCCCCCAAGGACTTTTCCATCAGGTAAAGGCGCCGTTTGCGCTCGAGGGCCGCGAGGGCATCCTCCACCAGCTCGGCGAAGGTCTCGGGATCGATGGGGTTGCAGTAAGGGGAGCTCCAGTCCACCGCGGCGTGGATCTCGGGGCGATCCACGATGTAGGTGTCCTTGGGGCGGCGGCCGGTGGAATGGAGCGGGGTCCAGGTGGCCAGGGCCCCGGAGGCGGTCACGATCGCCTCCCGCCGGCGGATGGCCTCGGCGATGAGCTCCCGTCGCGGCGGGTTGGTCCACACATCCCGGTTGCGTTCCAGCATTGTGTTAAATTGTGATATCATCTCGCGCTCATTTGCGCCAGAGCAGGGAGCGGACGAACATGAGGACGGGGATGATCTCCAGACGCCCGATCCACATGTTGAAACAAAGCAAGAGCTTCGCCCCCGTGGGCATCGTGGGCTGGGTGATCC
>Ga0209410_1000079_pt1 | contig 37200 bp, 34 predicted proteins | sample Mar14436cmmetaG_FD_184135 | JGI IMG/M metagenome (GOLD analysis project Ga0209410, IMG submission 184135) | Marine hydrothermal vent microbial communities from Guaymas Basin, Gulf of California to study Microbial Dark Matter (Phase II) - Marker... ... | reverse complement strand
TTCATCTTCTCCGAGCAAAACCAGACCCTTTCCCTCCTCATCAAGGCCCTTATCGGGGAGTTCAGGTTCACCGATTACGGCTTGCTCGCCGCCGTTTCCCTCTTTTACATTGTTCCGGTGCTTATCTTCTTCATCTTCACCCAGAAAGGGTTGATGAGGGTGACGGTAGGCGGGATCAAAGGTGGGCGGTAAAACCAAGCTACCGTGGTCATCATGGCTCCGTGCCGTGCGTTGGCCAGGGAGCCTGAGATTCTCCTTCTGATGGGCGGGCGTGAACCGTTCCTTCCTAGCCAGGTCGCGGTCACGCGTTCCCACGGCCCGTTGCATTCCCCTGCGCTGGGGGTTGTCTATAAGAGGGAGATAATATCATGCCTCCTTTCGGTACTTCCTCGATAAAGGTTATTCCAGAACCCAAAGAGATTGTTGTCAAAGGAAAACCGGTAAGGCTAGAGCAAATAAACGCAATCTTGGCCAATCGGGTGGACAGATTTGCTGCAGATATCCTACAAAAAACGTTTAAAGATGTGTGCCACCTTGAAATCCCAATCCTCGAAAGCCAAAAGGCATCGGGAGTCGGAAAAGCCGTGGTCATAGGTATACCCAACCGAGATCCCTGGGTGGCCGAGTTTTGCTCCAGATATGCGGTGGAGTTTCCAGAAGAACTGGGAGATGAAGGCTATGTGCTTCTGGTGGACGAGGGCGGAATCCTGGTGGCGGCCAAGGGAGCGGCGGGAGTGTTCTATGGAGTGCAGACCTTGGTCCAGGTTCTGGAGTCCGGATGCCGGGATGGGGAACTTCCCGGTCTCTGGGTCCGGGACTGGCCCGACATGCGCTACCGAGGCCTTTTAATAGACATCAGCCGGGGCCCTGTGCCGAGGATTGATTACCTCAAGAAAGTCATCCACACCATGGCTCGATTCAAATTGAACATGCTTACCCTGTACACCGAGCACACGTTTGCCTTCAAAAAGCACCCGATCATCAGCCCCCCGGGGGCGGCCCTCACGGCCGAGGAGATTAAAGCACTAGGGGCATATGCTAGGCAACACTACGTGGAGCTGGTAGGGAATTTTCAGTCTTTGGGGCACTTCCGCAACATCCTCAAACATCGGGAGTACCGGGATCTGGCCGAGACTCCCTTCCGCTGGGTTATTTCGCCAGCCAAAAAGGGGACCTATAAGCTTTTGGAAGAACTGTTTTCAGAGATCGTCCCCGCATACGAGTCAGAATGGTTCATCGTCGGCTGTGACGAACCTTGGCATTTGGGCGAAGGTGCCAGCAAGGCTTGGGCGGAGAAAATCGGCGTGGACGGGGTGTATTTGGGACACCTCTTGAAGCTCCGAGAGATCCTTGGTCGATACGGTAAACGGATGATGTTCTGGGGGGACATGGTCCTAAAGTACCCCCGCCTCATCTCGCGGATCCCAAAAGATGTGGTGGTGCTAAACTGGGCGTATTCAGCACAGACTGACTACCGGGATCGGGTGAAAGCGTTCGCAAAGGCGGACATCAAGCAGTTGGTGTGCCCAGGGGTGTGCTGCTGGAACCGCATCTTCCCCGATTACGTAAACGCCATCTCAAATATTCAAAACTTTGTGCGGGAAGGTTACCGTGGAGGTGCCCTCGGCATGTTGAACACGGCCTGGAACGATGACGGAGAGAATCTCTTCGGGTGTAATTGGTACGGTATTTTGTGGGGTGCAGAGTGTGCTTGGGGGCCGGAACGGGCTAGCCGAGAGGCTTTTAGGGAGAAGTTTTCCTCTTGTTTCTATGGTGCGGACCTTCCGGAAGTCACGCACGCGATTGAACTGCTTGGGAGTTGTGAACACGTGATCTGGCCCGAGTACACCGTTGGCATCAAGACCGATGCATTGTTCTGGGAGGATCCTTTCAATGCCGACACGCCAAAGGAGGTTAAGGATTTTTGGGAAAAGATAAGGGAGGTCGGCCGCCGAGCTGAAGAGGCGGAGACCCTTTTGGAAAAAGCTGTGTCCTGCGTCAAGCGAGAACGGGAGAACCTGGATTTTTTAATCTTCGCTGCCAGAAGAATGGCCCTCTTGGCCCGGAAGTTCCTCGAGGGACGTAACATCCTGGCGGAATGTCGTTCCCTCTCCAAGCATCCCTTCGAGGCTGAACGGGCAGCTTCGAAGTTGGAGGCCCTGGGCTGGCGGTTGGCCGAATTAAGGGCCCAGATGGAAGATTTGGAGGATGAGTATGGGAGACTTTGGCTAAAAGAATATCGGCCATTTTGGCTGGAGGTCAATCTGGCTAAGTACGACGCTTTGATCAAGCGGTTAGAGACCCGAGCCACGCGACTTTTACGTATTGCGAAGGAATGTATCAGGGGAAAACCGCTTCCCCCTCCCGAGATCTTGTTAAAAGAGGGCGATTGACATGTACTCAGAAGGCAAGGGGTGTTGGAGGTGGTTTCCAAAACTCGTGTAGCCTTAGCTAATGGATGACCAGTGGAGGGGGATCCGACCGCTTTTACCTCCAACCCGCCCGAATCGGCCCTCCCCGGGCCGACGACCGGGAGGTCCTGAATGGGATCCTGCATGTACCGCTCGAGCCTGGATGAAGAGGGGAAGCTTTTGTGGTCGCGAGCGTTCCCTCCAAACATTTATGGAGTTGTAAAAGCGCGCCCCGCCAAGGACTAATTCGCCACGCCGGGGGTGTGGACCCGTTTGGGGAACTGAGGGATGTGCAGGAGCGGACAAGGCTCAAGCAGAAGATCCACGCCGCGTTGGCTAAGTACGGGGCGGACGAGGCAGGACATGAACCGTTGAAATGGGCCTACACCGAAGCAGGAAACGTGGTGGCCCGGCATCACAAGGTCCTTTTCCGCCGGCACGTGAGCTTGCTTTACGCCCGGATCCGGAAGAAAAGGGGCATCAGGTGGCGGTGGGGAGGCATCTGGCGGAAGCGGGCTATTGGATGCTGAAAGGGGGTGGACCTTACCGGGATCCAAGGCGTTGTTCCGGGAGTTCCAGGGCGTGAGCGGTGGCGGACACATGGGTCCAAGGGGGCCCGGTCAAGGGACTGTGAGACGCCCCTGGGGGAGAATCTTATGCCATGGGGACGGCGAAGCGATATATTGCACCGGAACGGGCTGCAAGGTTTGCAATGGAGGGAAACATGGGTTGCCCCGGCGTGCGCTTTCAGAGTTGTTTTTCCAAAAAGGGACCCAATTTCGATGGACTTTGGCTTTCCTCGGTAACGTTTTCAATGGGGCACATCGAGAGGTAGACGGGATTAAGGGAGGCCGGTAAAATTATTTGCGTTCGATGTCATGGCATCGATCAGGCTCGAGCGGCTGACCAAAAGGTTCGGCAAGGTTGTTGCCGTAAACAACCTGAGCTTGGAAGTGCGGGATGGGGAGTTCATCGCCCTCCTCGGCCCCTCCGGGTGCGGCAAGACCACTACTCTACTCATGATCGCCGGGATCTACCGGCCCACCGAGGGGAAGATCTACTTCGACGACGTGTTGGTCAACGACGTGGCCCCTAAAGATCGTTACGTGGGACTCGTCTTCCAGTCCTATGCCCTCTACCCCCATATGAAGGTCTACGACAACATCGCCTTCCCCCTCCGCCTGGCCAAGGTCCCCAGGAAGGAAATCGATCGCAAGGTCCATGAAGTGGCCAAGCTCACCAAGATCGAGGAGCTCCTCGACCGCATGCCGGGGCAGCTCTCCGGCGGCCAACAACAGCGAGTGGCACTGTGTAGGGCCCTGGTGAAGGAACCCGAGATCCTCCTCCTGGATGAGCCCCTCTCCAACCTGGATGCCCGGCTACGCATCGAGACCCGCGCGGAGATAAAACGATTGCAACGGGAACTCGGGATCACCTCTATCCTCGTAACCCACGATCAGGTAGAGGCCCTCACCATGTCGGAGCGGGTGGCGGTGATGCATCAAGGGGTCCTCCAGCAGTACGGCCCCCCCGACGAGCTCTACGATCGGCCCCGGAATCTGTTCGTCGCCTCCTTCATCGGCGATCCCCCTATGAACCTCATCCCGGTGGAGTTCAAAGCAACCAACGGCAAACCTTCTTTGGTGGCCGACGGTTTCGTCCTTCCCTTGGCGGATGCATGGGGGAAGGTTTTGGGACAGATGGACCAGGGGAAATTCACCTTAGGGATTCGGCCGGAAGATGTGCGCCTCTCTACTGAGAAGGAGGAAAATGCCTTGCTCGGCGAGGTCTTCCTCACCGAGCCCCTGGGGGGTGGAACGTTGGTCCACTTCAGGTTCGGGGAGATCTCCTTCCGTGCCCTGGCTTCTCGGGAGATCAAGGTGGAAGTAGGCGACAAGCTCTGGATCGTTCCGAATCAGGAAAAACTGCATCTTTTCACAAGCGATGGCCTTTCCGTGCGGGAGGTGGGGCGTCAAGATGCTCACCAAGGATGATCGCGAAAGGGTTATCAGGCATGCGCCTATCCTTCGCTTCGACGAACGGGAACCCTTCATGCCGGTAAAGGTAGGAGTGGAGGTTTTCCGCAAGCCCGAACGCTCCCCTTCCTTCCCCAGGATCGTGGATGTCCCCCAGAACGCCTCTTACACCGTGGAGTACGCCATCTGGTGGGACTGGGATATCCAGCATCTCTATGAGCTTGAACACGTGTGGATCTCAGTGGATGGGGAAGACAAGGTGGTCAATGTAGAAGCCAGCTGGCACGGGACCTACCGGCGCTTCCCCTTCTGGAAGGAGGAGGAAGGACATCCGGTGCTCTATTCCCAACCCGGAAAGCACGCTTTAGCGTTCGATCCCCGGGAGTTCCCGGTGATGGATACCATTGAGGCCTGCACCTCGCAGGCCGGATCCATGGGGCTCTTGGTGAAGGACTTTTTCGTGAAGGAGTTCCCTGCCAAGACAAAGGACCTGGATCGCGCGGTGGAAAGCTATCTAAAAGCCAAGGCGTTCCAGCCCACGTTCAAGTTCGAAAAGGTTTACCGCTTCCCCGATGATGCGTTCATGAACTGGCACGAGCTGAAGGAGTACATCCCAAAACGCGTCAGGGAGATTGTCAACCAACTTTCCCTCCAGAAGCAAAAATAGGACCTCCAGGCGGCGGGTTCATTCTTACCTCCGCATCTCAATGTAGAGGTGGCGTTTGATCTCCTGCTTGGTGGATTTCACAAACGGCTCATCCACCAAGTCAATATCCTCTTTGCTCTTTATCCTCTTGAAGACGGCCAAGTTCCGCTGGGCCTCCCTTATCTTTTCCCACAAAATCTCCTTGGCTTCTTCCTTTTCCGTTATCCCCTGCTCCCGTAGGGCCTCCCAGTTGGGGTAAATGAGTGCTGCCACCACCACCTTGTCCTGGCGCCGGGCCTCGTAGACCATCACCTCCTCGATCTCGGGGATCCGGGAAAGCTCCCATTCCACCTCCTCCGGATACACGTTCTTCCCCGACTCCAATACGATCACGTTCTTTTTGCGGCCCGCAAGATATAGCCTCCCCCTCCAGTCCAACTTCCCCAGGTCTCCCGTGCGGAACCAACCGTCCTGGGTGAGCACCTCTCTGGTACGCTGGGGGTTGCGGTAGTAGCCCATCATCACGTTGGGGCCGCGGGCGAGGACCTCGCCGTAGCCGTCGGGCCCGGGGTCCTCGATCCTGAGCTCCACCCCGGGAAGGGCTCTGCCCACCGTGCCCGCTTGCCGCGCGAACGGGGTGCTGAAGGTAAGAACGGGCGCCGTCTCCGTGAGCCCATATCCCTGGATGATCCCCAATCCCATACGTCGCAGGCCCCTGGCGACGCGGGGATCCAACGGGGCACCCCCGGAGACGAAGAAGCGGAACTCCGGCGAAAGGAGCTTCCTCTTCAGGGCCCTACCGATGAGCTTCGGCGCCACATAGTAGAGGACCCGGCGGACCGGCGTGGCCTTCACGTTCTCCTCGATCCTCCGCCACATGGCGTGGAAAAGTTTGGGGACCCCAATGAGGATGGTGAAATGTGATCGGCGGGCGATTTCGATCAGGTTACGATAATCATCGGTATAGAGGACCGTGGCCCCAGCGCTCAGGGGCACAAGCAGGGTGGTGGTGAGTCCGTAGATGTGATACCACGGAACGATCGAAACCACCCGATCCTCGGGGCCCACCCTGATGGTTTGGGTAATAGAAATGATGTTGGAGGTGATGTTGCGGTGGGAGAGCATGACCCCCTTCGCGTCCCCGGTGGTACCCGACGTGTACATAAGCAGGGCCAGCTCCTCCGAATCCGGCTTAGCATCGGCGGGCTCGATCACCTCGTCGGGGATGAGCTCCCAGATGTGGGGATACTCGTCCCCCTTTTCCAGGGAATAAACCCCCTTTAGGCTGGAGACCTCCTCCGTAAGTTCGGAGAGGTCATCGAAGCGCTGCGAAGCGACGAACAGGAGCTTCACTTCAGCTTCCGCGAGGATCCTTTTGACCTCCACCCGTTGTAACTCAGCGTCCAGGGGCACGACCACCGCACCGGCCCGCAGTGCCGCGAAGAAGCTCACCGCCCATCCGAGGGATGGTTTGGAGATGATGGCCACCCTGTCGCCGGGGAAAACCTCCCGGGCGATCCACAGGCCGAACCTCCCTGAAAGATCCCACAGCTTCCCGTAGGTAAGCTCCTTGTACTCGATCTTGTGCCCCCGGATCCGCGGGATCCTGACCGCCACCTTTCGGGGATGTTCGCGCGCCGTCGCGGCGATCATCTCCTGGATGGTGGGGTACCTCTTTTCTTTCGGCATGGCCTCACCTCCTTGTCGTGTTCCCCGAGATATATTCGTGGGCTTTGAGTGCGGCGATGGCCCCCTCCGCTGCGGCGATCACCGCTTGCGCATAGCGTCCCCTGGGGATTCTTACATCCCCCGCCGCGAACACGCCCGGTTGATTCGTCCGCATCCACTCGTCCGTCACCACGTACCCCCTCTCGTCCAGTTCCACCATGCCTCGCAGCCATTCCGTGGCCGGCCGATACCCGATCTTCACGAAAACGCCCTCCACGGGAAGGGTCTTCAGCTCTCCATTCCCGAGGTCCTTGAGCACCACCTCCTTCACGGTTTTGTCGCCCCGTACCTCTTCTACCACCACGTTCCAGATGAACTCGATCTTGGGATCGGAAAAAGCACGCTCCTTGAGGATCGCTTCGGCCCGGATGGCGCGCGGATCGTCTTTCGGATGACGTACCGCCACGTACACCTTCTCACAGATATCGGTGAGGAAGAGCGCCTCCTCCAGGGCGGCGTCCCCGGCCCCCACCATGAGGACCCTCTTTCCGCGGAAGAAGAACCCGTCACAGGTGGCACAGTAAGAGACTCCGCGCCCCTTGAATTCCCGTGCGCCCTTGGCGGGAAGCTCCCTGGGCACGCCTCCCGTGGCGATGATGACCGCCAAGCCCTTCATAACCCCGGCGTCGGTCTCCACAACCCAGAAATCCCCTTCCCGCCCAAGCCCTTGGGCCTCCCCTCGTTGGAACCTGACCCCCAGTTTTTCCGCCTGTTTCCGTATCCTACCCCCCAGTTCCGCTCCGGGAATGGGCTCGGGGAACCCGGGGAAGTTCTCCACCGTTACCGCTTCGGCCAGTTGTCCCCCGGCGACGGCCTTCTCCAGTACCACCGTGTCCAGTCCGGCCCGCTTGGCATAGATCCCCGCCGTGAGGCCGGCGGGTCCTCCGCCGACGACGATCACATCCCAAATATCTTCCGTCATGCTCATCTCCATCCTGTCAAGAGGGATAAGTTTCCGACCTTATTATAATTCCAAATTGGCTTGCCACACCCAAGGGCCGATCTCTTGCCCCGGCCGCTTCCCCGGGTTAGGTTAAGGCGATGGCGCAGCGGGTGGTGTATCAAAAGGATGGGCTCCTCCACATCCGGTTCGATTACGACCCGGACCTGGTCAATCTGGTAAGGGGGCTACCCGAGCGGCGTTGGGACAAGGCGAACCGCTGCTGGACCGTCCCCACCCAGCACGTGGTGGCGGTGGTGGAACTCCTTAAAGGGGCGGGATTCTCCTTCGACGCCGCGACGTTGCAGCTTTACGAGGAACGGCGCGCCGACACGGGCGGCTTAACCATATCGCAGCTGAACCTCCAGGTACGGAACGCCATCTGCGCCGCCTTTCCCGGCCCGGTCTGGGTGGTGGGGGAGATCCTCGGGTTCCAAAAGAGCGCCCACAAGGACGTGGTGGATTTCCGCTTGGTGGAACGCCGGGAGGACGGCTCCATCGTGGCGGAGGTCTCGGCGGTGCTTTTCCCCGAGGCCCGGGCCTACATCGAGCGGAAGCTCTCTCAGGCCGGGAATCCCTTCCGCCTGGAAGACGAGGTGAAGGTCCGGGCGCTCGTTCAAGTGGATCTGAAGGTGGACTGGGGCGAATACCGGGTCATCGTACAGGACCTCGACATCAACTACACCCTGGGAGAGGTGGCCCGCCGCCGGGAGGAGATCATCCGCAGGCTGACCAAGGAAGGGATCATCGAGCTAAACAGGTCCCTGCCCTTCCCCTTGTTACCCATGCGGGTGGGCCTGATCACGAGCCTGGGCTCCGATGCGGAAAAGGACGTGTTGAAGACCCTGCGGGAGTCGGGGTTCTCTTTCCAGGTCACGGTCCACGGGGCGCGGGTCCAGGGGCCTTACACCGAGGCCTCGGTCCTGAACGCCCTGGACTGGTTCCGGGAAAGGGCGCAGGAGTTCGACGTGGTCCTCATCTGCCGGGGCGGTGGGTCCCGTACAGATCTCGCGTGGTTCGACTCCGAAGCCCTGGGCCGGGCCGTGGCCACCTTCCCCATCCCGGTGGTGATCGGGATCGGACACGAACAGGACTTCTCCGTGTTGGATTATGTGGGCTGGCGGGCCAAGACCCCCACCGCCGCGGCGCAGCTTCTGGTCCAGCGGGTGCGGGAAACGCTCCAAGGGCTGGAGGACACCTTGGACCGGATCCTGACCCAAACCATAAGGGCCGTGTCCGAAGCCAAAAAGGCACACCGGGAAAGGGTCCGACGCCTTAACCTTGCCGTCGCCCAAAAGCTCCGGGAGGCCCACCGTGATTTGGGGCGTCTCCACCGCGCCCTTCCCCGGGCGGCCGGGATGGCGTTGGGGAGGGAGCGGGATTACCTCGAGCAGGTGGGGGAGCGGCTCCGCCGAGGTTGCTCCCGGGAATTTTCCGAAGCCCACCGGAGGATCCAGGAATTGCACACCCGGGTCCTTTCCCAGGCCCGCGCGTTTTTGGCCCGCGAAGCGCACCGCCTCTCCGATCGGGAAAAAAGGCTGAAAGCGCTGGACCCCCGCCGGGTCCTGGAGAGGGGATACGCCATCATCCGCCGTGTGGGAGACGGGATCGTAACCGACCCTGCCCAGGCCCCTCCGGGGACCCGCCTCCGCGCCGAGCTCCGGGGTGGGGTGTTGCGGCTCCTTTCCCAAGGAGGTGAACGGGAGGATGGAAGATAGGTCCCAAGCAGAGCTTTCCTATTCCCAAGCGGTCTCCCGCTTGGAGGAGATCCTCGAGCGGATCGAAAAGGGAGAAGCGGATATCGACGAGCTTTCCTCCTTGGTGGAGGAAGCGGCGGGCCTGGTTTCGCTGTGCAAGAAGAAGCTGACCCAGGCCGAAATGCAGGTAAAAAGGATCACCGAACGCTTGGAACGGGAAGAGCACGAGGCCCCCCAGGAAGGGTCCCCGATCGAAGGGGGAACACCCACAGAAAACGGAAACGAGGAGGTTCCTTTTTAGACGGTAAGCACCCGCACCAGGTTCGTGGTCCCCGCCTTCCAGAAGGGGAGTCCGGCGGTGAATACCACTCGGTCCCCTTTCTCGACGATGCCCCTTTCCTTTGCCGCCTGTATGGAGACCTCTGCCAACGCGTCCGTACCTTCTGTCGGCGCGATGGTTAGGGGTATTACGCCCCAGACAAGCGCCAGGGCACGGGCCACCCCCCCATCCGGGGTCGCGGCCACCACCGGCATATCGGGTCTCAGGGAGGCCACCAGCCGCGCGGTCCAACCGGACACGGTAGCACAGATGATGGCCCGGGCCCCGATATCCCGGGCGATCCCCACCGCGGCCACGGCACACGCCCCGGGGATCTGGCCCACCAACTCGGGCACAAGCCCGGGGACGCGTATGGGGATGCCGCTCTCCTCCGCTGCCTGAGCGGCTTCGGCCATGGCCCGCACCGCCTCCACCGGGTACCTTCCCGCCGCCGTTTCCTCGGAAAGCATCACCCCATCGGCCCCGTCCCAGACCGCGGTAGCCACATCGTTCACCTCGGCGCGGGTGGGTACTGGCGACTCCACCATGGACCGCAGCATTTGGGTGGCCACGATCACCGGCTTGGCCCGGGCATTGCACAGATCCACCAACCGCTTTTGCACCACCGGCACGTGATATGGCCCGATTTCCACGCCGAGATCCCCCCGGGCCACCATGACCCCATCGGCGGCGGAGACGATCTCCTCCATCCGCTCCGCGGCGACCTTGAGTTCCACCTTGGCGATGACCCGGGCCCGACCTTTCAGGTACTTCCTGGCCCCATCCACGTCGGCGGGGGACTTGACGAAGGACAGCGCCACGTATTCGACCCCTAGCTCGGCGGCCATGCGGAGAGAGTCACGGTCGGCAGGGGTGAGGGAAGGATAGGGAAGTTCCACTTCGGGGACGTTCACGCCCTTTCCCGAGGAGACCACACCCCCGCGGAGGACCCGGCACCGGAGGGCGCGGGGCGACTGTTCCACCACAATAAGCTCCACCGCCCCTTCACCGAGCAAAACCCGCTTTCCCACAGGCACATACTGGGGAAGATCCTCTTGGCGCAACGGGAGCCCGCCCTTTCCCAGGATGACCTCATCCCCAGGGGCCAGGCGGACCTCCCCCGGGAGCTCCCCGAGCCGGACCTTCGGCCCCTGGGTATCGAGCATGATCCCCAAAGGGCGGTCCGTGGCCCGCTCCGCTGCTCGGGCAAGCTCTACATAGCGTTCGTGGTCCACCGGGCTCCCGTGGGCGGTGTTGATCCGCGCAAGATCCATCCCCGCGTGGGCCATGGAGGCCAGCACATCCTCTGAGGCACACGTGGGCCCCACCGTGGCCACGATCTTGGTGCGTTTCCCCATCTCGCCCCTTAGGGTAACAGGGGGCCCTCCTTCGTGCACGGGGTTGCGGTGGATTTAGCTATGGGATAAGGTTTTGTGTGGCAGCGGATCAGCGTTTTCGTCCCGTTCACCGCCTTCGTCGCAAAAAGGAGGTCGACCGGGTCTTTCGGGAAGGGGAACGCTTAGAAGGGCGTTATTTTCGGTTTATCCTTTTGCGCAAAGAGGAGGAAATCCCCCGGATTCTCATCGTGGTAGGGCGGAAGGTGGGCAAGGCGGTGGTACGGAACCGGGTGAAGCGGGCGGTGCGGGAAGGGTTCCGTAAGAATAAGGAGCTCTTTTCGGGTTTGGACGTGGTGGTGATCGCAAAGCCCCCTGTGGGCGGAATAAAGAAACCCGGGGAGATAGAGGACATATTTCTGCGGGAATTCAAGGAGGTGAGGGATGCCTCAGGAAATACTCCTGACCAAAGAGGGCTACGAGCGGAAGAAGAAGCAACTGGAGGAGCTGGAACACAAGCTCTATCAGGAGATCCCGGCCCGCCTCAAGGAGGCCAAGGAGCGCGGCGGTGACCTCATGGAGAACCGCGAGTACGTCTACCTCAAGAACGAGCAGGAAGTCATCGAGCGGGAGGTGCGCCAGCTCCGGGAGCTTCTGGAGAACGCACGGATCATCTCCGAGGACGAGATCAAGGGGGATGCGGTGAGCATCGGTACCCGGGTGATCCTTGAGGACACCGAAACGGGCGAGTTCGACACCTACACCCTGGTTTCCCCGCCGGAGGCGGACCTCCTGGAGAAGCGCATCGGGATCGATTCCCCCGTGGGTGCGGCCTTGATGGGCCATTCCCGGGGGGACACCATCGTGGTCCAAACGCCGTCCGGCAGGCGCCGTTATCGGATCCTCGGGGTGGAGAAGGGATAAAGGTGGCCGAGGATCAGGTCGCGGTAAGGCTCTCCAAGCTGGAGCGACTCCGGGCCCGGGGCATCGAGCCCTATCCCTATCGGTTCGAACGCTCCCATACCACTGCGGCGGTGCGGGAGCGGTTCGGAGGGCTTGCCCCCAACACCCGCACCGGGCAGGAGGTACGCGTGGCCGGACGGATCTTCTCCCTCCGCCGCATGGGAAAGCTCACCTTCGCCGATCTACGTGACGGTACCGGGCGGATACAGCTCTTCGTTTCTAAAAAAGTTTTGGGAGAGGAATACGAGCTTTTCCGGGAGCTCGACCTCGGGGACATCGTGGGCATCTGGGGCGAGGTGATCACCACCAAAACCGGGGAGCTCTCGGTGGAGGTCCGGGGGGTCGAGCTTTTGGCAAAAGCCTTACGCCCTCTTCCCGAAAAGTGGCACGGCCTCCGCGATCCGGAGAAGCGTTACCGCTTCCGGGAGCTGGACCTTCTGACCAATGAGAAGGCCCACAAAGTGCTCCTGGACCGAGCCTTGATCATAAGTACTATACGCCGACACCTCGAGCGAAAGGGATTTATCGAGGTGGAGACTCCGGTCCTTCAGCCTGTGCCCGGGGGAGCGGCGGCGCGCCCGTTCGTCACCCACCACAACGCGTTGGACCGCGATCTATACCTTCGGATCGCTCCCGAGCTTTACTTAAAGAGGCTTCTTGTAGCCGGTTACGAGAAGGTATTCGAGATCGGGAAGAACTTCCGCAATGAGGGGATCTCCACCCAACACAACCCGGAGTTCACCGCCATGGAGGCCTATGAGGCCTATGGGGACTACCACGACGCCATGGCCCTGGCGGAGGAGCTCATCTGCGAATGTGTGGAGGCGGTGCACGGGGACCACGTGATCACCTATCAGGGAAAGGAGGTGGATTTCTCCCGTCCCTGGCGGCGCATCACCCTGTATGAGCTTCTTTCAGGGGAGTTCGGGATCGATCCCGAGGCTCCCCTGGAGGAGCTCCTGCGGGAGCTGGAACGCAAAGGCATCCCCTATCCCGAGCCCCTGCGGAAGGGGCCGAAGGGCAAGGTCCTGGAGCACCTCCTTGAACTGTTGGAGGAGCGGTTGGTAGAGCCCACCTTCGTGGTGGACTACCCCATTGATATCTCCCCTTTGGCCAAGCGCAAGAGGGGAAACCCCGAGCTTGTGGAGCGTTTCGAGCTTTTTATCGCCGGTTTCGAGGTGGCCAACGCCTTTTCCGAGCTGAACGATCCAGAGGAGCAGCGGGAGCGCTTCCTCATGCAGGAGCGGCTCCGGGCCACCGGGGACGAGGAAGCCCATCGGGTGGACGAGGCCTTCCTTAGGGCCCTGGAGTACGGGATGCCCCCCGCGGCGGGGATCGGGATCGGGGTGGACCGTTTGGTGATGATCCTTACCGATTCCCCTTCCATCCGCGAGGTGATCGCGTTTCCATTGGTGGGGGAGCGGCGATGAGGGCCGGTCTCGCTTCCCGGGTCCTGGGGGTTTCGGAAGCCCTCTCGGAGCGGGTCCTTGCCCTGGACCGGGTTATCCTGGATCGGGTGAGCGGGGCGCGCCTTCTGCGCCGCCTGGACACCCTGTTCCTCCTCGCCACATACCTGGGAGACGGCTATATTTGGGGACTTTTCGGGCTTTGGCTCATCTTTTGGGGTGGACCGAAGGACCACCGCCACGTCCTTGCCGGCCTGGCGATTTCTGTGGTACAGTTAACATTGGTGAAGTTGCTTAAGCTGTTCTTTCGACGAGAGCGCCCGCCGGCCTTTGTGCCGTTGAGGCGCTTTTTTATTCTCGATACCCACGCGTTCCCTTCCGGTCATGCCACCCTGGCCTTCGGGATGGCGACCTTGACTCTCCGCTTTTACGGTGAATGGATCGGGCTTGTTCTCCTTACATATCTTTTGGCCGCGCTGATAAGTCTTTCCCGCATTTACCTTCGAGAACACTATCCTTTGGACGTCTTCGGGGGGGTGATATTGGGGAGCGTAACCTCATGGATATTGGCGCCGGTGATCGAAAATGCGATTCCCTGGGGGTGACAAAGGATTATGGAGAGGTTTTTCTCTCAGAGGGCCAGGAGTATCCGGCGATCCGTTATACGGGAACTACTTAAATTCACCCAGCAGCCCGATGTGATCTCCTTCGCTGGAGGGACGCCGGATCCGGAGACTTTTCCGCGGGTGGAACTGGCGAGAATAGCCTTTCAGGAAATTCAAGAAAATTACACCTACAGCCTTCAGTACTCCACCACCGAAGGCAATGTCGAGCTTCGCCGTGCCTTTTTGGAATTCCTTCGGAAGGATGGGATCAAGGCAGAACTGGAAGAGATCGTGATCACCACAGCCTCGCAACAGGGCTTGGACCTGGTAGCGAAGACGTTCCTCGATCCCGGAGACGTGGTGTACATAGAGCTCCCCAGCTACCTCGGGGCGATCCAGGCGTTCCGCGCGTTCGAGGCAGAACTGGTGGGTATCACCCTGGAAGAGGATGGTATGGACCTCGAGCGCCTGCGGGAGCAGGTCAAGAAAGACCGCGCCCGGGGAAAGAACCCCAAGCTCATCTACGTGATCCCCGACTTCCAAAACCCCGCCGGTATTTGTTGGTCCGAAGAAAAGAGAGCGGAGCTCCTCAAGATCGCGGAGGAAGAGGACCTTTTGGTGGTGGAAGATGCCCCTTATCGGGCGCTCCGCTTCGCCGGCGAAGAGGTTCCCTCCCTCAAGGCCATGGATCGGGAAGGTCGGGTGGTGTTTCTCTTCACCCTTTCCAAGATCCTGGCCCCGGGCCTTCGCTTAGCCGCATTGGTGGGGGCTGAGGAGATCGTGAACAAGGTGGTGGCGGTGAAACAGGCCACCGATCTGTGTACCCCTGCCCTCACCCAAGCCTTGGCCCTTCGCTTCCTAAGGGAGCACGATTTCGAAGCCCATATCGAAAGGCTCCGAAGCTGTTACCGCGAAAAGAGGAACGCCATGATCGCGGCCTTGGAGAGGTACATGCCCGAGGGGGTGCTTTGGACCCGCCCCGAAGGGGGGCTCTTTCTATGGGTCACCTTGCCCCCGGGATTGGACACGGAGAAGATGTTGCCCAAGGCCCTGGAACGCAAGGTGGCCTACGTCAGCGGAAGCCCCTTCTTCGTCGACGGAACCGGACACAACACCATGCGCCTTTCCTTCGCCATCGCCACCCTGGAGCAGATAGATGAGGGGATAAGGCGGTTGGCGGAGGTGATCAAGGAGGAATTGGCCGCGCTTCCCAGCTCTGTCAGCGCTTGATCCCTTCCCACGCCCCCGGCCGCCACGGGGGCGTTTTTCTTTGGTGCTTGCGTTATCCCCAGAACTTTTTTAGTCTCCAAGCGATGCTCGAGAAAATCCTTAGAGTACTGGAGGAAAAAGAACGGGAGCTGAAAGCCCTGGAGGATCGTCTGGGGGACCCGAAGATCGCGGGATCCCCGCGGTTCGCCGAGCTTTCACGACGCTACGCCAAGCTTTCCGAACTCCTGCGGAAGGGAAGGGAACTCCGCAGGCTCCTGCGGGACCTTGCGGAAGAACGGGAGCTGCTGGAGACGACGGAGGAGGGGGAACTGAAGGCCGAGCTTCGGGAAGAGATCCGCAAGGGGGAGGAACGCCTGAAAGGGCTGCTTTACGAGATCAAGCGGGAGCTTGTTCCCGAGCGACCGGAGGACCGGAGGAACGCCATTGTGGAGATCCGTGCTGGGGCGGGAGGGGAAGAGTCGGCCCTGTTCGCGGCCGATCTCTTTCGGATGTACTCCCGCTATGCGGAGCGCAAGGGCTGGAACGTAAAGGTGCTGGATTCCCATCCCACGGACCTCGGCGGCTTTAAGCAGATAACCTTCGTGGTGGAAGGAAAAGGTGCATATGGGCGGCTCCGATACGAATCCGGGGTCCACCGGGTGCAGCGGGTGCCGGTGACGGAATCCTCCGGCAGGATCCATACCTCCACCGCCACCGTGGCGGTGCTCCCGGAGATGGAGGAGGTGGAGGTTGAGATCCGGCCCGAGGATCTCAAGATCGAGACCTTCCGCGCCGGGGGACCTGGGGGCCAACACATGCAGAAGAACGAGACCGCCGTCCGCATTACCCACATCCCCACCGGAATCACCGTGGCCTGCCAGGACGAGCGTTCCCAATACCAGAACAAGGTCCAAGCATTGCGGATCCTCAGGGCCAGGCTGTGGGAGTTGGAAGAAAGGAAACGACAAGGGGAACTCCAGGAGGCCCGCCGTCGCCAGATCGGCACCGGTGATCGCTCGGAGAAGATCCGCACCTACAACTTCCCCCAGAACCGCGTCACCGACCACCGTATCAACTTCACTACCTATAGGCTTCAGGAGATCCTGGACGGGGATCTGGACATCCTCACGGACCCCCTTTTCGAGGCGGAGCTGGAGCAGGAGCTTTCCCGGGTCGGCTGAAATGCGATAGCATGCTGAAAGTTTTTGTTGTGAGGTTTTGTGCGTAGGAGTAAAATTGTTTGCCCCATGAGGGCTTTTTTTATCCCGCAAATCCGGACAAAGGAGGGAGGATGGCTGATAAGCTTAACCCGTTTGCCATCGCACAAAGGCAGCTGGATGAGGCAGCGAAGGTCCTGAAGCTCGATCCGGGCACCCATGAGCTCTTGCGGTGGCCCATGCGGGAGTTCCACGTCCGTTTTCCCGTGAAGATGGACGATGGCACCGTAAAGGTCTTTGAGGGCTTCCGGGTTCAATACAACAACGCGCGTGGCCCCACCAAAGGCGGGATCCGCTTTCACCCCGAAGAGACCTTCGATACGGTACGAGCGCTGGCAGCGTGGATGACTTGGAAGACGGCGGTAATGGACCTCCCCTTGGGTGGGGGAAAAGGGGGCGTGGTCTGCAATCCTAAAGAGATGTCGGAAGGGGAGTTGGAACGCCTCTCCCGAGGATATATTCGCGCCCTCGCCCACTATATCGGTCCGGACATAGATGTTCCCGCCCCCGACGTTTACACCAACCCCCAGATCATGGCATGGATGATGGACGAATACGAGAAGATCGTGGGGCGTTCCGCTCCCGGGGTGATAACGGGGAAGCCGCTTCCCCTGGGAGGCTCTGCCGGGAGGGGTGACGCCACCGCCAGGGGCGGGGTATATGTCGTACGCGAAGCTGCCAAAGTTTTGGGGATCGAACTCAAAGGGGCCACCTGTGCCATCCAGGGCTATGGGAACGCGGGGCGATTCGCCCACAAGCTCGCGACGGAGATCCTGGGGATGAAGGTTGTGGCCGTCTCCGACTCAAAGGGCGGGATCTACAAGGCCGAAGGACTCCCCTTCGATGAGGTGGTGAAGTTCAAGCGGGAAAACGGGACTGTGGTGGGCTTCCCCGGCGCGGAAGAGATCACCAATGCTGAGCTGTTGGAGTTGGACGTGATGGTCCTTTTCCCCGCCGCACTGGAGAACCAGATCACGGAAGGGAACGCCGATAGGATCAAGGCCAAGATCGTGGCCGAGCTCGCCAACGGCCCCACCACCCCCGAGGCCGATGTGATCCTCCATGAACGTGGGGTCTACGTTATCCCCGACTTCCTCTGCAACGCCGGCGGCGTCACCGTTTCGTACTTCGAGCAAGTTCAGAACGCCTACAACTTCTACTGGTCTGAGGAGGAGGTGCACAAGTTGCTCGATCGCAAAATGACCGCCGCATTCCATGCCGTGCACGAAGCTGCGCAAAAGTACAAGGTCCACAACCGACTCGGGGCTTATGTGGTAGCGGTAAGCCGAGTGGTGGAGGCCATGAGGCTCCGCGGTTGGGTATAGGCCCTTAGGTATTCCGTAGGAAAGGGGGCGCCGAGGGCGCCCCCTTTTCGACAGCCTCCCAGGCTCTCGGCGAGGGACATGGCAGCCTCACAAAACGCAAACAAATGGAGGGGACCACCATACGGGAGAGCCCCGACCGAAGACAAGGGTTTTCTATAGAGCTCAAGCCGTCGATCAAACGGCCTTCAGACACAACGAACACGGGGCGGAGGTGTTTGAGGGCAAAAACGGTGACGCGCCACGCGTGACGGGGATTGGGAAGAGATCGGGTGGGCGATCGGGAGGCATACAACCACGGGCGCCCTTGCTCACGGCTTGGGTATCGATCGCCCATGGGGTATCTTACAAATGAGGGGTTCATCCTCAAAAGCAGTCGAAAACGGCCGCGGAAGGGGTTCCGTTCCAAGCGCGCATACCGGTGTTTGCTAAGCCTGGCCCGCCTTCCATCCCGGGGAACTTCTCCGTTCAGGCGGGGGCGCCTTAAAGCTTTTGGTGTCGCGGAGGGCACGGCCGCCGAGATAGGCCGCGCGTACCCGCTCATCGGTCCGTAGATCCTCGGCGGGCCCCTCGATCACGATCCTCCCTGTCTCCAACACGTACCCGTACTCCACCAAGTTCAGGGCCTTGCGCGCGTTCTGCTCCACAAGGAGGATGGTCACCCCCCGCTCCCGGTTGATCTCCTTGATGGTCTTGAACACTCCCTCCACCAGGATCGGCGCAAGCCCCAGGGAGGGCTCGTCCAAGAGCATGACCCTGGGGTTCCGCATGAGCCCCCGCCCCAGGGCTAACATCTGCTGCTCGCCCCCCGAAAGCGTTCCCGCCAGCTGCCGCCGCCTCTCCCGCAACACCGGAAAGAGTGAGAAAACCTCCTCCTTGGCCCGGGTTACCTCATCCTTGGGGCGCCCGTATCCCCCCAGGTTCAGGTTCTCTTCCACCGTCAGGGTGGGGAAGATCCCACGCCCCTCCGGCACATGGGTCACCCCCATGAGGGCGATCTCATGGGGCGGTACCCCATTAAGGACCTTCCCCTCGAATTCGATGGTGCCGCTGCGAATTGGGACCAGGCCCGAAATGGCTTTGAGCAGGGTGGTCTTCCCCGCCCCGTTGGCCCCAAGAACCCCCACCATCTGGCCCTCATCCACCTGGAGGGAAACCTCCCGCAGGGCCTCCACCGCGCCGTAGCAGACCGAGATCTTCTCCACCCGCAGAAGCACTACGCCACCGCCTCCTCCCGCCCCAGATATGCCTCGATCACCCGGGGATCATTGTAGATCTCCTCCGGGGTTCCCTCGGCGATCTTCTCCCCCATATCCATAACCGTGATCCTCTCGGAGATCCCCATCACCACGTTCATATTGTGCTCCACCAGAAGCACGGTGATACCCATTTCCGGCAATCCCCCGATGAATTCCATGATGTCCTCCTTTTCCTTGTCGTTGAGTCCGGTGGTGGGCTCATCCAAAAGGAGGAGTTTGGGTTCCGTGGCCAGGGCCCGGGCCAGCTCCAACATCTTCCGCAGTCCGAAGGGGAGGTTCTTCGCCAGCTCATTCCGGAACTCCCACAGCCCGGTCCGCTCCAACCAACGCTCCGCTACTTCCTGGATGCGGCGTTCTTCGGCCCGTTGGCGTGGGGTGCGGAAAATGGAGCTCCAAGTGCCGCAACGGCCGCGGCAGTGCTGCCCGCTCATCACGTTCTCGAGGCACGTGAGGTTCGGGAATATCCTGAGGTTCTGGAAGGTACGGGCGATGCCCTTGGCCACCAGGACATGGGGCTTCCTCCCGGTGATATCCTCGCCCAGGAAAATGACCTTCCCCTCTTCCGGGCGATAGATCCCGCTTATGACGTTGAAAAGGGTCGTCTTCCCGGCCCCGTTGGGGCCGATCAGGCTGTGGATGGTCCGCTCCCTGATCAGCATATCAAACTTGTTTACTGCCACTAACCCCTTGAAGCGCTTGGTTACCCCTTTGACCTCGAGGATGGCAGCGTCGTTCATGCCTTTCCCGCCTCCCTCCCGATGACCGACCTGAACGTTGCCCGCCTGCGCGGCCACATCCCGGCGGGCTTGAAGTACATGACGGCCACCAGCGCTATCCCGAAGATCAACATGCGATAGCTGGCCAACGGGCGGAAGAGCTCCGGGAACAGGCTGACCACCAACGCCCCGAGCAGGGTCCCGGGCACCGAACCCATTCCCCCCAGCAAAACGATCATGAACACAAGACAAGATTCCATGAAGGTAAAGCTTTCGGGGGAAACGACCATCATCTTGGCCGCATAGAGGTTCCCCGCCACCCCCGCGAGCGCGGCCCCTAACGTGAAGGCCAAAAGCTTGAACGCCCGTACATCCACCCCCATGCACTCCGCCGCGAGCTCGTCCTCCCGGATGTAGTTCCACGCCCGCCCGATCCGCGAGTTCTGCAGCCTAAGAAGCGCCCACGCGCAAAGGACGACGATGATCCATACCAGGAAATAGAACTCCGTGGGCGTATTTATCACCAAACCGCCGATCCTGGGACGGTCGATGCCGAAGATCCCATTAGGCCCCCCGGTGATTCCACCGGGGTCGTTGTTGAGCGCAAGCCTCACGATCTCCCCCAAGGCAATGGTCACGATGCACAGGTAATCCCCCCGGAGGTGGATAATGGGGGAGGTCACCAGCCACGCGAACCCTGCCGTGGCCAGGGCGCTGATGGGAATGAGCGCCAGGATGGGGATATCGAACCGGGTGTTGAGGATGGCGGTGGTGTAGGCCCCAAAGGCCCAGAAGGCGGCATGTCCCAGATTGAAGAGGCCCACCTCCCCCAGGATCACATTCAAGCTCAACCCGAGGAGGGTATAGAGGCCCAGGTAGAAGGCCACATCTACCCAGTATGCGGACGCGAAGAACGGATACGCCACCACCAATGCCAGTGCGATCCCCACCGCTATCCGTCTCGCCCGGGGGTCGTTCCTGAGTCCCGCGATTATTCCCCTCATGGCATCAAACCTTCTCCGCTACCTTCTCGCCCAGGAGGCCGGTGGGCCTGAAGATCAAAATCAGCATGAGCACGGCAAAGACGATCACGTCCTTCCAGGCTGCCGAAACGTATCCCGCGAACATGGCCTCCAGGAGCCCAAGCAGTATCCCCCCCACCATGGCCCCGGGGATGTTCCCGATCCCGCCCAGGATGGTGGCCACGAACGCTTTGAGCCCGTAGATCCATCCCATGGAGAAGCTGATCTGGCGGTAGTAGAGCCCCACCATCACCCCGGCGATGGCCCCCAACGCCGGTCCCACGGTGAACACGAAGCGGATCACCTTGCGGAAGTCTATCCCCATCAGGGCCGCGGTCGCCCGGTCCTGGGCCGTGGCCCGCACCGCCGCCCCGAAGGTGGTCTTTTCGATCAGCCAGTAAAGGAAGCCAAGGAGGATCACGGCGCTGATGAGGATCACCACCTGCAAGATGCTTATGCGTAGTTCCCCGATCTGGAAGTAGCCGACGGGGACGAACTCCGATCGGTACGCCTGGTAGCGGGGTCCCCAAACGAGCATGATGAAGTTCTCGATGAATATGGAAACGCCCAGGGCCGAGACCACTGCGGGCAGGCGCCCCGCGGGGTAAATCGGTCGGTACGCCACCCGCTCCATAAGGAGGCCGGCGATAGCCACAGAGACCCCGGCCACCACCATGGCCACGGCCAACGCCCCCCATAAACCCAGGGCCGCCGTTAGGGCCGCCGAGGCCCAAACGAGAAAGCTGTAGGCCACATAGGAACCGAGGGCGAAGAGGTCCCCGTGGGCGAAGTTGATGAGCTTCATGATGGCATAGACCAGGGAATACCCCAGGGCGATGAAGGCATAGAAGGAGCCAATGGTGAGCCCATTCAGGAACTGCTGGACGAACGTTACCATCGTCTGCTCCGGAAGCTAAAGGGCCCCGGGGGATGCACTCCCCGGGGCCCATGGTCCTTCACTCCTCTAGGCCCACGAGCTTGCCGTGGATTTCGGGATTGAAGAGCTCGGTCTCCCCTTTCTCGTTGCAGATAAGAAGCGAGTAGGGCACGCCGATCCGGTCGCCCTCGGGGGTAAAGGCCAGCTCCCCGGTGATCCCCTCCCCGATTACCTGTCCTGAGTGCAGGAGATCGGCAACCGCCTTGGGATCGACCTTGCCCACCTTCTCGATGGCGAAGGCGATGGTGTATACCGCGTCGGCAGCGTAGGTGGCCCAAGGACTATCGTGGATCTCCCCGTACTTGGCCTCGTAGGCCTCCACGAACTCCTTGGCCTTTGGATACTTATCCTTGATGAACGCCGGCAAGGGTTCCTGGGTGATCATCGCCCCCACCACCGCGTCCACGCCGGCGATCCGCACCGTCTCGGAGATGGGACAGGCGTTGGAGCCCACGGCCCGGACCACCTTCCAGTCCAGGCCCATGTCCTTGCCCTGGCGCAGGAGCAGGGCCCACTCGGGGTAGTAGCCGGTGTAGTACCAGATATCGGGATCCGCGTCCCTCAGGGCGGTGAGGGCAGGGGTGTAATCCCGCTCGCCGGGGACAATAGCGTCGTAATAGACGATCTCCACATCCCCGGCGTCGATGGCCGGCTTCAAGTACTTCAGGGTCTCTTCGGCGACCCCTTTGGCGTAGGTGGTGTTGTCGTGCATGATGGCGATTCGCTTGGCGCCGAAAAGCGGCACCACATATTCGGCGAAGAAACGGGCCTGGGAGTCGTCCCGGCCGGAGGTGCGGAAGTAGTATTTGAGGCCCCTGGCGGTGAGGTTCACCGCGGTACAACCGTAGCTGATCACCAAGACCCCGGCCTCCTCGTAGATGTCCGAAGAGGGCATACAGATAGAGGAGCCGTAGGTTCCCACCACGAACTTGACCCCGGCCGTTACCAACCTTTGGGCCGCCATCACCCCGCCACGTGGAGTGCCGCTATCGTCCTCCACCACCAGCTTAAGCGGCCTTCCCAGGACACCGCCGCGCTGGTTGATGAGGTCCACCACGATCTGCACCGACTTGAGCGCCCAGTCGCCCTCCACGGCCCACGGGCCGGTTAGGGGGCCCTGAAAGCCGATGAGGATAGGCTCCTCGGCCATGGCCAAAAGCCCGAACACCGCCAACGTTACAACCCCACACAGCGCCTTCCAGCCTCGCATCTCACCCTCCTCGCTTTAGCATCTTGCTGCAAGACACGGCCGTGTTCAGCTGCCAGATCCCTTTGACCCTCGAAGTGCTCCATTTTACCGTCGCGAATTTTCCGGCGGCAAATCGTGATGGAGATACTGCGCTTTTGAAGTTACGCTGCAAGGCACCGTGCGAAGACAAATTGGGGAAAAGCTTGCGGCGGCCCGGCTCGACGGCTCAAGTGCCCCCTTGCCGATGACTCTTCGACCGATTCCCTCTCCGCCTAAAGCATCACGTCTTCGAGTGGGGGACGGTGTCCAGGGATCTCCCCCGTTCAGGGGGCCGACGGGAACGGGCCCACGGCGGTGATCCGCGCGGCGGCCAAGATGGATCCATCAAGGCCGGTCCCTCCCCCCTGGCCCTGGAGGGGAGGAAGTTCGCCGTCCTGATCCGGGCCCATTTTCGGCGGGGCGGCTACCACGTCCAGTTCAACGCGGTCTCGGCGGAGGCGCTGCGGGAGGCCCAAAGGTGGCCGGAGGAGCACCGGGGCCTCTTGGTACGGGTGGCCGGCTACGCCAACTTCATCTTTTTTCGCCCGGGCCGCCTCAACGTCTTAAACTCAAGGCCCAAGGGTTTCCGGGTGGAGGAAGCGTGGGGTACCTTTTCGCCGTCGGAGCAGCCGGGCTTTGGGCCACGCTGGGTCTCCTTTACGGGGAGCTCACCGGCGAGTTGGGGATTGGGCCCTTGACCGTGGCCTTCTTCCGCGCCGCCCTTAGCTTCCTCATCCTCGCTCCGGCGCTGTTTCTTAGAGCACGGGGTTCCCTCAGGCTCCGGGGGCGCGATCTTCCCCTGTTTTTGGCCTTCGGCCTCTTCGGCATCGCCGGCTTCTATGTGGTCTACGTGTACGCCGTGATGTACGCGGGGATGGCCATCGCCGTGGTCCTCCTTTACACCGCTCCCTTATGGGTGGTCCTCATCTCCTGGCGGTTCCTGGGGGAGCGGATCCAGAAGGAGACCGCGATAGCGCTGGCCTTGGCCATGGGGGGATGTGCACTGGTGGCCCAGGTCTACGATCCCGGGCTTGTGCGGCTGAACGGGATGGGGGTGCTCCTCGGCCTTGGGGCAGGGCTCTCGTACGCCCTCTACACCGTCTTCACCAAGGCGGCGGTCAGGCACTATCGACCCTGGACGGTGATGTTCTATTCCCTGGGGTTCGGTGCCCTTTTCCTTTTGCCTCTCCAATCTCCAGAGGAGGTGGCCGCGGCACTGCAGGGGGAGGCGCTCGTGCGCTTGCTTCTCCTCGCCTTGGGGCCAACCTTGGGCGCGGCCTTCCTCTATGCCTTGGCCCTGCAGAGGCTCCCGGCGGGCGTGGCCAGCACGGTCGCCACCCTCGAGCCGGTTATGGGGGTTCTTTTGGCAGTGACAGTCCGAGGCGAGCGGATCTCCTTTCCCCAGATGATCGGGGCGGGATTGATAATTACAGGGGTGGTCCTCCTTTCGTTGGCCAGGGCCGACGCCCCTCCATGACCTCAGAGGAAAGGAGGGCCCAGGCGCTTGACGAGGTAGATCCATCGGCCCGCTTCCCGGGCCCCCATCTTCCGGAGACCCTCACGCAGGCCCCCCTCTTCTTCCCAGAGGTCGAGATGGAGTTCCGCCTTTCCTAATCCCCTGAAGAAGCGGGTGGCGTGGGCGAGCAAGGACCAGTAGGCTTCCGCCTCCCGCAGGTAGGGTACGTGCATGAACGCCACCGGCTGGTAGGCGTTCCAGGAGACGCGAACGAGCCCCAGGAGCTCCCCCTTTTCTTCCACCCCGAATACCCGCTCCCGGAACCCCAGGATCCCCACCACCGGGCTCCCGTAGTTGCGATCCAGGGCGAGGAGGCCCTTTATATCCCGGCGGCGCGTGAACCCACAAGCTAGGAGCCTCTCCCTCCGGAAGCTTATGCTCCGAACGGAAGGAAGTCGCGAACGCGCATCCGAGGATAGACCCTGCAGGGGGAGGACGAACTGTGTAATGGACCCGATGGCCTCCCAACCGAGCTTTATGGCCAACTTGGCGATCAGGTGCTCGGCGGGGACCAGGGCCCGCATCAGTGGAAACCCCGCTGCCCTTAGGCCCGTGGCGACCCCCTGTTCCAGGAGCCGTACCAGCCTCAGCTCCTGCCCTTTCCGCTTGACTACAAGCCCGATGATGTAGGGAACCCGACAGCCTATCTGGCCCACCGCCCCCACGGGCCGTCCGCCCATCCGGAGCACCCACACCTCCACCGGGACCCCGAGGCGATGGAGGACCCACAGGGGCAACCTCCGTAGCGAGAGGAAGGCCCGGAACAGGGGCGCGATGTTCCCGAGATCCGCACCCCGCTGAGCGAGCTCCCCCCGAAAGGACTCCTTCCAGATCTCCACCACGGAAGGCAACTCCCCCTTGCGGATTCGCCCGACCTCCATCACCCCTTCCATCTTGAGGTTACGATATAGGAACGGAATGCGGAGGTGCAAGGTTTGCGGTGCTGAGTCGGCGGAGCTCCTGGATTATTGCGGACGTTGTGTACCCCAAGCCCAGGCAAGCGAGCTTTTGCGGCCCCACGTCCTTCCCCGGCGGGCCCTGGGGCTTCCGCCCACCATCCCCCGGGATGGCGATATCACATGTCGGTTGTGTGCCAACGCGTGTGCCCCGGGGGAGGGGGAGCTGGGCTATTGCGGAGTTCGCGTAGTCAAGGGGGGAAGGTTCCACTACGTTTGGGAAGGAGGCGCGGAAAAGGGTCTCCTTCACTCCTACTACGATCCCCTGCCCACCAACTGCTGCGCCGCTTGGTTCTGCGGCGCAAAGCGAGGTCGTAATCTCGCCGTGTTCTTTTACGGTTGCAACTTCGATTGCCTCTTTTGCCAAAACGCCCAGCACAAGCACCTGGAAGATGGGGAGCTTGTGACGGCGGAGGAGTTGGCGGAGAGGGCTTTGGCGCCCGATGTTGAGTGCGTTTGCTTCTTCGGGGGCTCCCCCGAGCCCCAGCTTCCCTTCGCCATCCGTGCCTCCAGGAAGGCGATGGAAAAAGCCCGAAAGTCGGGAAGAAGGATCCGGATCTGTTGGGAGTGGAACGGTGCCGGAAATCCAAACCTGGTGCGCCAAGCGGCGGAGATATCCCTGGAAACCGGGGGGATCGTGAAGTTCGACCTCAAGGCGTGGGACGAGAAACGCGCCCTGGCGTTGTGCGGGGTATCCACCAGACCCTCGTTCGAGAACTTCCGCATGGTGGCGGAGGAGTTCCTTCCCCGTGCCCGTTACCCCTTCCTCACCGCTACAACGCTCCTTGTTCCCGGATACATCGACGAGGAGGAGGTGGCAAAGATAGCGGAGTTCATCGCTTCCATCTCCCCGGAGATCCCTTACTCACTGCTCGTCTTCTACCCCGCCTTTTGTATGGCGGACCTTGGGATCACGTCCCGGGAGCAGGTAGTAAGGTGCTTCCGGGCGGCTGAGCGTGCGGGGCTGAAGCGCCTCTATGTGGGAAACCTTCATCTCCTTGGATTGTCATTCACCGCGTTCCTCTCACTGGTGAGAAATGGTGCTTCTGATCCCCAAAATTAGCGTACCCCACCGAAGCAGCGCGGCTCTCAGGGATCTGCCGGGACTGGGGGACCAACGGATGGTGGGGTACACTCCTTTTCCCATGAAGACCGAGGTGGAGGAAGAAAAAAACCAAATCACAAAGCATATTCTCCCCTTGGCCATGGGGTTGGCCTCCTCTTATACCGCCGGCTCGGCCATGGGGATGCTCCTTCAGCTCTATCTCAAACACCTCGGGGCCTCACACATCCTCATCGCCATGGGAACCAGCACCCGCTCTTTGGGAAGCGTTTTGGGAGGCATAGTCCTGGGGAGATTGTCGGATCGCCTTCCCCACAAGCCCCTGCTCCTTGCGGCCATGGGGATGGGAGCGGTGGGGATCGCGGTCCTTGCCTTCCTCCCCCCGGCATCCCTGGCCATTGGGGCGGGGTTCCTTCGGGCCTTCGCCGGGGCAGGGCTCGCCGCGGTGGCCATGGCGCTCATCTCCGGCTTGAGCTCCGCTGGCAATCGCGGCCGCAACCTCTCCTACGTTACCGCCTCCCGCTCCGCGGGCCTCATGTTCGGAAAGCTCGCCGCCGGGGCACTTTTGGGATGGCTCGGCTTCCGCGGGAGCTTCTCCATCCTCGCTTTGCTTCCCCTTTTTGGCCTTGCCGCCCTTCTCCCGCTTCCCCACGCCGAAATCGAACGGAGCCACACCCGGCGGGCCGGGTTCCGCTTGCTCGTTGAAAGCGGGTTCCTGCCCCTCTTCCTCGGTGCCCTTCTGCGCCAAATGGGCACCACGGGCTTCTTCGCCTTCATCTATGTCTACATGGCCGAGCTCGGGATATCCCCCGAGACGATGGGGGTCCTCGCGGCCCTGAACCATGCCATCCAGGTGGTGGGGATGCTCCTTTTCGGCCGCATCAGCGATGCCGTCGGCAGACGGGCCGTCTTCCTCACCGGGTTCGGCCTCTCGGTGCTGGTTCCGTTGGTGTTCGCGATCTCCCGGGACCCTTTTGGGATCGGGCTCGGCTTCGCCCTCTTGGGAATCGCGTTCAGCTCCCTATACATCGGTTCCACCGCGCATCTTGGGGATCGGGTCCCTATAGAGCGCCAGGGCGAGATCCTGGGGCTCTTCGATTCCAGCCGCGCCCTAGGGGGGATGCTTGGCCCCCTCCTCTCCGGCATCTTGGCCGAACCCTTCGGATTGCGGGGGGCGTTCCTGGCTATGGCCGGGGTGAGCGCGTTGGGGTTCACCTCGGTCCTCTTCTGCCGAGGTCCTAGAGGCGCCGCGCGCTCAGTATGATCCGCTGTTTCGTGAGGAAAAAGCGAGCTGCAACAACTGAGCCCGCTAAAATCAGGCCTCCTGCGGCCATATTGGCATAGGCGAATGCCCAACTCGCGAACTCCAGCCCCAAGCGAGGGAGGATATTCGATACGGCTATAACCACTACCACCACTGCCAGCGAGCCCAGGTTGGGATTGGCCACCAAGAGCCCAACGAGGTTGACCAACGCCGCAAGCCCCAGGCCCAATAGGGGAACCCCAAGGAGCACCGTTGCCAGTATAGGGGCGGGGAGGAAGGCCTTTCCCACCACCGGGACGATAACGGTCACGTTGAGGGCCCAAAGGATCCCCATGGTCGCCGGGATCCCCAGAACAAGCGCGGGCAGAAAGCAGGCGGTTACCTTGGCCCACCAAAGGGCCATTTCCCGGACCGGGGCCGCAAGCAGCGTCTCCATCGCCCCTTTTGCCTTCTCCTGCGTGAGGGTGCCTACCCCTAGCATCACCCCGAGGAAGACGGTACACAGAAGGGAAACGAGATAGCCCGAAAGCCCGAGGGCATTCCCCACCCACGGCCGTACCACATCCCAGGATGCCCGTGCCAAAAGCTCCTGGAGCGTCCCCTTCATGGCGAAAAAGACCGGAACGATGCTTACGGCAAGCACAATCACGCCGATGAGGCCCTGGCGGTGCCGGAGGTTCGCGCGAAGGGAAAGGGCTACGATTGCGAAGAAGTCCCCCATTCCTCCTCCACTATTATCCTTCGGTAGAGTTCTTCCAAGGAGGCCCGCGCTCGTCGGATCGCCTCGATCTCTATACCCATTTCCTCTAGGCGGGAAACAAGCGTCTTCAACCCCATCCCCTCTCGGGGCTCGAAAAGGAGCGCACCCCCTTCTTCCCCGGCAAAGCCCAGGTCCGCCTGGGAACAAAGCCCCTGGATGAGCTCGGGGGACAGGGGCTTTGACGGCTCCACCACGTAACCGGTCCGGTCACCCCGCATGAGCTCGTGTGTCTCACCCTGCAGCCGGATCTCCCCGTGATGGATGAGGGCGATCCGGTTACACAGCCTTTCCACCTCGTCCAGGTTGTGAGAGCTCAGAAACACCGTCTTTCCACTACCCGCCAGTTCCCGAACGAGCTCCCGCACCTCCATTTGGCCCGTGGGATCGAGGCCCGCGGTGGGCTCATCCAAGACCAGGAGTTCGGGGTCGTGGAGGAGGGCCCTCGCCAGGGCCAACCGCTGTCGCATCCCCTTGGAAAAGGTTCCCACTCGATCCCTCTCCTTTCCTTTAAGCCCCACCAACTCCAGCAACTCCCTTACCCTGGGCCGGGGGGCACCGTAGAGCCGCGCGAAAAGAAAAAGGTTTTCTGCAGCGGTGAGGCCGTCGAAAAGGCCGTCGTTTTCCAACAAGAACCCGATCCGCCGCCGGGTTTCCGGATCCGAAGGGCGGCCGAACAGCCACACCTCTCCCCCGTCGGGAGGGAGGAGGTCCAAAAGCACCCGGATGGTGGTGGTCTTTCCCGCCCCGTTCGGCCCCAGGTATCCGAAGACGTCCCCCACACGCACGGAGAAGGTGATCCCCTTGAGGATCTCCTTTCCCCCCAGGGACTTGCGAACCTCCTTGAACTCGAGGGCCGTTTCCATCAAGCGCCTTTCCTCTCGGGCCGCTGTATGAGGTGCAGGGGCTCCCGTTTGACCAGGGCCTTGGGGAGGTCCTCCATACGCTTTATCAGGCGTTTGTACCCCTCGGCTGCCCGCGCGATGTCGCCCACCGATACCCGCTCATCCGGCTGATGGGCCAAGGCCTCGTCGCCGGGACCATAGCCGAGGGTGGGGAGCTCATAGATCCCCGCCGAGACAACCCCATCGGTGGAGAACCTCCAAACACGGAAAGGCGGATGGTCCAACGCGTGCCACGCCCACTGGACAAACCCCTCCCCCGGATCGAAGTACCACGCGGGGTAGAAGTGCTCCACCGTGAAGGTCTCCCCGGTGTAGCTCCTCAATTCCTCCCTGGCGATCGCGGCCTCAAGCTCCAGCCCCTTATAGGCCGCCAGGACCGAGTCCCTGGTCTCGCCCACCACGATCCGCCGGTCTATCTCTACCACGCAGCGATCGGGGACGACGGGGCCCCATGTGAAGGTATATATCGAGGTGGGCGTGTGGGTGCCGCTGCCCAGCAGAGGATCAGAGGGGAGCTCCCGGGAAAGCGCCTTGGGCAATTGTTTGACCATGAGGTTTATGGCGTTTCGTCCAGACTGTGGCATGGAAGCGTGGGCGATCTTTCCCCGCGCCAGGAGCCGGATCACCGTCCGCCCTCGGTGTCCGATGCCCAATCGCAGGTCCGAAGGTTCACCCAGTACCACGAGATCCGGGACGTCGATCACCTCCAGTACCCGATCTAAAACGGCCCCTTCGGCGGTCTCTTCGTGGGGCACGTAGACGAGATACAGGGTCCCACGAACCCGCTCCCGCGAGGCCACCGCCGCTGCGATCTGGGCGGCGATGGCCCCCTTCATGTCCACTGCCCCCCGTCCCCAAAGGTAGCCCTGTCTCTCCTCTCCCGAAAACGGGGGCACCGACCAGGCCGCCTCGTCCCCCGGGGGCACGGTGTCCATATGGCCCTCGAACATAACCGTGGGCCCTTTCCCATTTCTGATCTCGGCGATCACCGCTCCTAGGGGTCCCTGCTCCACCGCCATGAAACGCCTCAGCGTCCGTATCAAGAACTCCGCCAAGTCGCCTTCATCGCCGGAGAGGCTCTTTATGCGTACCAACTCTGCTGCTAACTCAACCGGATCGATCATCGCCCGTACCTCCGTTGGGATACGCCGAAGATCCGCGAATTATAAGGGATCATAGGGTTCCCAAATCGAGAACGGCGCTAGGGCGGTTGGGATATGTGAGGTAAAGGGCCCCATCCCAGCGGCCAAGATAGCGGGCCACGGTCTCCAGGGCCAACCCCGGCCGGTTGTTTTCCTGGGAAAGATGGGCGATAAAGACCGCGGATACCGAATCCGCGAGCTCCGCCAAGGCTTCGCCGGCGGCATCGTTGGAGAGGTGCCCCAAGGGCCCCAGGATCCGTAGCTTAAGCGCCCAGGGATACGGCCCGGAAAGCAGCATCTCCAGATCATGGTTCGCCTCAAACACCAGGGCCTTGCATCCGGAAAGCTCCTCCATGACGAGATGGGTGACCTCGCCCAGATCCGTAGCAATTCCCACCCGGCTTCCGCCGCTCGTCAATGTCAGCCCCCGGGGCTCGGCGGCGTCGTGGGGCACCGGAAATGCGTGGATCCTCAGGCCCAAAAGCTCCAGATCCCCGTTCAAAGGAACCGCCCGTCGGAAACGGTGCCCCAGGGCCCGGAGGGTCCCCGGACTGGCCACGACGGTCGTCCCCCGGCGGTACAAGGTGGGCAACCCACGGGTGTGGTCGGCGTGCTCATGGGTGAGGATCAAGGCATCTATTCCCCGGAGGTCGAAGCCCGCCCGGCGGGCCCGAGCCTTTATTTCCCGCCAGGAAAAGCCCGCGTCCACGAGGAGGTAGCCCTTGGGGGCCTCCACCAGGATGGCGTTCCCCGCGGAGCCGCTCCCCAGGACGCAGATCCTCAAATCTCCCCCTTACTCCCGCGGTTCCGAGGCCCCCATCCCTCGCAGGGCGGAGAGGAGATCGATGGGCACGGGGAAGACCACGGTGGTGGCGTTCTCGGTGGCGATCTCGGAGAGGGTCTGGAGGTACCGGAGCTGCAGGGCCCCGGGGGAACGCTGCATGATCTCGGCGGCCTGGCGGAGCTTTTCCGCCGCCTGGAGCTCCCCTTCGGCGTTGATGATCTTGGAGCGCCGTTCTCGTTCGGCCTCGGCCTGGCGGGCGATGGCCCGCTGCATCTCTTGGGGGATCTTGACGTCCTTTATCTCCACCGTGATCACCTTGATCCCCCAGGGATCGGTGTGCTCGTCGATGATCCGCTGGAGTTCCTGGTTGAGCTTCTCCCGTTCGGAGAGGATTTCGTCCAATTCCACCTTCCCCAGCACGGATCGCAGGGTGGTCATGGAGATTTGGCGGGTGGCCTCGATGAAATCCATCACCTGCACCACGGCGTCGGTGGGGTTCATCACCCGGAAGTAGACCACCGCGTTCACGTGCACGGGGACGTTGTCACGGGTGATCACTTCCTGGGGTGGGACGTCCAGGGTGATGGTGCGCAGGTCCACCTTCACCATCTTGTCCACGATGGGGATGATGAAGAAAAGCCCGGGGCCTTTGGCCCCCACCAGCCTCCCCAGCCTGAAGATCACGCCCCGCTCGTATTCCCTCACGATCTTGATGGCGCTGGAAAGGAACATGATGATGATGGCGACGATTGCCGCTATCCCTAAAAGACTCATGGACACCCCCTTGAGGAGGGAAGGGAGGTCCCGGCTAAGGGGGATAAGGAGGGCGAGCACAAACCAGAGGAGTATCTGAAACCAAGATTCGCCCCCTTTCTTTCTTTTCGCCCCATCCCCTCTCCGTGACACCGGCGCTCCCTTCCCGCGATAAGGTTCCCTTATCATAAGCCTTGAAAGCAGGCAGGGGCAACGGAAAGGAGGAGAAGTGCGTACACCCATTGTCGCGGCCAACTGGAAGATGAACAAGACCCAGGCCGAGGCCCGGGAATACTGCCGCCGGTTCCGGGAGTTGGTGCCCCGGGATTTCCCGGTGGAGCTCGTCATCTTTCCCCCGTTCACCGCGTTGGCGGCGGTAAGAGAGGAGCTCTCGGGAACTGCCATCCGGTGGGGCGCCCAGAACGCCCATCCCGAACCTAAGGGTGCCTTCACCGGCGAGGTATCGCTCCCTATGCTCCTTGAGCACGGGATCTCCTACGTGATCGTGGGGCACTCCGAACGCCGTCACATCTTCGGGGAATCGGATGAGTTCATCGCTCGAAAGACAAAAGCGGTGTTGGGTGCGGGGCTATCACCCATACTGTGTGTGGGAGAGCGGCTCGAGGAGCGGGAGGCCGGGGAGGCGAGAAAAGTGGTGGAGGAACAGCTCTCCGCGGCCCTAGCTCGCCTTACCCCGGAGGAAGCTTCCCGGGTCGTCATCGCCTACGAGCCCGTCTGGGCCATCGGTACCGGCGTCCCGGCGCGCCCCGAGGACGCACAAGAGATGGCCGCCTTTATCCGGGGATGGCTCAGGGAGCGGTTCGGGGACGTGGCCGAAGGGATCAGGATTCAGTACGGCGGATCGGTGAAGCCCGCAAACGCCGGGGACTTCCTGCGGCTTCCCGATATCGACGGGGCGTTGGTGGGAGGTGCTTCTTTGGATCCGGATTCCTTCTTCGCCATCGCCAAGGAGGCCGTGCCATAAGGGCGTCGGAGCCGTGGTCACCGCGGTTCGGTCGACGCTCGGGCCTCATCCAGATAAAGCTCCGCTTCCAGATCTGGCGGGGAATGCCGATTGGCCCTTCCTTTCGGCTTACGTGTACCCTTGGGCCCGATTTTTCGGGCGTGGGCCCGCACCGTTACAATGCCCTCAGGAGGGAGGGATGGAACTCGTACGGGAAGCAAGCTGTGGTTCCGATGAGCGCTCCGACGCGTGGGTGAGCGTGCGTCCCGCGGACGCCATCTCCGTTCACATCGCCTCCAAGACCGGACCCATGTATGAGGACCGCATCCGGGAGGTGGTGGAGGGGACGCTCCGGGCCATGGGGGTGACCGGGGCGGAGGTGAAGGTGCGGGAACAGGGTGCCTACGATCACGTGATCCGAGCACGGCTGCTCTGTGCCCTCAAGCGGGCCGGCGAGGACGGGGAGGCCTTCCGTCGGCCCATGCCAATTCAGGTGGCCCGCGAAGGAACGCCCAAAGGGAGGCTCAGGCGCTCGCGTCTATATGTTCCCGGAAACAACGCCCGGGTACTGGCGTTCGTGGACGTGTTCGGTCCCGATTGTGTGATCCTGGATCTCGAGGATTCGGTTCCCCCGGCCGAGAAGGACGCGGCCCGGTTCCTGGTGCGTGAGATCTTATCGTCCATGGACTTCGGTGACACCGAGATCTGGGTGAGGATCAATCCCCTTCCCCGGGGAGGGCGGGAGGACCTGGAGGCGGTGCTTCTCGGCCGACCCCATGGGATCTGCCTTCCCAAGGCCGAATCCCCGGTGGAGGTGGCGGAGCTCGCCGGGTTCCTCTACGAGCTCGAGGGACGCTACGGGATCCCGTGGCTGGTGTGGATCATGCCCATCATAGAATCCCCCAAGGGGGTCCTCGCCGCCCCGGAGATCGCCAAGGCCTCGGAGCGGGTGGTGTGCCTCGCTTTCGGGGCCGAGGACTACACCGCCGAGGTGGGTTGTGAGCGGTCCTGGGAAGCCCTGCTTTGGGCGCGGTCCGGGATCGTGGCCGCCGCGGCCGCCGCGGGGATCCAGGCCTCCGATACCGTGTACCCCGATATCGAGGACGAGGAGGGCCTTTACGAGGAAGCCAAAAGGGCCAAGGCCTTGGGGTTCGACGGTAAAGGGGCGATCCACCCCTTACAGATCGAGTCAATCCACCGCGCGTTTGCCCCCACTCCAGAAGAGCTCGAGTGGGCCAAAGGGGTGGTGGCCGCGGCTGAGGAAGCGGAGCGCAAGGGCCATGGCGCCGTGGCCTATCGGGGCAAGATGGTGGACCGGCCGGTGGTGGCGCGGGCCAAGCGGATCCTGGAGATGGCCCGGGCGATGGGTATGGAGGTGGGAGATGCCGCGTAACGCCGTGGGACGCGAGATCCCGGAGGAGGTCGGGGGAAAACCCTTAACGCCCTTCCAGGGGGCGTTCGCCACCGTGCCTCAAGGGAGGAAGGCCGCCCCGCCCCTGAAGACGATCCGACCCGGCGAGGACAAGGTCCTCCCCTCGCTGGAGGAGGCGATCCGGCGCGTGGGGCTTTCCGACGGGATGACCATCTCCTTCCATCACTCCTTCCGCGACGGGGACCTCCTGGTCCTGCGGGTGGTGGAGGCCTGCGCCCGGATGGGGATAAAGGACCTGCGGCTCTTCCCCACGGCCCTCTTCCCCTGCCACGAGCCCCTGATCCGCTACATCGAGGAGGGGGTCGTGACCCGGATTGAGGGCTCCATGAACGGCCCGGTGGGAGCGTTCGTGTCGCGGGGAGGAAAGCTCCGGGAGCCGGCGGTGCTCCGCTCCCATGGGGGCAGGTGGCGGGCCATCGAGTGTGGTGAAGTCCACATCGATGTGGCCTTCATCGCCGCCCCCACGGCCGACACTTATGGGAACGCCAACGGCATGTGGGGCCCCAACGCCTGCGGCCCCATTTCCTTCTCGGTGCCCGACTCCTGGTATGCGGATCACGTGGTGGTGGTGACCGATAACCTCGTCCCCTATCCCGCCATCCCCGCCGAGATCGAACAGGGGTACGTGGACTACGTGGTCACGGTGGACCGGGTGGGGGACCCCGGGGGGATAGCCACCGGGACCCTCAGGATCACCCGTTCCCCCACGCAGCTCCGCATCGCCCGGCTCGCCGCCGATGCGGTGATCGCCGCGGGGCTGGTGCGGGACGGCATGGGGTTCCAGGCCGGAGCCGGGGGGATATCGCTGGCCGCCACCGATTTCATCGCCAAGGAGATGGCCCGCCGGGGGGTGAAAGCGGCCTTCGCCATCGGCGGGGTCACCATGTACCTCGCGGAGATGCTCAAGGAGGGGTTGGTGGGGGCGATCCTGGACGGCCAGGCCTTCGACGCCCGGGCGGTGGAGTTCCTCCGAGAACACCCCCGCCATGTGATCATTACGCCCGGGTTCTACGCCGACTACAACTCCCGGGGTTGCGCCACCTACATGCTGGACTTCGCGTTCCTGGGCGGGACCGAGGTGGACCTCGAGTTCAACGTGAACGTGAACACCCACTCCGACGGGCAGCTTTTGCATGGGATCGGGGGACACCAGGACGTGGCCTCGGGGGCCAAGGTCACCGTCATCACCATCCCCACCATTCGGGGCCGCATCCCCACCATCCGGGAATCGGTGACCACGGTGACCACCCCCGGGGAGGTGGTGGACCTCATCGTCACCGAGCGGGGGATCGCGGTGAACCCCCGCCGCCCGGATCTCCGGGAGGATCTCCGGCGGGCGGGACTCCCGGTGAGGACCCTGGAGGAGATGCGGGCCGAGGCGGAGAGGCTCGTGGGAAAGGCCAAGCGTCCCGTCTTCGGCGACGAGATCGTGGCCCTGATCCAGTGGCGGGACGGAACGGTGATCGATGTGGTGCGAAAGGTGGTGGGCTGGGAATGAGAGAAGAGATCCTGCGTATATTTCCCGAGATCGGGTGGATCGAGGACGAAAACTTGCGGGAGGGAGTGATCCGCACCTACGAGCGGGCCCTGCGGGAAGGGGGCTGGGCCCCGGCGGACATGGAGCGGATCCCGTTCACGCTCCTCAAGGAGACGGGGCTCTCTTACGCCGACCACGTCCGGGCGGTGACCCGGATCTCGCTCCGGGTCTACGAGACCTTTGCCGAGGTCTTTGGGAATCGGGTGCCGCTCCGCCGGGACGTGTTGCTCGCGGGGGCGTTGCTTCACGACGTGGGAAAGCTCCTGGAGATCGAGGAACGCGACGGGGTGTTTCAAAAGTCACCGGGCGGCAAGGTCCTGCGGCACCCGTTTTCCGGGGTGGCGCTGGCCTACGCCGAGGGGCTCCCCCCGGAGGTCCTCCACATCATCGGGACGCACTCCAAGGAGGGCGACCCCCACCCTCGCACCCCGGAGGGGGCGGTGATCCACCACGCGGACTTCACCTGCTTCGAGACGGTGGGGGGGTAGCGGCGCGGGGACCCACAGGAGGTGGTGGTCGTGGCGTTTAAGGCCCTTTTCATCGCCCACGCGCCCGATGCGGAGGCCGACAAACACCGCTGCGTCATCGAAACCCCTCGCTATTACAAGCTGTTTGTTGCGGTGGTTAGAGACCAACAAGAGGCATTGGAGGTATGCCGAAGGGCGGTTGCCGAGGAGGGCATCGACGCCGTCATCCTCTGTCCGGGGTTCACACACAAGGATGTGGCGGAAATATCACAGGCGGTGGGAGAAGGCGTGGGTGTTTTCGTGGCCAGGGGGGATGGTCCAAGCCATAACGCCTCCCGGGAAGCCCGGAGAAGGGAGGGGCTAATCAGGGGAGGATGAGCCTTTTCCACAGCGGTCCGTGACGCAGGGCGGTGAATTTAAGACAGGGAGGGGTGACATGGGGAAGACGTTTGCGGAGAAGATCCTGGCGCGGAAGGCCGGCCTTTCGGAAGTGGTCCCGGGGCAGATCGTGGAGGCGACCCCGGATCTCGGGATGTCCCACGACAACACCGCGGCCATAAAGAAGATCTTCGGGAAGCTGGGCCTTGCGCGCGTAAAAGAGCCGGAGCGGTTCGTAGTGATCCTGGACCACGTGGTCCCCGCGGCCCAGGTGCAGTACGCCGAGAACCACAAGGAGATCCGGGAGTTCGTGAGAATGCAGGGGATCCGGTTCTACGATGTGGGCC
>Ga0209410_1000078_pt1 | contig 37453 bp, 35 predicted proteins | sample Mar14436cmmetaG_FD_184135 | JGI IMG/M metagenome (GOLD analysis project Ga0209410, IMG submission 184135) | Marine hydrothermal vent microbial communities from Guaymas Basin, Gulf of California to study Microbial Dark Matter (Phase II) - Marker... ... | reverse complement strand
GAAACTTATGAGCAGTAAGCACCTGCTGAAACCTTCCACCATTTTCAAAATCAAGGGCATGTTCATACTTGGCATCATCTGTATGTTGGGATGAATAGGCAATAATATGGGCATCATCTGGCTTAAAACCAGCTGCCCTAGCTAAAGCATAGATAGTATAAAAATGAAAATCTATCTGCATGGGAACCTCCTTTTCTATTTAAGGGTTATACCAATCCTTAGCAGAAGATGATTAAGAAAGACTGATTTAAAAGTTTTTTCTGTGAGAGATATTATATCAATGTCAAAATTTTTTATAGATAGAAGATTTTGAGTAAAAACATCTACCATTCTTTTTACATATCATAGGGTATTTATTTTGTCAAATTTTTCCCTACCTATTCATTCATGCACCCATCTACTTATATACCTATTCATTCATTCATTACTATGGCACAACAATTACATCACTTTTTAAAAAATATATTTTACTTAAACTTTTTACCTTTGTTTTTTCTCTTCTCATCTTAGGATGCTGATATTATATAAGTCTACAAATGAAAAAAATTCTCCTGCCATAGCCAATGCTTATCAGATAGAAATATCCAATACATCTTCTGCCCTAAGAACAAAAGATGAAGAGTGTGCATAAACTTTAATAGGAAAAAGTTAGTATAAGCTTGTTGACAAGTAAATTTAATGAAGGTTGTTATGAAAAAAATTTTTTAGTTTTATTAATGGCAATAATTGTTTTATTACCATTTTTAGCTATAGCTCATACAACTTATATAACAGGTAAGAGCTTGAAACTGGAAGTAGGCAAGAGTTTGTAAGAATCGGAGATACATAACGTTATGGCAATTTTATATACGAAGAAACTGATAATTCATTTACTTCATATAATAAAGATATTCTTTTAGATGTTGAAACCGAATTTTTTCGGTAATGGAATCTTTTAGGTAGTGGACTGTTTGGTATTTTAGTTATTAGAAAAAAGAAGAGAAAACACAGCTAAAAGTTTTTTACAGGGATTATTTATAAGAAACAGCTATATAAATTAACATAATTAGATAAGAACTTTTACTCCTTCTCCAAATACTAAAGCACGATAGGCTATTTCTGTTTTCCTCCAATTTTGATTTCGATCCAGGGCAATATTACGTCCGATTAAGGTAACTAAATTACCCACACCTTGCATTTGAAGTATAATGCTTAATTCCTCTAAAAATTGAGGACCACTTGTTGGTGTTGGAGCACTTCGTCCATCCAATATACCGTGTATATAAACTGAGTTAAAATTTCTTCTAGCTGCTAAAACAAGCATATTTTCAATGTACTTTATTTTTCCATGTGAACTTTTATGTGAAAGTATACCTAAAAGATGCAAATTTGTCCCTCTTTCCTTAACTGTTTTTATCGCACCTTCTAAAACAGGATTATTTATAAAATCTTTAGCTAAAAGGACATCTGCTTGCAAAACAACTCTACCAGCACCTATATTTTCATGTCCTGCTTCAGAATTTCCTGGTGCATTTGGCAATTTTCCAACTGCTTCTCCAGAAGCAGCAAGCAGCACCCAGGGGTATTTTGCTATAATAGCATCCCAATTAGGTGTTGGTGTACGCCAAATAGGATTATGTGGCCCTTCTGTACCATAACCCCAACCATCTAAAATAATTAATAAACACTGAGGATTTTCAATTTTTGGTTTTTTCAAAAGCAAACTTTCTTCTGTCATATCCTTTGGTTTGGGAAGACTGAAAATATCCAAAATAGTAGGGGCTACATTGGCTAATTTCCCATGATTTTTCAAAATAAACGCATTTTCAGGTAATGATGGTGGGGGAACAACAACAAAAGGAACAGGATTAGTTGTATGTCCTAAATGCATTTTACCTGTCTTTGGATCATGTGCAATCTCAATTACACCATGATCAGCAGTAATAAGTGTTATATAATTGTATTGTTGAGCGGTTTTAACAATCTCTCCTAAATATTTGTCTATAACAGATACACATGCATCCATTAAATTTTCATCTGGAAAATGGCCAAAAACATCAGCATTGGCAATGTTTACTGCAATAAATGGATAATTCTTACTAGAAAGTTTTTCTTTTACTATTTCTGTCACTTTTGCTAAATTCATCTCAGGTCTTTTTTTGCTTTCTGATGTAGTGGGAATAATAATTCTTTCTTCACCTGGGTAAGGTTCTTCTTTTCCTCCACTTAAAAATTTTCCAATATGAGCACCTTTTTCTGATTCCGCAATCCTTGCCTGTTTAATTCCAAATTTGCTTAAAATCTCACCTAAATTGTTTTGAATAACAGGACGAGAAAAAGCTACTTCTACATTAAGACTATGGTGAAAATTAACTAAAGTAACAATTTTTAAATTGGCAAATTTCTGGCAAGAAAAAGGAGCTTCTCCTAAAAGGGCTTGTGTGAGTTGAATCTCTCTTTCTCCTCGACTAAAACAAAGAATAACTACATCCCCATCTTTTATGCGTCCATATGGAGAGTTATCTTTCCATGCTACTAATGGAGTTAAATATTCATCATTTTTTAAGCCCTGCTTGTAAGTTTCTTTTAAAGCTTTAATAAAGGCATTGATCACTTTTGGCTTTTGATAATGCATCATATACTTCCTCTCTTAATGGATCAAAAATAGGGAAATAGCGATCTGAAGTAGCACTTTCCACTGCTCTTATAGCTTGAAATATCGCCATCTGTAAATTGCTGCTGTCTATCACAAACAATTTGTTTCTTGAGGCTAAAGCCTGCAAATGGTCATGAATTATTCTAATTTGAGTAAAATGTGCACGATATCGCTCAAAACGGCTCCTTTTAATTTCTTTAGCACATCTGGCCTGAATACGTTTATAATGGATTATCTGTTGACTTAGGGTAACAACAATTAAAACTAAGTTAGCTTCTTCAAAATATTTATTTGGAATAAAACCAGGTACTATAGAAACACCTTCTATAACTGCACTTGTATTTTCTTTTAATAACCTATCTATTGCCCCTAAAATACCTGGCAATGTTTCTAAAGCATGTGCATAATAGTTTTTTAAAACAATAGGTTGCCATTTTCTAAGAAAATCATTCCATTTTCTCTTGTCATGTTTACAGGTCTCTAACTCTATTTGAAACTTCTCATCTAAAATAGGAGGTAATTCAAAACTGGAACGGTGCACAGCCCCCCAAAATTCTTTTGGAACTACCTGTCTAATAGCTTCTCTTAAATAATTTGTAGAAAAATAAATAGGAATACCTGCCCTTTCAGCAATAGCTCTAGCTAAAAAGGATTTCCCTGTGCCAGTAGGAGAAGAAAGCAATATAATTGTTGGCTTTTGTAAATCTTTTAGATGAGGGACATTAGGAATAAGTGCTGGGAAGGCATATCTCAATGTACCAATCCACTGTGAACGAGGAATTTTGTTTTTGTAAGGGATATAAACTTTATCTGTACCTAAATGTCTAACTAAATTTTCTTTTGCCATTTTATACTTTTGCCATTGATTTTGATAACGTTCAGCCAGTTTGTCTAACTCTTCTTCCCAACGTTCTATTGCCTGATAATAAATAGCTACCCTCTCTTTAGGTACATATTTTTCTATGTATTGTCCTAATTCATAATTATCAATCTCATCTAAATTTAAATGATAAACTCTGTCATCAAACAAAAGTGTTTGTAAACGAGATTTTATTTCATCTGTAAGAAGTTGTTTTAAAGAAGAAGCTAAATTCTTAGGTGGGGGTGGTAAAGAACGGTCAGATAAACCTACTTGAAAAAGTTCAGCAAAAGCTGCTCTTGCACTATCATAATAGTAACCTTTACATTTAGCTAATCGATTTACTAAATGAAACTGAATATCATGTAAAGGAAGCCTTGCTTTTCTTTCCTGCCAAAATAAATCTTTATATTTGAAAACTGTTTGAACAATTTTTTCTAAAGATACTTGCTCAAGCACAGAGGCAAAAATGGGTTTCTTTTGCATTCTTTCCCAAAGTTCTTTTTTAATATCAATTGCCTTAAAGCGAGGGATTTCAGGTAAAGAAGGAGTAAGTTGTAGCAATGGTATAATGTGTTTTAAAGCTTCTTCTCTAAGTGAATCGCTAAATTCGCGAAAACGATCAGCGTAAGCACTGCTTGTCCAAAGACATACTTCATCTTGAGCAGAAATTAAATCCTTTTCATTTACCACAATCTTTATATTTGCTTTTTCAGCTGCTTTTAAAATCGTTTCCTGGCAACGACGGATAGCAAAAAAATGCTTTTTATACCGCTCTGCTTGCCTTTTCCCTGCTTCAATACCACGGATATCAAAACGCTTTAAGTGAATATTTTCATCTGGCACACTAATCACCATTTGAACAATATTTGCATCCCGAAAGAATTCTTCTGGTAAAAGACCAGGAATTAAAGGTACCCCTTCTATAATTGCACTAGTATTTTCTTTAATAAGCCGAGAAATAGCAGCCTTTATTCCCACACTAGTAGTGATAGCATGTTTATAAAAACCCAATTCTATTGGATCACCTTGAAAACTGGAACGATGTAAATCAGGCCAAATTTCCTTTGGTATGAAGCGTCTTAAAACTTGTCTTAAAACATCTGTTGAAAAATATATAGGAATACGTAAACGTTTAGCGATAGCTCTTGCTAATGATGATTTTCCTGCTCCACTTGTAGCCCCAATTAATACAATTGTTGGTCTACTAATATCTTTTAAATGTGGTACATTAGCGTAAAGGCGAGGAAAAAGATAACGGATAAGTTGATGAAGTTCTTCAGGAGTTACTTGTTCTCGGTATAAATCAAGAAGTTTATCTTGATAAATAGCAGCAATTTCTAATTCATAAGATCTTTGCCATTTAATATAGCTATCTATATATCTATCTCCATAAGCGTGTGTCCTCCATTGCCAACTTTGTATCAAATCATTCAAATCTTTCTTTAAATTTTCATTTTGTGGGAAATTGTATATAAACTTTTTAACCGTATTTAATATAGTTTCCTTTGTTTTAAAAATAGACCATTCTTGTCTTAAAGATTGTTTTTTAGCATAAGATATAAGTCGTCTTTCAAAAAGGAAATCTAAAATATTATCTCGCAGTTCTGGAGCAAGTAATGTCTCTAAGTGAGTTTTTACAGCTGTTCTATCAGGAATAGATTTAATTAATTCTAAAACTGCTTCTCTTGCCTCATCATAATCCATGCCACCCATTTGCACAATTTTTATGACTAACTCATGCTCTACTGTTTTGCGCTCAATTAATGCACTTCTTGTAGCATAAAGTTTATCAATATATCTATCAAAAAGCTGGGCAATAACTTCGGCTGGTATGATACTTGCTGTAAATAATAATCTTGCTGGTGAAGTTAATGAAGCATTTCTGTCTGGTTTTGCTTTAGTGCGATCTGCTAATTTTTTTATTATTCCTTTTATTTTCGTTGGTGAAGGTGTATGAAAGCCATATCCTGTAATTTGGTAAACACTACGGCAAACAGAAGTAATGGGTCTTACTTGAACTACCGCAATCTTCCCATTTACCTTTACTGCCTCCATGTCTATTGGATAACCATAATAAGCTTCTAATTGAATCATTTTGTTTATTGCCTCTTCTCCTTCTTTAGGAGAAAGTACAGGGGCAGTTGCTACATCTGTTGGCACAACTTTTTTTATGGTTCCTTGACCGGTAAGAGTGTTAATAACAACTTTTTCCTTTTTTTCTAAAATAAGACTATCTTTTAAACGAAAATTTCTGGTATCAAAAATATAAGTATCTGCTGGTACTTCACCTGAAACTAAACCTTCTCCCAGACCTAAGGATGCATTTATAACCATTTCTTGCCAGTCTTGATGGCCAAGATTAATAGAATTACCAACAAGAGCAGCTTCACTTTCTAGAAATTGCTGAATAAGAATAGGATAATAGTCATCTATTCTTCCTACCTCTGCCCAATAATAGGCTAATGAAGAAAAAATTCTTTTGTAAATTTCAGGTAATCCTTTTATATAAAGGAAAGTAAGAAAACGTCCAGCTTGAGAAGATTCTAAAGTATCTTCTAAAAGAGAAGATGAACGAATAGCTACATAACCTTCGCCCAGTTTTTGATAATGAGTAGCAATTTGTTTTTTAAGCAAAGAAGGTAATTCACCTTTTGCTAATAAAATGTTTTCTATTTTTTTAAATTTCTGCTCTTTTGAAGTTTGACTTTTTAAAATTTTTTCTATTTCTGGCAAAAGATGTGTATTTGCATGAATAATTGCTCTAACCCCAGAAGTAGTAATAACAAAGCCAGTTGGTGTTAAAGTATTTAGTTTAGGTTCATTTAAAATTTCACCAATCTCAGCTGCCTTATAACCTACAAGACTATGTAGATAACTTCCTACATGTTTCAAATCAACAACAAGTCTTTCTATCCCACTATAAATTTGAGCAATACTTTCATTCAGGCGTTGATGAATAATAGCCTGTGCATAAAGGTATAGAGGTTGATTAAGATTTAATCCCAAAAACTCAGCTTGTTTTAATAAGCGCATTATTTTCCCTAAATCAAAAACAGGCAAAAATGGAAGTTTTTTAAGATAAACATCTAATTTTTGAGTAATTTCTTTTTGAAAGATAGCTAACTTTTCATGATATAACCTTATTAATCTTTCTTTTAATTGAACAATGTCAAATTGAGGTATTGATTTAGAGATAAGAATCTGTTCCAATTCATTGAATGCTTTACATTTTTGCAAAAATTCACGCACAAGTGTAAGAACTTCAGTAACATGAGAAGAAACAATGAGTCTTTTTTCTACTTTATTAAACAAATTTTCCAATTCTTTAAAATAGATAAAATGAATTTTCTTGAGATAACTTAAGAAAAACTCTTTAAGAGAAGGAGATAAAGAAGTATAAAAATATTTTAAACAATCAATTTTTAAATCCTCTTGCATTACAGTACCAGTAAGAAGTAATTCTTGTAATAAGAATTTTAAAAGCAAAGGTTGTGTTTCCTCTGGAGCAGATTCAATTTCTTTTAAAATTGAAAAATATTTATTGTGGTCTAATTCAGTAAGAAGCAAAAAAATTTGTCTTATTTTTGCTCTTATATCTCTGCTAGGATCAGGGTCTGCTCCAACTGCAATTACCCTTCCTACTTTTCCTAAAGCAACTATCCTTATTATATCGCCTTCTTTCACAATAACTTGTTTCTCTTCCCCCTCATGATCCAAGTAACTAATTTGAAAACCATTCCACAATTCAGAAATCCAATCTCGATAATGTAATACTAAATAGGGACTTTCAGTTTCTTTCCATTCAGCTTGATATGTAATCACATTGGCAATACCCTCTTCTCTTGCTCTAATATGAGCATGACTTAGAAGGCTATCTTTAGTAGTAAATACTCCTTTAGCTACTCGTGCTTTCTCTACTGCTTGTGGAACAATGAATGTATCAGAAAAAATTTTATGTCCTTTAAATGCAGTCACACTCTGAAAAGGCGTGTTTTTTACTAAAAAACCTGTAGCTACCCCAACAGAAGAGATCAAACCATCGCTATATCCTCCAGGTATATCTTTAAGAATAAAACTTATATCCTCAACACTTGACTTACTTTCTTTTAGAGGCAAAGGTGAGTGAAGAAATAGATGATACTTTTCTATAAGCTTATAGAAGCTGTCTAAATTTACCCAAATATTATTTAATTCTTCTATACTATAAAGACATATTCCATGCGAAACCCAACTTATTTCAAATTTATCATTATCTTTCAAACCATAAAGTGCAAATTGTCCTTCATTTAATGATAATAATAGCTTATGAACTTCCTTTGTTTCTATATTACCAATAAAAATGGAATTTAATATTTTCCCTTGAATTAAGTTTTTAAAAATTTCAGCAGCTTTAGTATAATAATTTGATAAAGATTTTCTTTTAAGTAAAGTTGCTAAATATTTTACCGAATTAATTCTCTTATAGACCTTATTAAAAACAACTTTATTATTTTCAATAACAAATTCTCCATTATTTAATTTAATATTGATTGGAAGGATATAGTTTTCCTCTATATCCAACCGCCCAAATGTATAATTCTGAGGCATAAGCAAAGGTAAATTTAAAGAGGCAAGATGTTGATTTAAAATCTTTACAATATCTTCTAAGTAACGGCGAATTTGGACAAAAATAGGAATACGGTCCCGACGCTCAACATGATACATTAATACCTGTGGAATACCTACACCTTGTTGATAGACATATTTCTCCCATTCATTCAAAATTATATCTGCATAAGGATGTCTTGCCTCTATGTAAGTATCGAAATTTTTTAAACTTAATAATAAACGAGCAGATTTAAATCCTTGCCAAAGAATTTCCCTAATATTATTAGCACCAAAATTTTTATTATAATGAAAAAGCAATACATAAGAAGCGGGATTATTAACAGCAATCCCCCATTTTTGTAAAACTCTTGTAATAAGCTCAATCCTTTTCTCACCACCAAATCCAGCAGGATCTAACCATTCACCCCTTAATTCTCCACCTGTTTCAGGCAAATTTGAATAAATATAAATATTAGCCGTATGTTCCCCTAATTTAAGATAAAGATAACATTCTATATCAAATAATACAGCATTTAATTCATAAAAACTTCTCTCTTGAGCAGAAAGAAACAATAAGTCAGCTAGCAATTTATAAAAGTTGCGGTTTGATGTTTTACTTAAATCTATTACTTTAGCTTCTGGTAAGGCTTGATTAAAATCTTGATTTAAAATATTTCCTTCTATGTCTACAACTATACCTTTTAAAATAGCTGGATTACCTAAATCTTTATCTTTTACTTTAAAACGATATTCTACCACTATGTTATGAATTTCGTTTAAAAGATGATTAAAAAACGATGTCCATTCTTTTTTTCCTAAAAGATTCAATTGTAATATTTCAGAAATCTTCTTTTTTATCTTTTTATATCTAACTTGTGCAATTTGAGTAGCTAATTCATAAAGCTGGCTAAAATACAATTGAATTTTTTTTAATACATCTTTTTCTATTTTTTCTGGTAAGTGAGCAATATATGTATTAATTTGAGTATGAAGAGCATTAAATCTTTTACATAAGTTATTTAAATCCCTGATCAATGAATTATCTTTTGAAATGTCCTGTTTCTTAACAATAGTTAAAATTTCATAAACTATCTTAGGTGGAAACAAAAGCTTAGCAAAACTTTTAAAAGGTAAAAAATAAGCTGGTAGGCTTAAAACAGGAATCCAATCATTATTAATTTGATACTGAAATAGAAATTTTTTTTGAATAAAGATAGGCTGTCCAATTTTTAAAATTTCGTTTATTTTATCCTCACCTAAAGCTTCATATAATTCCCTTAAAGAATCAATTTGACGTAATGCTTCATCTACAATACTTTCTATTCCTTGTCCTATACCAATAAAATGTTGCTCAAATTGACGCCATAAAGAAAGTGGTATTCTTTTTTCTTTTGCCCAAAATGCCCTTAAGATAACACCATAAATTACTGATTCATTAAAATAGGGAGAATTTAATAATGGCCAAATAAATGGATTAAGTAAACATTTCTTATCTTTAAAAATAACAAAAGGGGCTGTTTTTTTAAAATTTAAAGCAAAGGAAATCGTTTTTACTTGTTCAAATAGATTATAAAAATCTTTTAAAAACTCTATTTTTTCTTTTGCATTTAAAAAACTTTCTAAATGTAATAAAATCTCTTCACACCAAGGTAAAAAGGACTTTTGAAAAACATCTAAAATATTTTTATCTTGCATCTAATTAATATTTTATTCCAAAAATGGAAGAAAGGCAAATACCCCCAAATCCTTGGGTAGTGTGATAACATGAAAAAGTTGTGCACCTCTGGTAGTAATGGATTTTTAGGAAAGAAGGTATTTTAGTCTTTTAAAAAACATAAGGCTCATAAGGCCTGTAAAAAACCCTTCTGTTCTCACTACATACCAATGTCAATATAGGCTGCCATTTCCTCTTCTAATGTAGTTTCCATTAATTTCTTAACCATCTTTTGAATTCCTAAAGAATCCTTTCAAATCCTCCTTTGCTTCTTTCCATAAATTTTATTAGGTCTTTCATGGGTGTATCCTTCTTTCTTCGATAATTTCCTTTTGGGAGGATATAGCCTATTTTTTCTCTTTCGAAATCACACACTTTTTATTTCACACTGCCCTATCTACTTTCAAAGCGCCAATGATATGGGTTCTTTGATAACATTAAAAGCACACCTTGCTTAGCAGTAGGATGACAGACAAGAATACCTATTTCAGGAATAGCTCTTGCTGGATTTAATTTTCCTTTTAGCCTCCTTTCAACTTTTGGGATACCAGATAACAATTGAAACCTTTTAACTAAGTTATCCTTTTGACGCCAAAGAAGGCGAGAGATTGTAAAGGTCATTGGATAAGCATCCCAAGGTCCTTTAACAATACCACGTGGATTAAATTTTCCCTCTTCTTTAAAAAGAAAACCATCCTTGCTAAAGAATGTTGCGAAAACAAAAGCAGCTATCTCAATTGGTTTACCTTCAATTTGATATTCAGCACCCCAAAGATAATCACTAAAATACTCTAAAATTGCATCAAAACCATCTAAGATATCATGATGTTTATAACCAGGCTTTATTTCAATAGCTACATACGCTCCTTGTTTTAAAGTTTTTGCTGCTTTAAGATTTCCACATACTACTAAATCAGGTTTTTTCTTATGATCCACATTTTTAACTTCAAATACACCCCATTGAGGCCGATTTTTATTTCTCTTTTCATCAAATACTTGAAAGCCCAAAGCATTAAGCCAGTCTCCAAGAGCGAGTTTGACTTCGGCTTCACTTTTATTATTTATTACTGTTTGTTTATAATTTCTCATAATAACTGATTATCTTTTAACATCTTTTTTGTGAGAAAAGAGGAAAATGTTTATTCCTATTGCGCAGATAAAAAGCAATAATACAAACCAAAAACCAAAAGCATATTTTATTTGTAATATTTCTTCTCCTTTTTTTAACACATTATCACTATTGCGCCTCCATGATGCATTATTGACATTTTCTCAGATAAAGTCAATTAGTTTTGTCTAAAATTGATTGAATAATTTACTTTATCGTGGACCCAGGGAAAGATTTAAAGCTTATTATAGTGGATGGTTGTGCTAGTTTAGTTAGGGCAATAGAAACAGTATACCATTTGTGGTTGCAGGTATGTTGGGTGCATAAGTTAAGAAATATTGCTGTTAAGCTACCAAGAAGGACTCAAGCAGAATGTTTAAGGGGAGCTAAAAAGTGCCAAAGATAAGGACAACAAATGGGATAGAGAGATTAAGACCTATTGGTGTATTTAGTAATCAGGCTAGTTGTGAAAGGATAGTTTATAGTGTTGTTTATCGTTTAAATAAATATTGGGAGGATAACCCTATAAAAAATTTTACACATAATTGACACTACCTATGAAATTATATGTGGCCAATGATGAATAATAATGGCTGTTAAAATAATAAAAAATTGACGTAATCCATTAGAAAGAAGCATGATTTGAGTTCCTAAACGTGGACCAAAGATACCCCAATAATAAGGAATAAGATAACGGAGACTTACAATACTAGTTATTACTGTGCCCCAGAGAAGAGCAAGAATTATTTCATAATTTTTAAGAAGTCCATTGACAAGCAAATTAGAGGCTACAGTGTAAGCAGCAATATGTCCGCCAAACTGAGCAATAATGATAGAAAATGCTTCAGGAGATAATGGTAAATATCTTATAATAGGTTTTAAATATTCAGAAATAAATTCAAAAAAACCAAAATGAATAAGGTAAAAAGTAAAGATAGTAATAGGTATGGTTATAAATATAATTCGCTTCAATATGAAACGAGACTGTATTAAACTTTGTTTAAAAGCTTGATATAGAGATAAATGGGGAGATATAGATTTATTTGTTTTAAAAATAGGAGGGGGAGGCAATAAATAACGAGCGATGATAAGTGTTAAGCTTGTTTTTAAAAAACCTATTAATACAAGTAATCCAAAATAAATTAGTCCTACTTTTCCTAACAAAGGGATAATTATAGGTAACATAGTACGTCCATGCATAAGAATAGCTGGGAAAGAATTGCTTAAGGAAGCAATAAAAAGCTCTTTTTTATTAATTTTACCTTTTTGAAAAAATTCCATAAGCATGGTATTAGCAGCTGTAGGTGAAGCAAAGGCTGTAATAAAAGAAAGGGCACATTCACTACGTAAATGGCTAATTTTCATAAATGGTTTAATTATCCAAGTTAAGCGATTTAAAAGGCCAAGAGCAATAAGAAAGTTTACTAAAATTACTCCAATAATCATGGAAGGAAGTATAAAAGAGAGATATTTAATAGCTATAAAAAAAGGTTTCATGGAACGGATAATAGACTTATAAAATCTAATTGGCAATAGGATTTAGTTATGTTATACAATGACAAATTAAAAGGAGGAAAGCGTTGCCAGTTTTTTGGACAATCATCATTTTAGGTTTACTTATTTTTGTTCATGAATGGGGTCATTTTTTAATGGCTAGATGGTGTGGGGTAAAGGTAAAAACATTTTCTTTAGGCTTTGGCCCAAAGTTAATTAGCAAGGAGTTTGGGGAAACAGAATATGCCATTTCTGCTTTTCCATTAGGTGGATATGTAAAACTTTTAGGAGAATCTTTAGAAGAATATATTCCTGAAGAAGAAAAATATCATGCTTTTTTATGCCAACCACTTTGGAAACGTATTTTAATTGTTCTTGCTGGCCCCTTTTTTAATATTTTATTTGCTGTAGTGATATTTATTTCTCTTTTCGCTATTAAAGGACAACCATTGCTTTTGCCTAAAATTGGTGATGTTCATCCTAATTCTCCAGCAGCTATTGCTGGATTGAAAAAAGGTGATTTGATTCTTGCAGTTAATCAAACACCAATAAAAACATGGGATGAACTTGCCTTTAAAATTAAAGAATCAAAAGGAAAATCATTAATATTGCTTATAAATCGTAATGGAAAGAAAATTTCTGTTGTTGTGAAACCTAAAATAGAAAAGTTAAAAACTATTTTAGGTGAAGTAGTGGAACGCCCAATAATCGGTATTGTAGCAGCAGGTGAAGTAAAAATTCGTTATCTTTCTCCTTGGATAGCTGTTTGGGAGGGATTAAAACAGAGTTGGATAACAACAAAATTAACAATTATTTCTTTGAAAAACCTTATTTTAGGTAAAATTTCTTTAAAAATGCTTGCAGGACCTGTAGGTATAATTCAATTAACAACTAGACAAGCTAAAGCTGGCTTAGCAGCTCTTTTTGCATTTGCTGCTTTACTCTCCATTAATCTAGGCATTATAAATCTTTTCCCTATCCCTATATTAGATGGCGGTCATTTAGTATTATTTGCAATTGAAGCAATAAGAAGGCGACCTTTGAGCAAAAAAACAGTAGAAATTGCTCAAAAAGTAGGCATAGCTATTTTGGCAGTCATAATGATTATGGTTATGTATAATGATATCTTACGCATAGTACAAAAGACATCCTTTCCATGAAAATATTAACTATTGATACATCTACTAGCATAGGTAGTGTTGCAATTGTAGAAGAGGGGGAGATAAAAGGTGAAGTAACCCTTAATTTACCTTTAACTCACAATCAACGATTAATAAAAAGCTTAGAAACACTTTTAAGGATTACAAAAATTTCTTTTTCTGAAATAGATTTGCTAGCAGTAATAAAAGGGCCAGGTAGTTTTACAGGTCTTCGTATTGGTGTAGCAACAGCTAAAGGATTAGCTTTTGCTTTAAAAAAACCACTTATTGGTGTTAATGGATTAGATACATTAGCATACAATTTTTCCTATATATCTTATCTAATTTGTCCTATGTTGGATGCTCGTAAAAAGCAAGTATTTGCTGCATTTTATATAGTAGAAAAAGGAGAGATAAAACGTATTTCTGATTATTATTCCATATTTCCTGAAATTTTATTAAAAGATTTGAGACGTAAAACCATTTTTATTGGTACAGGTGCATTGATTTATAAAGAACTTATTAGACAAAAATTAAAAGAAAAAGCTATTTTTCCTCCTTCTCACCTTCATCGTATTCATCCTGAAACTATTGCTCAATTAGCTCTTAAAGCTATAGAAAAAGGAGAAAAAACTGATCCAATTACTTTTGTACCTTTTTATATTCGTCCTTCTGATGCAGAAATTAACTTTTATAGAAAAGATTAAATTATTAGAAAAACTATATACACAATTTGAAGAAGAGGTAAAAGAGTTTAAAAAGAATGCTGTTTGCCATAAAGGTTGTGCTGATTGTTGTAAACAAATGGCAAGGATTGATTTGACCACCCTTGAGGCTTTACGTATAAAGGAAAAGATTGAGACATTTGATGAATCTACTAAATTATGGATTAAAAAGCGGTTAAAAAAAGATTTAAAAAAAAGAAAAAAGAAAAATTATGCCAATTGTCCTTTTCTCACTAAAGAAGATACGTGTCTTATTTATGAAGTACGTCCATTTAGCTGTCGATGGATTTATTCTTTGAAAAAATGCAAAGGCAATCCACCGCTTATACATAGCTGTGTTTTTGAAATGGCCAAAGAAACTATAAGAAAAATAAAACAACTTGATAATAATGGTTATTCAGGACATATTAGTTTTATTCTTCAATTATTAGATCAAACAGAATTCAGAGAGAGTTATCTTTTAGGTAAACCTAATAAAATAAAGAGTTTTCTTCCTTATATTTTACCTAATAAAAACAAATAATGTAGTCAAGTTGGACAACTAGCGATTGTTAAATTTCTTTTCATATCTTATAATTTCTTTAAGTTTTTCTCTTATTCTGCGTTCATCATATATGTTAAGGGACTTTTGAAGACGTGCATCTCCAAGTCTTATAATCATTTTTAGATTTTCCTCTAACTTTCTTTTGTTTCCAAGAATTTGATAGATACGTGCTTTAGCAAGATAAGCAGGGGCATATGTAGGATTGATTCTCAATGCTTCATCAAAATCTGCAAGGGCTTTTTCATGTTCTTTAAGCTGTAAATAAACCAACCCTCGATTATAATAAGCACGGGCATTTCTAGGATCTAATCGAATGGCTTCATCAAAATCTTTACAGGCATTTTGATAATCAGAAATCATTACATATGCTACACCACGGCTTCTATAAACCTCACTAGATTTTTCGCCATTTTTAATTGCTCTAGAAAAGGCATCAATACTTTCTTTATATTCCTTTTGAATTAAATGTTGTTTACCTTTTTTTATTAAATCTTCCATTTGTTAAACTTTACAAAATACCATTTATTTTTGCAAGTAAAATTTTAAAATGTTATTATTTTTTAAAAATTAAAAGAGGGATTGAAAAATGTTTAAAATAGGTTGTTGTGGTTTTCCAATAGCTCAAAATAAATATTTTAAAGAATTTTCTACAATAGAAATACAACAAAGTTTCTATCGCAACCTTACTGAAAAACAAGTAAAAAATTGGCGGAATAAAGCTCCATTAGAATTTGAATTTGTTTTAAAAGCCCCTCAATGTGTTACTCATCCTCCTAATAGTCCTACTTATCGACGTTCAGATTTAACAGAAGAAAAAAGAAAATATTGTGGTGGGTTTAGATTAAATGAAGTAATAGAAGAGATAATGGATATATTTTTTAAACGAGCAGCAATATTAAATACAGAAAAATTTGTCTTTCAAACACCTGCTTCTTTTAAACCTAATTCAGAAAATATTAAAACTATGATTGAATTTTTCAATTATTATAAAAATAAAGGAATTTTTATTTGGGAGCCAAGAGGAAAGGAATGGACACAAGAAATTGTTAAACATATTTGTCAGAAAGCCAATCTCATTCATGCAGTTGATCCATTTTTACATGGCCCTCCAGTTTGGGGTAATTTCACTTATTTTAGACTTCATGGAAATCTAAAAAATTATGTTTATTCTTATTCTGATGAGGAGCTTAGAAATATTATTAAAATTTCCTCTCCTTCTGGTTACATTATGTTCAACAATTCTGAAATGTATGAAAATGCTTTAAGATTAAAAAAGATGTTAGCAGAAGACAAATAAATTTTGTGTCACAATGGCACAGTCTTTTTAGAGGACATATTTAATGGCAGTTTTATTCTTTCATTCAAAATTTTAAAGTGCCTTTTTGACACATTTAAAATCTATCTTCTAATAAAGTCCTTTCTATTTATTGGTATTTCGTTTGGCACATAAGTTGCTCAAAGCTTCAAAATGAAAACATGACTATCTTAAAGATATCAATAGGAATTTTATTGATAATGATGTCTGTGTCTTTTGGAAAGGCAGAGAATTTGGAAGAAGGGATTAAAGCATTTAGGACAGGCAAATATGAAGAGGCTAAGAATAAACTAGAATTATTTTTAAAAAAACATCCACAGTCTCCCAAAGCTATTTTGTTTTTAGGACGAGTTTACAAGAAAATGGGTAAATTTTCTGAAGCTGAAAAAATATGGCAAGAAGCCATTCGCAAGTATCCTAAAAATTCATACTATCATTTATTTTTCTATGAATTAGGTATTCTTGCTTATGAATTAAAACAGCCAGAAAAAGCCATAAAATTGCTTTTAAAGGCTTTAGAAAACTGTAAAGATAAGCAGCTTTCTATGGAAATCTGTTTTGCTATTGGTAACTGCTATGTAGATATGAATAATTATTTAGCTGCTCGCAATTTTTATCAAGAAGCTCTAAATAAAGGAATTTTGCCTTATGAATATCTTAAAAAGCATCCTAAAACTTATCTCAATGTAGCTGAAATATTCTTTATTTATGGAAATTATGAAAAAGCAGTTGATGCTTATTTAGAAATTGCTTCTCTTTTTCCTAAATCAGATTTTGCTCCAAAAGCATGGTTAAGAGCAGGGGATGCTCTAATAAAAATGAAAAAGTTTAAAAAGGGATTAGAAGCTTATGCAAAGGTTATTTATCTCTACCCAGAAAGTGAAGAGGTATGGCTTAGTAAATTTCGTATGGCAGATTTAGCTACTGAAAAACCTGGTTTAAAATTACCACTTACTAGTTATTATGAGCCATATAAGCATCCATATGAAACATATCTAGAACTTACAAAAGCTCCATTACCAGAATTATCAGAATTAGCCTATTTTAGGCTAGCACAAATTTTTTTACGAGAAAATCAATTTGCTCAAGCAGTAAAGTTTCTGGAAAAACATCAAAATAAATTTCATCAGCTTAAAGAACATGTATTAGATTTAATGAAAAAAGCTATTATCGGTTGGATTAAAAAGGCATATCAAGATCATCAATATTTGCTTGTTTTGGAAATCTATATGAGATATCAGTCTTATCTTGATAAGGTTGATAAAGATTTCCTTGAAAAGATTGCTGAAGCTTATTATGAACTCGGTTTTTATGAAGAAGCTTTAAAAATTTATCAAAAAATCTCTTTAAATTCAGAAAGCTTATTAAAACTTGCTAAAATATATTATGCTCTTCATTGTTATCCTGATGCTTACCATCTATTACAATCATTTCTTACAAAAGCAGCAGAATTTTCTAAAAAATGTGATGCCACTTATTTATTAGCAGAAGTTAATTTAGCTCAGGGCAAATATAAAGAAGCAATACCACTTTATATTGAATTCCTTGAGCAATGTACTCCTTCTAATCCATATGCCCTTTATGTACCGATTGCTAAATGCTATGCCGAGATAAATGCCTATCAAGATGCTATTTCATTTCTTGAAACTATGTTCAGTTTTATTGAAAAAAAGGAATTTGAAAAACAATTCATTAGAGAAGGACATTGGCTTCTAGCAAATTGTTATTACCAGGTAGGAGATTATGAAAATGCTTTAAAACATTATTATGAAGTACTATCTCTTCAAAATGATGAAGATTTTACTCTCCTTGTCTGGTATTTTATTGCTGATTGTTATCTTAAAACTGGCCAAAAAGAAAAAGCAATTAGTACCTATCAAAAACTTAAAGAAAAAGATTCTTTTTGGCAAAGCTTAGCTAATTATGCACTAGACAATATAAATTGGAATAAAAAGTATCAAAGGTATCTAAAAGTCTTTACATTTACAGGAGGAAATAATGATAGAGAAAGTTAGTTTTAATGATTTTGAGATAGTAAAAAATATAGCAGAAAAAAAGGATTTTTCTTTTGGAGAAATTTTAAAAACTTATCTTCAAAAGGTTAACACTGAACAAAAGATAGCTGATGAAATGATAAATCGTTTTCTTGCTGGAGAAGCAGATATTCATCAAGTTATGATTGCTTTGGAAAAAGCAGAACTTTCTTTTCAATTAATGATGCAAGTGAGAAATAAGCTAATTGAAGCTTATCATGAAATTATGAGGATGCAAATATAATGATGGACAGGTTAAGAGAAATTATTAAAAAAATTAAATCTTTATCTTTAAGTCAAAAAATTGCTTTGGTTATTATTTTTGCTTTGATTATAAGTAGCATTTGTGTAAGTTTTCTTTGGATATCTTCTCCTGAATATCAACTTCTCTATGGCAATCTTTCTCCAGAAGATGCAGGTACAATAGTAAAAAGATTAAAAGAATTGCATATTCCATATAAATTGAAAAATGGTGGACGAGATATCTATGTACCTCAAAATAGAGTATATGAAACTCGTCTTACTTTAGCCAGTGAAGGTTTACCAAAAGGTGGACAAATTGGATTTGAAATCTTTGATCGCCGTATATTTGGCATAACTGATTTTGTGCAGAAGTTGAATTATCAGCGAGCCCTTCAGGGAGAATTAGCTCGGACAATTTCTAGTCTTAACGAAGTTAAATGGGCTAGGGTACATATTGTAATGCCTGAAGAATCTTTATTTACTACTGAAAAAAAGCATCCTTCAGCTTCAGTACTATTAAAATTAAATCCTGGCCAGCAACTTAATCGAGAACAGATTAAAGCTATTACTTATTTAGTAGCTGCAAGCATTCCTCAATTAAAACCTGAGGAAGTAGTTGTAGTAGATACTAGTGGAAATATGTTGGCTGGAGGTAAAAGTAATGTCTACTCTGGAGAAAGACTAACAGAGCTTTTAAAGGTTCAACATCAATTGGAAAATCAATTAGAGCAAAAAATAAAAGATTTATTAGAAAAAGTCGTAGGGTCAGGAAAGGTGGTGGCAAAGGTTTCAGTTGAAATGGACTTTTCAAAATTAGAAAAAACACAAGAACTTTATGACCCAGAATTAAAAGTAGCTAGAAGTGAGCAAGTAACTGAAGAGATAGCAAGTGGAAGTGAAAATATTCCTGCTGGAATTCCAGGTGTAGTTTCTAATTTACCTCAAACACAAGCTACTGCTTCATCTACTAAAACCACACCTTACCAGCAAAAAAGAACAAATAAGATAGTCAATTATGAGATTACTAAAACAATTCAGCATATTACAGAACCTATGGGAAAAATTAGGAAAATATCAGCAGCTGTTCTTGTAGATGGTGTTTATAAAGAAATAGAGGGAGAAATGCGTTATTTTCCTCGTACAGAAGAGGAAATAGAAAAATTTAAAGCTATTGTAGAGAAAGCAATTGGCTTTAGTAAAGAAAGAGGTGATCAAGTAGAAGTAGTAAATATACCATTTGATCAAACATTCTTTAAAGAGCAAGCCAAGATTGAAAAGGAAATGGAAAATATAGCAAAACGGCAATGGTGGTATCAATTAGCTATTTCTGTTATTAAAGGTATTGTACTATTAGTTCTTATCTTTACACTTATACGTCTACTGAAAAATTTAACAAAATCTATAACTCCAGAAGTATCTGTACCTAAAGAATTACCAAAACCTGTTAAGGAACTTGAAGCCACTGTAGGTGCTTTACCTGCTGAGAAAGATCTTGAAGAGATGAAAGAAGAGATAAAACAAATCGCTCAAAAAGAACCTGCTCGTTTAGCTCAAGTAGCTCAGGCATGGCTTAAGGAGGAATAAATGCATAAGAAATTGAATGGTTTAGAAAAAGCCTCAATTTTACTACTTAGTTTGGATGAAAATTTAGCTGCTCAAGTATTAAGAAATCTAGATGATAGAGAGATTCAAAAGTTAACTCAATGTATGTCTCAATTAGAAGTTGTTAGTAAAGAAGAAATAAAAGAAGTATTAAAGGAAGCTATACAGAAGTTAAAAGAAGTTGGGATTGTAGGAAAAGGAAAAGATTTTGTCTCTAGACTTCTTACTAAAGCCTTAGGAGAAAAAAGAAGTGAAGAGCTTTTGAAGGTATTAAAAGGAATTTCGACTTTTCCAGGTGAAACAGGGAGTACATTTCAATTGGATAGCAAAATGCTAGCTACACTTATCCAAGATGAACATCCTCAGATTATTGCCCTTATTCTTTCATGTATGGATCCAGAAAAAGCAAAAGAAGTTATTAGTGAATTGCCTCAAGAATACAGAGCAGACATCATTTATCGAATTTCTACTATGGAAAGCATTCCTCCTGAAGTAGTAGAGGAGATTCAAGAGACACTACGTAATAAAATTACTGGCACAGGTATAGGAGAGGCAAGACATGGAGGATTAGATAAAGTTTTAGAAATTGTGAAAAAAATGGATAAAAATACAATTGAAGCTATTTTAACTGATCTTCAAGAATTAGATTCAAATCTTGCTGTTAAAATAGAAAGTCAATTGTTTACTTTTGAAGATCTAATTCATCTGGATGATCGTAGTGTTCAAACTTTGCTTCGTGAGATTGACACTCGTGATTTAGTATTAGCCTTAAAAGCCGCTAGTGAAGAGCTTAAAGACCTATTTTTGAGAAATGTTTCTCAAAGAGCACGGGAGATGATTTTAGATGATATGGAAGCTATGGGGCCAGTAAGATTGAAAGATGTAGAAGCAGCTCAGCAAAGAATCGTTGATGTAGCAAAGAAATTAGAAGAGGAAGGTAAGATTATTTTACAAAGAAGTGGAGAAGAAAATGTCTTTGTCTAATGTGAAAAATTTTGAATATCAAGATGCTTCTGTTTTTGAGATTAAAGAGGATGTAAAAGAAATAACACCACTTTTCTCTTTACCCAAAGAGGTATCATCTGAAGATTTGCTTGTTAAAGCAAAGGAAGAAGCAGAGCAAATTAAAAAACAAGCTTATGAAACTGGTTTTAAACAGGGATTAAAAGAAGGAATAAAACAAGGAGAAAGAGAAGCAAAAATAGAAATTTTGAAAAAAGCTGAAGAAAAATTGGAAAACTTAGAGAAAATAATTGAGGAAATTGCACAGTTTAGACAAAAACTTTTCCAAAAAATGGAAAAAGAGATTCTTGGATTAGCATTAGCTATTGCAAAAAAAATTGTCAAACAAGAAGTAAATATAAACAAAGAGGTAATTTTAAATAACATTCGAGAAGCAATTAATAAATTAACAGAAGTTGATAGGGTTTTTGTAAAAGTAAATCCTGAAGATTATGAATTTATTCAACAATACAGACCAGATTTTTTAGAAACATTAAATCAAAAGCAAAAGATAAAACTGATAAAGGATGAGACAATAAAACGTGGTGGATGTTTGATTGAAACAGATTTTGGACAGATAGATGCTAGAATCGAAATACAATTGGAAAATCTTACAAAAGACTTATGCAGGGCATGATAGATTTAAATAAATATTATCGAAGAATTGTTGAATCTGAACCGATTTTAGTAAGGGGTAAGGTGAAAAAAATAGTTGGACTTGTTGTTGAGGGTGCGGGTGTGAAGGCTGCTGTAGGTGATGTATGCGAGATTGTAACAAGTGATAAAAAAATAGAGGCAGAGGTGATTGGTTTTAAAGAAAATATGCTTCTTTTAATGCCTTTTGGTGAAATACGAGGAGTTTTACCTGGAAGTGAAATTCTACATTTGGAAAGACGAGCTACAGTAGGTGTAGGTAAAGGATTATTGGGGAGAATAATAAATGCTTTAGGAGAACCACTTGATGATAAAGGAGGAATAAAAATAGAAGAAGAATATCAACTTTATGCTCTATCTTCCAATCCACTTGAAAGAATTCCTATAGATACACCACTTGATGTAGGTATAAGAAGTATAAATGGATTACTTACTTTAGGAAAAGGCCAAAGAATAGGCATCTTTTCTGGTAGTGGAGTAGGAAAAACAACTCTGCTTGGGATGATGGTGAGGAATGCTGAAGCTGATGTGAAAGTAGTTGCCCTTATTGGAGAAAGAGGAAGAGAAGTGAGAGATTTTGTGGAAAAGCATATTAAAAATGCTATGAATAAAACAGTTCTAGTAGTAGCAACTTCTGATCAACCACCTCTTTTACGTATGCGAGGTGCTTTTGTAGCAACAGCTATTGCCGAATATTTTAGGGATCAGGGGAAAGATGTGCTTTTAATTATGGATTCTCTTACCCGTTTTGCTATGGCTCAACGTGAATTAGGACTTTCTGCAGGTGAACCACCTACTACTAAAGGCTATACACCTTCAGTTTTTGCTACTTTACCAAAGCTATTAGAAAGGGCAGGTTATTGGCAAAAGGGTAGTATTACTGCTCTTTATACAGTATTAGTAGAAGGTGATGATATGTCAGATCCTATTGCTGATGCTTCAAGAGCAATCTTAGATGGACATATCATACTTGCACGAGAACTTGCCAGACAAAATCATTATCCTCCAATAGATATTTTAAACAGCGTTAGTAGAGTAATGCCAGATATTGTAGATCAAAAGCATCTTTATTTAGCAAATGAATTTCGAGATGCTTTAGCTGCTTATAAGTCTGCAGAAGATTTAATTAATATTGGTGCCTATGTAAAAGGAAGTAATCCGCGCATAGATAGATCTTTAGAACTTATAGAAAAACTTAGGACTTATTTAAAGCAAGATATGAATGAAAAAGTTTCTTTTGAAAAGAGCATAGAACAATTACAGGAGATCTTCTATGAAATTTAAATTAGAACAAGTTTTAACATTTCATCAAAAACAAGAAGAAAGATTATCAAAAGAATTAGCAGATATTAAATTAAAACTAGAAAATCAACGAGCTCATTTGCAGTCTTTAAATGATGAAAGAATAAATTTGCTTAATTCTATTCGTGATCATCAAGAAAAATCAGAAGGATTGTGGGATGTTATTGCTTGTTTTCATTATTTAAGTGTTTTAGACAAAAAAATCGAAAAAGCAAAAGAGGGGATTAATATTCTTAAAATTCAATATGAAGTAAAGCAGAAACAACTTATTGAGACAGCTAAAGAAAGGAAAATTTTAGAAAAACTTAAGGAAAGATGGTGGAGACAGGAACAGAAAGTTTTGCTTAAAAAAGAACAAGTATTATTAGATGAATTTGCTATTAATGGTTATGTGCGCAGGGAAGGTTAAAAAAATAATTTGTTTAATCATAATTTGTTTAATTTTAAATTGGATTAAAGCACTTGCACAAGAAGATGCTCCAAAGTTTGAAAAAGAAATTAAGCTTATAGAGCTTTTAAAACAAAAGGAAAAAAAGCTTATGGAAAAAGAAGCTATTTTAAAAGAGAAAGAGAAAAAATTATCTGCTATTAAAGATGAAATCACTGCATTATTAAAAAAATTAATGGCATTAAAAAAGGAATTAGAAAAATATTTTGCTCAATTAGAAGCTGTAAATGATGACCGTCTTAATCAATTAGCTAAAATGTATGAATCCACTCCACCAGAACAAGCTGGAAAAATGCTAGAAGTGCTTGAACCAAAATTGGCAGCACAGATTATTTTACGCATGGATAAAACAAAAGCAGGTGCTATTTTAGGATATTTAAATCCTCAAATCGCTCGAAAAATCACTGAAGAAATGACAAAGCTGAGGTAAATTATGGATATTGCTACTATTTTAGGTATTATTTCTGCTTTTGGTTTGATGATTGCAGCTATTTTGCAAGGTAGTGGTTTAACACTTTTTATAGATATTCCATCTGTCTTAATAGTAGCTGGAGGAACTATTGGTGCTACATTAATAGACTTCCCTTTAAAAGAAGTTTTTCGAGCAGTAAAGGTAGCCAAAAATGCTTTTTTTAACAAACTGGAAGTTCCTACAGAGTATGTACGCCTTCTTGTTTCTTTTGCTGAAAGAGCACGTAAAGAAGGGATTCTTGCTTTAGAAGCAGAAACCGAAAAGATAGATAATCCATTTCTTAAAAAAGGTCTTCAAATGCTTGTAGATGGTTTTGAACCAAGAGTAATAGAAGATACTTTAGGGAAAGAGATAGATTATTTAAAAGAAAGACATAAATTGGGAGCAGATATTTTCACTGCTATGGGTACATTTTCTCCAGCTATGGGAATGATTGGTACTCTTATAGGTTTAGTGCAGATGCTTCAAAATATGTCTGATCCAAGTTCTATTGGGCCAGCAATGGCTGTTGCATTGATTACCACTTTTTATGGAGCTGTCTTGGCTAATGTAGTTTTTCTTCCTATTAGTGGCAAACTTCAAGTATTAAGTAAATATGAGTGTTTAATAAAAGAAATGATTTTGGAAGGTATATTGGCTATTTCAGAAGGACTTAATCCTCGAATAGTTGAGCAAAAACTTCATGTATATTTAGAACCAAGGCTAAGGGCATTAACTGAAAAGAAGGGAGAGTAATGCCAAGGAAGAAAAAAGAAGAAGAAAGTAAAAGACCTAATACTTTTATAATTAGTTTTGCTGCACTTTCTACTATTATTCTGGCCTTTTTCATCACTATGACCACAATGGCCACCATTGTTGAAGAAAAGGTAGTAAAAGGTTTTTATTCTATTAGAGCAAGCTTTGGGGTAGCTGGTGGGAAAATCTCTCCATTAGAAAGTTTTTTAGGTACCTTAGAAGAATACACTTTGGAAGGTGTAGATCATAAAGCAATTTTACAATTACAAGAGTTTTTACGTAAGCATCCTTTAGCAAAGGATATTCATTTAGGTATTACAAAAAGAGGATTGATTGTAGCATTAGGAGCTGATTTGCTATTTTCACCAGGAAGTGCAGAATTACATCCTCGCATTTACCCAATTTTGGAAAAAGTTGCTTGGTTAATTAGTAGTTGTAAAAATCAAATAAGGATAGAGGGTTATACTGATAATACTCCTATTCATACTTCACTTTTCCCTTCTAATTGGGAGCTCTCAGGGAATAGGGCATTGGCTGTTTTGAAATATTTCTTAAATAAAGGAATTTCAGCTAAAAGAATGATAGCTGTTGGCTATGGAGAAACAAATCCTCTTTTCCCTAACGATACTCCAGAACATCGAGCAAAGAATAGAAGAGTATGGATTGTTTTAGAAGGAATACCAAAAAAAATAAAGAAATCAGAAATTTTAAATGTACGAGGTTTTATTTTTAAAGTGAGGTAAAGAATGGCTAAAAGAAATCCAAATTTTTGGATGCTTACTTATTCTGACATGATGACACTCCTTCTTACCTTTTTTGTGATGTTAATTTCAATGTCTTCATTTGATATTGAGAGATTTAGAACATATGCAGCTAGTATAGGTCATGCTTTAATAGGTGGAAGTGGTCTTGGTATATTTAAAAAAGGAGGAACAGGAAAGATTGAATTAATTTCTCGTCGTGAGATTTTAGAACAATTAAAGAAAACTGTACCAAAAAACATAGTAGCAGAGCTTACCAGAAATATAGAAGTAATACCAAGAAAAGATGGGTGGATTTTTAGAATTCCTGCTGATATTCTTTTTGCTCCAGATAGTCAAGAAATTTCTCCTAATGCCTATCCCATTTTAGATAAAATTTCTATATTAATTAAAAATTTATTAGTTGATGTGGAAGTAAGAGGTCATACTGATGACAAAGAGAAAAATAAATGGGAACTTTCTTTAAGACGGGCAGCAAAGGTACTTCGATATTTTACCGAAAAGAAAAAACTAAATCCTGAGCGTTTTGTTCTTATGGGGTTTGCTGATACAAAACCTATAGTGCCTAACATTAATGAAGAAAATAGAGCAAAAAATAGAAGAGTAGAAATTATTGTTAAAAAGAAAAAATTTATTATAGGGAGCTAATTATGGCAGAAGAAGAAACTCAAAAATTGGAAGAGAAAAAAAGGGATTTTCTTAAGCTAATAATGGTGATTTCTCAAATTCTCACTCTGCTTTTAGTTGTAGCAATATTTGTTTATTTTAAATTCTTTTTCTCTTTACCCACTGTTCCTGCTACAGTGGAATTACAAGAAAAAATAAAGAAGCAAGAAGAGTCTACTATACAAAAACAAGTAATTTCTCATTTAGATCCTTTTGTTGTTAATCTTTTAGATGAAGGAGGGAGACGTTTTTTAAAAGTAACAATAGATTTAGTAGTGGAGTCTGAAAAAGTAAGTAAAGAAATAGGGGAAAGATTGCCAGAAATAAGGGACCTTATTATTGTATGTCTTAGTGATAAAAGTTTTAATGAAATTTCAGACCAAATGGGGAAAATGAGGTTAAGGAATGAAATTAAACAGCAGCTTAATAGTATACTTACCACAGGAAAAGTAACTAAAGTTTTATTTACTGAATTTGTAGTGCAATAAGGAGGAAAAATGTCTCAAATATTAACAGAAAAAGAAGTAGAGGTTCTACAAAAAGCTCTTAGTGAAAAGCAAGTCTCATTGGAAGGAGAGAAAAGAGTACCAAAGGTTCAAAAATATGATTTTATTGTTCAAAAAAGGATAACTCCTCGCATTGCAGCTATTTTAAATGTAGTTTTTAACCGTTTTTTAGTAAACTTTAGGGCTTCTCTTTCTTTAAAATTAAGACGAGTTATTAGAATGCAACTTTTGCCTTTTGATAATCAAAAATTTAATGAATTGACCGAAGGATTGCCGCCTGTATGTTGGTTAGAAATTATTGAAATAGCACCATTACCAGGTCAATGTCTTTTTATTATTAATCCTGAACTTGTTTCCATTTTAGTAGATCTTCTTTGTGGCGGAAATGGAAAAAGACCAACAAAAGAAATTCAAGCTGTTTTTGCTCCTTTAGAACAATCAGTAATGAATAAAATTGTTGTTTTAGCCCTTAAAGATTTGGAAAGTGCTTGGGAAACAGTGATGAAGGTAAAAGTAAAGTCAGTAGGGTTAGAATTTAATCCACAATTACTTACAGGATTTTCTCCTGATGATTACTTCTGTCTTATTCCTGTTAAGATTACATTAGGAGAATTCAATAGCATGATGGCCTTTGGTTTGCCTCATTATACTTTAGAACCTTTAAAAGAACAATTTTTAGAAAAAAAAGAAGTCCAACCAGTTGACCAAGAAGCTATGCAAAAACTACTAAATCATCTTTTAGATACAGAAGTTGAAGTTACCGTAGAATTAGCAACCAAAGAAATGCGTTTGAAAGACATTATGGAAATGGAAAGAGAGAAAATCATTGATCTTAATAAAAGTCTTTCAGAGGAAGTAATTGTAAAAGTGGAAGGTATGCCTTTATTTAAAGGTTATCCTGTCCAATTTAAGGGTAACAAAGCAGTAAAGATCTCAGAGGTATTAAAATCTTTTTCTCTAGAGGAGGAAGTTCATGAAACAAACAATACCAAAGGATAAAGTGAAAGAAATATTAAAAGAAGCCGCAGATCAACATATAGCAGCACCAAATTTAGAATTAATTTTAGATGTTCCTTTACAAGTTACTGTAGAGTTGGGAAGGACAAAAATGACTATTAGAGATCTTTTACGTTTAAGAGAAGGCTCAGTAATAGAGCTTTCCACACCAGTAGGAGAGCCGTTAGATATTCTTGTTAATCAGAAACCTGTTGCTAAAGGAGAAGTTGTGGTTGTGAATGAAAGATATGGCGTAAGAATCCTTTCAGTAATAAGTCAGATGGAAAGACTAGAACAGCTTAAATAATGGAGGAAATATGAGATTTTTAGTAACTTTTATCACTCTTTTTCTTATAATGATTTCCTTATGTTTTGCAAATGAAGCAAAAAAAGATATTGTAAATGAAACTTTAGACAAATACATTTCTCCTCTTAAAACAAATCCTGATAAAAAAATGCAGATATCTGAAAATTTTCCTCAATCATCACTTCCTTCTTTATTGAAAAGTTTAAGTGCTTTATTTTTCGTTTTAGGGATAATTTTATTAAGTTTTTGGGGTTTTAAAAAAATAATAAAACGAGGAATGAAAAATATTAGTGGGCAAATGATAAAAGTAATAGCTCTTCATCATCTTTCACCACGTCAAATGATTGCAGTAGTAGACATTATTGGTGAAAGGTTGGTTTTAGGAATAACACCTAATCAGATTACTACTTTAGCTAAATTAAATACATCTAAAGTAGATACAGAATTTGCTGTGAATTTTAGGCAAGAAGCTTTAAAGACAGAAAATGCTATGTCTCAGATGTTGGCGATTTTAAAAGAGAAAATGGGGGAATTAAAGCGAATATGAAGAAAGTAATTGCAATAATCATTTTAACTGTTTTTTGCTGTCCTAATATAGGTTTTTCTCAAGAATTTTTCAATCATTCTTATACTGTAAGTACAGTTATACAAATTGCTATTTTACTTACAATTCTTTCCTTAGCTCCTGCTATTTTAATTATGCTTACTTCTTTTACTCGCTTTATAATAGTTTTTTCTATCTTAAGACAGGCTATGGGTACTCAACAGATGCCTCCTAATCAGGTACTGATTGGAATTTCTCTTTTCCTTACTTTCTTTGTAATGACTCCTGTATGGCAAAAAATTAATCAGCAAGCATTTAAACCTTATCTTTCTCATCAACTTTCTTTAGAAGCTGCTTTTGTTAAAGCTTCAATTCCTTTACGTGAATTTATGCTTAAACAAACTCGAGAAAAGGATTTAGCCCTATTTGCAAAATTAGCAAAAATTACCCCAGCGACACCTGCTGATTTACCAATGACAATTATTATCCCAGCTTTTGTCATTAGTGAATTGAAAACAGCATTTCAAATAGGCTTTTTCATTTATATACCATTTCTTGTTATTGATATGGTTGTAGCCTCTGTCTTACTTTCTATGGGAATGTTGATGCTACCGCCTATTATGATTTCTCTACCATTTAAATTAATGCTTTTCGTATTAGTAGATGGATGGGGATTGATTGTGGGTTCACTGTTACAAAGCATTAATTTTTAGGAGGAGAAAGATGACACCTGAATTTGTTTTAGGTATAGGACAGGAGACTTTAAAAATAACACTGCTTATTTCTGCACCTATGCTTTTAGCTGGTTTAATTGCAGGAGTACTAGTAAGTCTTTTTCAAGCTGTTACTCAAATCCATGAAATGACTTTAATTTTTGTACCTAAAATTTTAGCAGTAGTAGTAGCTTTAATCTTTTTTTCACCATGGATGTTACGTTTAATGTTAGATTTTACTATACGCATTTTTACTCAATTTCCTATTTATTTGGGATGAAAAATGAAGGAATTAACTATTTTAATAACAAAATATTTACCTTATAGTACTTACTTTTTCCTTATTTTTGTCCGAGTTTTTGGTATAGTTTATTTCTTTCCTTTCTTTAACAGTATGAGTGTGCCTTGGCAGGTAAAAGCAGGACTAGCAGCTATTATGAGTTTTGTTATTTTACCATTTTTTAAGTTTCAAGTTATATCATTTGATATTTGGGAATTGGGAATAGCAGTTATCCGTGAATTATGTGTTGGTCTCAGCTTAGGATTTATCATTCAAATAATATTTGATGGTATTCATTTAGCAGGTCAAATAGTCGGTTATCAAATGGGTTTTGCTATTGTAAATGTGATTGATCCATATATGAATACTCAAATTTCTATTATTGCTCGATTTAAAGGGTTATTAGCTTTATTAATATTCTTTAGCCTAAATGCCCATTATTTAGTAATTTCAGGTTTACTTAAGAGCTTTGAGCTTGTGCCTATTGCTGGATGGACATTTAAAAACCGCATGGCAGCTCAACTTATTCGGTGGACAGGAGACATATTTATTATGGCATTAAAAATTGCCTCTCCTGTACTTGTCACTCTTTTTTTAACTAACATCGCTTTAGCTCTTATTGCCCGCACTATGCCCCAAATAAATGTATTTATTATTGGTTTTCCATTAGAAATAGGCATAGGCTTTTTAATGCTTGGAATTACTATGCCTTTTTTCTCTTGGTGTTTCCGACAATTTTTTGAAAAGGGGCTTTATGAAATGTGGTTTAATCTCCGTTTAGGAGGATTATAGTGCCTTGGTTTAGAGAAGAAGATAAAACTGAGCCGGCAACGCCGAAAAGGCGAGAAGAAGCTCGTAGTAAAGGGCAAGTAGCTAGGAGTCAAGAACTCCCTTCAGCCTTTATCATTTTAGGAAGTACTTTAGTTCTTTATTTCTGTGGAAATTATATGTGTCGTCAGTTGGTTTGTTTTAGTAAAGAGATTTTTATGGAAGCAGGCCGTTTTTCATTAAATGATGTAAATTTTCTTAAAATAAGCATTTTAAGTATAAAAACTATAAGTTATATAATGTGTCCATTATTTGTAACTTTGGTGATAATTGGTTTTTCAGGTAACTGTTTACAAACAGGTTTCCTTTTCACTACCTATCCAATCATTCCTGATATTTCCCGTATTAACCCTATAAATGGTATAAAACGTTTATTTTCAATGAGTTCTTTTATCGAATTAATTAAATCTTTATTTAAATTGTTACTTATAGGTTTTGTTACTTATAGGACTATTAAAGCAGAATTACCTTATCTTTCTATGTTAAGTACTACTTCTTATTATGAAGTATTTGTTTATACAGCGAAAATAACATTAAAACTTTGTCTACAAGTAGGTTTAATTATGTGTATTTTAGCTATAGCAGATTATTGTTATCAAAGATATGAATATGAAGAAGGCTTAAAGATGACAAAACAGGAGGTAAAGGAAGAATATAAAGAAAGAGAAGGTGATCCAAAGATTAAGGCAAGATTAAGAAGTATGCAACGGCAGCTTGCTAGAAGACGTATGCTTCAGGAAGTACCTACAGCTGATGTAGTTATTACTAACCCAACATTAATAGCTGTAGCACTCAAATATACCTATGGAGAGATGCCAGCACCTCAAGTAGTAGCAAAAGGGGCAGGATTTTTAGCAGAAAAAATAAAACAAATTGCTATAACACACAATATTATGATTGTAGAGAATAAATGGCTAGCGCAAATTCTTTATAGAACTGTAAATGTTGGTGATTTTATACCTCCTAAACTATATCAAGCAGTAGCTGAAGTTTTAGCATATGTCTATCAGATTAAAGGAAGGAGGATAGCAGTCTGATGTTAGAACAATTAAAACGAAGTGATCTTTTTGCCGCAATAGGGATTGTTGTTATTTTGATGGTGATGATCATCCCTATACCTCCTTTCTTAATGGATATTTTACTTACTTTTAGCATTAGTTTTTCCCTTATTATTTTGCTTGTAGCTATGTATATTTTAAAACCTTTAGAATTTTCAGTATTCCCTTCTATTCTTCTTGTAGCTACTCTATTTCGACTTTCTCTTAATATTGCCTCTACTCGCCTAATTTTACTTCATGGAAATGAAGGACCAACAGCAGCTGGACAGGTAATACGTGCCTTTGGCCAATTTGTGGTAGGTGGAAATTATGTTGTTGGATTTATAGTATTTCTCATCCTTGTAGTTATTAACTTTGTAGTAATTACCAAAGGTGCAGGTCGTATTGCAGAAGTAGCTGCTCGTTTCACACTTGATGCTATGCCTGGAAAGCAAATGAGTATTGATGCGGATTTAAATAGCGGTCTTATTGATGAAGCTGAAGCAAGAAGACGGCGAGAATTAATCTCAAAAGAAGCGGATTTTTATGGTGCTATGGATGGAGCAAGCAAGTTTGTAAGAGGTGATGCTATTGCTGGCATTATTATTACTCTCATCAATATTGTTGGAGGACTAATTATTGGTGTCCTTCAACAGGGGATGTCTTTATCTAAGGCAGCTAAGACTTACACTATTTTAACTGTTGGTGATGGTCTTGTAAGTCAGATACCAGCCCTTATTGTCTCTACGGCTGCTGGCATTATTGTTTCTAGAGCTGCTTCTGAATCCAACCTTGGTCAAGATATGGCTAAGCAATTATTTAACTATCCTAGAGCAGTATTTACTGCTGCTTTCATTGTCTTTTGTTTTGGCTTTTTGCCTGGTTTGCCCCATATTCCTTTTTTACTTCTTGGACTTGCAATTGGTGGTTTAGGTTATGTGGTAATGCAAGCACAGCAAAGAATGGAAGAAGAGACTATGGCTGAAGTACCTCTGGAGGAAGAAGAAGAAATAACAGAAGTGCCTCCTTTAGATCCTATTGGACTTGAGATTGGTTACCGCTTAATTCGTTTAGTAGACACATCTCAGGGAGGTGACTTATTAGAGAGAATAAAACTTTTGAGAAAAAAATACGCACAGGAAATGGGCTTTATTTTACCCCCTGTGCGGATAAGAGACAATCTTCAATTATCTCCTAATGCTTATTCAATCCTTATCAAAGGAATAGAAATAGCTAAAGGAGAGTTAATGATGGGTTACCATTTAGCCATTAATCCAGGAAATGTAAAAGGGAAAATAGAGGGTATTGAGACTAAAGAGCCAGTTTTTGGACTTCCTGCCCTTTGGATACCAGAAAAGGAGGTTAAAAAGGCTCAGGCCTTAGGTTATACAGTTGTTGATCCCACAACAGTACTTATTACTCATTTTACCGAAGTAATCAAAAGACATTGTTATGAGCTTCTTGATAGACAAGAAGTGCAAGCACTATTGGATAGTTTGCGAAAGACACATCCTAAAGTAGTGGATGATCTTATTCCAAATGTATTAAGCCTTGGTATTGTGCAGAAAGTGCTTCAGAATCTTTTGCGTGAACAAGTGCCTATTAGAGATTTAGTGACCATTTTAGAGACTTTAGCTGATTATGCACCAATGACAAAGGATCCAGAAGTTCTTACAGAATATGTAAGAGAAAGATTGGGTCGCTATATTGTAAAACAATATCAAACAGAAGATGGCACACTTCCTGCTATTATGCTTGATCAGGAAGTGGAAGATCTTATTAAAAAGGGTATTGAACAAGCAGAATTTAAATCATATCCAGTGTTGGAGCCTCAAGTGCTTAATAAACTTACTGCCCAATTAAATAAAGCCATTTCTCAACTAACAACTCAAGGATATTTGCCTGTAATTTTATGTTCTACTAATGTGCGCAGATATTTTAAAAAACTATTTGAAAGAATAATGCCACAATTGATAGTGCTTTCATATAACGAAATACCGAGCAATATCAAAATAAAGTCCCTAGGAGTAGTGAGGTTAGGAGATGAAGATTAAACGTTTTGAAGCACAAACTGTTCAAGAAGCAATAAAGCAAATAAAAGAAACATTAGGCCCTGATGCTGTAATTCTTTCTATAAAAGAAATCAAGAGAGGAAAGGGTATTTTAGGTTTTTTACATAAAGGAGTGGAAGTAACAGCTGCTATAGATATGCCTGTAGAGCATTCTGAAAGTCCTGTTGAAGAAAAATTTGAAAAGATAGAGTCTTTTTCTAATTTAGTTCGAGTAATGGAGGAACTTAAATTAGAGATAAAAGAGCTTAAAGATTACATTCAAACATTTATGCCAAGTCCTACAGAAGCTAGTACAGAAATTTTTAACCTTTGCCAACAAATGAGAATGAATGGTTTAGCAGCGGAGATTGCCTTAAAGTTAATTGAAGGATTTAAAGAGGGATTTTTAGATACAATTGATGAAAATATGAACATTCAAGAATTTCTTAGTTATTTGTTAAGTAGTTTAGTTAAAATTTTACCACCATTAGAAGATATAAAAGATGAGCAAAAAATTGCTGTTTTTGTAGGTCCTACAGGTACAGGTAAAACTACCACATTAGCTAAGATTGCAGGAAATTTAGTTAAAGTAGGTAAAAATGTAGGTATTATTACATTAGATCCTCGAAAATTTGCTTTGGAACAGCTTAACTTTTATGCCAATAACTGGGGAATACCAATAGAAAAAGTAAAATCACCAAAAGGACTAATAAGGGCAATTAGACGTTATGTAGAAAAGGATGTGATTTTTATAGATACTTGTGGTTGTAGCCCTAACAATGAATTTCAGATTAAAGACCTTGGTCGCTATTTACATCAATTGTCAAAACCATTGTTAATTTATCTAGTTTTAAGTGTGACAACAAAAGAAGAGATACTTTTAAAAACAGCAAAACAATTTGATTTTCTTTCTATTTCTAGCCTTCTTTTTACCAAACTAGATGAAGGAGATGCACATGGTACTATTTTCAATCAGATGGTTTATACAGGTAAACCGTTGTCTTATTTAACTACAGGGCAACGGGTGCCTGAGGATATAGAGATAGCCACCCCTGAACGGGTGATTGATTTAGTTATCAATAACTTAAGAGGTGATAGCGATGTTGAGAGAAACGCTCAGATATCGTGAGAAAATGCCAAATGCTGCGTATTATGCAGGTAATAGGTATAAAATTAAAGCTCCTCAGGCCCGAGTTATATCTATTACTAGTGGTAAAGGAGGGGTAGGTAAAACAAATGTAGTAGCTAATCTTGCCTATGTCTTAAGCCAAATAGGGAAAAAGGTTTTAGTAGTAGATGCGGATTTGGGGTTAGCAAATATAGATATTCTTTTAGGTCTTACTCCTAAATATAACCTCCAACATGTGATTTTGGGAGAGAAAAGACTAAGTGAGGTTATTATTTCTGGCCCAGGTGGTGTACGAATTCTTCCAGCTAGTTCTGGTGTAGAAGAACTTGCTGCACTTAATTCTGAACAGAAGAAAAGGCTAATAGTAGAATTTTCCTTTTTAGATGATAATTATGATTTTCTTCTTATTGATACAGCTGCAGGGATTTCACCAAATGTTATTTACTTTAACTTAGCTGCTTCAGAGATTGTTATTTTAGTTGAGCCAGATCCTACTTCATTTACTGATTCTTATGCAATGATAAAAGTGCTTTCAGTAAAATATGGTGTGGATTATTTTAAAATTCTTTTAAATAATGTAACTTCTGAGAATGAGGCAAAAGAAATTTTTGAAAAACTTCATTTAGTTACAGATAAATTCTTGCAAGTTCGTTTAGAATATCTCGGCTATATCTTTCATGACAAAAAACTACGTGAGGCAGTAAGGATGCAACGTGCTGTTGTTGAGATTTTTCCTTATGCTAAATCAAGCCAGTGTTTTCATCAAATTGTTAAAGCCCTTTGTGATGAGTCAACAAAAGATCTAGGTGGGAATAGTGTTAACCGATTTATAAACCGTTTATTAGGGAGGGATTATCTATGAAACCACTGGCTGAACGAATTACTTCTGATGTAAATAAAGAGAAAGAAACAATACGAACTCAAATGATTCTTCAGTATCTGCCATTAGTGAAATACACTTTAGAAAGGATGAGTCTTTTTATTCCGCCTACAGTGGATAAAGAAGATCTTATAGAAGCTGGTATTCTTGGATTGATTGATGCAGTTGAAAAGTTTGATCCTACAAAAAAATGCGATTTTAGTACTTATGCAAAATTTCGGATTAGAGGTGCTATTTTAGATGAACTTCGAAATTTAGATTGGATGCCAAAGTCATTAAGACAAAAGGCTAGACGATTAGAAGAAATTTATCTGCATTTGGAGCAAAAATTAGGTCGCCCTCCATCAGACGAAGATGTGGCTATGACATTGGGTATTAGTGAGGAAGAATATCAACAATTAATTCAAAAATTAAAAGGCATTAGTATAGTCTATTTAGAGGATCTTCTTAATAATGCAGAATTAGAACGGGGTAATATTTCTGATATTGTAGTAGATCAAAATGCTGAATCAGCTATTGAATTTATCTATTCTAAAGAGCTTGTATCTATTTTAAGTCAGGCCATAGCAGAATTGCCAGAAAGAGAAAGACTTGTAATTTCTCTTTATTACTACAATGGTCTTACTTTAAGGGAAATTGGTGAAGTTATAGGGGTGGCTAAATCTACTGTATGTGAATTGCAAACAAAAGCTTTAATTCGTTTACGAGCTAAATTAAGACATAAACTAAAGGAGAGATAAATGAAGTTAATAGAATTAAACCAAATTATATCAAATACTCCTTTAGTAGAAAAAACACAACAAAGCCATCAAAAAATGGATGAAGAGGCTAAAAAAATGTTTTTTCTCAATTTGCATAAAGAATTAATGCGTAAAGATAAACAAATTTCTAAACCTCCTGAGACAAAAGAAACAAGGTTAGAAGAGAAAAAAGAAAAGACAAAGGAAGAGAGAAAAAAAAGAGAAAAGAAAGGGAAAGCTAAAACAGAAGGAGGTCTTGATATCAAGGTATAGGAGGTAAACATGGAGTTATTTGGTGGTGCTTTTAAAAACATGGAAAAAGTTTTAGATTTTTATGCTTTAAGACACAATTTATTGAGTGCTAATATTGCAAATGCTGAAACACCTAATTATCGAGCTTTTGATCTTGTATTTAAAGAACAGTTAAAAAAGGTTTTTTCTGATAAAAACTTACCTTTACTACTTACTGATAGTCGCCATATTTCATCAAAACCAAAGGATATTTATGAAATAAAACCTGTTTTAGTTGCTACTTCTCCTCTTACTTTAGGTCTTGATGGAAACTTTGTAGATATTGATTATCAGATGTCTCAACTCGCTCAAAACACTTTAGAATATCAAGCATTAGTGCAAATGTTAATAAGGAAAATTGCAATTTTGAGATATGCCATTAATGAAGGAAGGAGGTAAGTATGGATCCTTTTTTAGCTTTTAAAATTGGTGCAACTGGTTTAGCTGTACAAAGATTGCGTATAAACCTTATTGCAAGCAACATAGCTAATATAGAAACAACTCGCACTCTTAAAGGCACACCTTATCGGCGTAAGGATCTAGTTGTTATGGCAATGCCTGTTATACGTCCAGCAAATTCTAATAATCCTTTTGAAGAGAAATTAATCAGAGCACTTAAAGCAGTAATACCTGTAGAAGTAGTGGAGGATTCAAGACCCTTTAAATTAGTTTACAACCCAAGCCATCCCGATGCTGATGATAAAGGTTATGTAAGATTGCCAAATGTTAATCCTATTGAGGAAATGGTGAATATGATTTCAGCATTAAGAGCTTATGAAGCAAATATTACAGTAATTAACAATACCAAAATGATGATGATAAAAGCATTAGAAATAGGTCGTTAGGAGTAGTGATGATAAAGAGTGATTCAATAATAGAATCATTTAATAAAAAATTTATTAATCTGAATTTGAAATCTTTTATACAAAATGGAGCTGATTTTGGTGAGCTTTTACAGTTATTAATGCAGTTAATTTCTGATGTTAAACCTATTTTGAATGAAGATAAAAATGTTTCTCTTTCAATTTCTTCAAAGGAATTTCCAAAAAAATTGATAAATCTTAAGGAACCATTAAAAGGAGAAGAAATAGTAAAAGATGAATATTTGGA
>Ga0209410_1000077_pt1 | contig 37566 bp, 39 predicted proteins | sample Mar14436cmmetaG_FD_184135 | JGI IMG/M metagenome (GOLD analysis project Ga0209410, IMG submission 184135) | Marine hydrothermal vent microbial communities from Guaymas Basin, Gulf of California to study Microbial Dark Matter (Phase II) - Marker... ... | reverse complement strand
TTTAGGGTTAAAAGTGCGGGGAAAGAGTATGTTAAGCTTCGTCTCGGGGATTTTATTGGGATTCATTATGATAACTGCTGTTTTTCTAACGGAAATTAGTTTAGGAGTAATTTATATTGAACTGAATAGCAAAGTTAAGGTGAGCTATTTAATTTATGGGTTACTAGCGTCTTTATCTGTTGCTTTTATGGAGGAATTGGTTTTTCGAGGATATCTTTTTCGAAATGTCGCATTATCACTGAATGAAAATAGCGCTATTCTCGTTTCCTCAATTGTATTTGGCCTAATGCACGTTTTTAACCCAAATGTAAATTTTCTTGCGATAATTGTGATAAGTATCGTGGGAGTTCTCTTGGCGATTAGTTATCTTAAAACGCAGGAATTATATTTTCCAATTGGATTGCATTTTGCTTGGAACTTTTTTGAAGGTTACATTTACGGTTTCCCCATCAGTGGTAGTAAAGTCGAAGGAGTATTAGTTATAAATACTAAGGGTTCAACTTGGCTAACGGGAGGAAATTTTGGTCCAGAAGGGGGTTTGATAGGATTAATTGTTTCTCTTACAACTACTTTGATAGCATTTTTCCTATATAAGCTCAAAACAAGAAAACGATGAAAAATATTTATAGTTTATTTTTGGTTCTGGCTTGATCCCATGCCTCCGTTATTTTTGCTAGGAATTCAGATGGTACAGTAAATAAATCTTCTGGGTTTTTGAAATAGAGATAAAATCTGTACACTCTTTCTGATCTACTTAGACGAACCATTGTATATTGCGGTTTTTTTGACACTTTTTCACTGAATTCTTCCACAACCCTATTAAAAATTCGTTCTAATTCTTCTTTGGTTAGAGAGTGGTCAAAGGAAACGTCTAGAGTGTAGCAATATTCTCCCTCCTTTAGGGAAAATCTCGTAATATTTGCACCAAGAACCTCTTGGTTCGAGATCAAAACCATTTTACGATCTGCTGTTAGTATTTTTGTGTAGTTTATGGTTATCTCCTTGACTATCCCTTCGATACCCTTGATGTTGACATAGTCATTTATTTCGAAAGGTCTGCTGATGAGAATGTAAAGGCCCGAGATGAAGTTACCTATTGTCCTTGTTGAGGCAAGTCCTATAGCCACGCCACCAAGTGTACCAAGTGTCATACCAAGCGTGGCAAGCCAACCAGCTGGTATTCCCCCAACTTCTAGGATAGCTATTACACCTATTATGATAATGAAAAATCTTGTTATGAGAACAAGGCCATTAATGATGTCGGGGTCAAGTTTTACCTGTTTCCCCACTTTTCGAATGTATCTTGTAATAATTCTCTCAATAATTGCTATGATTATGAAAATTATTGTAATTCTTATGCCCATTGCCAAGTATCCTGTTGCTGTTGCTATATAACTCCATAGACTTCCAAGAAGGTTCAGAAATTCTTGCACTTTTATCCCCTTCTAAAATTAGATGAAAAATGTAATATAAATTATATTATTTTGATGAAAACTTGAACCAACCTTTGTTTGCTATCATTTTTCCTAAGTCTATCACTATTAAACTAGTGATGCTGAGAACCGCGGCTATTAAAACATCCGTGATTTTTAGTGGAGTTGTCCTGAATAATGGTTGTAATGCTGGAACATAGACTATTAATAATGTTATCAGTATCGATGAGAATATGCCGTAGAGTAGATATTTATTTGTTGTGAACCCAAGTTCGAAACTTGTTTTCCTCTCTGATCTGCATGGGAACGCTCTGAACATCTCAAATAATGTCACCCAGAAAAAGATCATAGTTTGAGCGTACAACAAATTGGATGTTCTGAAATACGTCCAGGCAAACAGAGGAATACCTACTATTGCCATTAATGATCCGCCTAAGCCAATTATTCCTTTTATTCTTGGTGTGAATACGCTTTCCTTGGGATCTCGTGGTGGCCTTTTCATTATATCTGGGTCGGGAGGATCTATGCTTAAAGCTATAGCTGGCAGTCCATCAGTCGTTAGATTAATGAGCAAGATGTGTATTGCAAGTAAGGGAAGTGGTAGTCCGATGAGACTTGCTACAAGCATCAATAAGATTTCTCCCACATTACATGATAGGAGATACATCAGGTATTTCTTTATGTTATCATATATGCCTCTACCTTCTTCCACTGCAGCTACTATTGTCGCGAAATTATCATCTGCAAGTATCATTTCTGATGCTTCTTTGGTTACGTCGGTGCCTTTAATGCCCATGGCAATACCCACGTCAGCCCTTTTAACCGCGGGGGCATCATTTACTCCGTCACCGGTCATAGCAACTACGTAACCTTTCTTTTTCAATGCATTAACTATACGTACTTTATGTTCTGGTGAAACCCTAGCATAAACGGAAATGTTATCAACAATTTTTTCCAGTTCTTCATCACTTATTTCGTCGAGTTCAGCACCGGTTAGAACATGTTTATCTTCTGATTCTTTCTCCAGCAAACCTATTTCCTTTGCTACTGCAATTGCTGTGAGTTTATGGTCTCCAGTTATCATAACAACTTTTATACCAGCATCTTTGCATAATTTCATGGCTGGTATAACTTCTTCTCTCGGGGGATCGATCATGCCTTGTAATCCAACAAATATAAGATTTTTTTCGATATTTTCTATGATGTACTCTTCAGTTTCATCTAGTTTTTTATATGCCATGGCAAGAACTCTGAGAGCTCTACTGGCCATTTCCTGGACTATTTCTAATAGTTGCCTCCGTTTTTCTTCTGTGAGTTCCTTTACTTTGCCGTTTAAGTAGATGTGTGAACATAGTTGAAGTATTACCTCTGGGGCACCCTTAACATATGCAACTTTATCCCCTTCAGGTGTCATGTGAATCGTAGTCATACGTTTACGAACAGAATCGAAGGGAAATTCTCTAATACGTGGATAGGTTTTACTTAGTTCTTTAAGATTAATTCCCGCTTTAACAGCAGAAATCAATAGTGCTATTTCCGTAGGGTCCCCTACTAACGTTACCTTTTTACTTTTCGTTTCTAATTGAGCATTATTGCAAAGTGCGCCAATCCGTAAAACTAGTGATAAGCCATCTATGTTTTGAGGATTTATTTTTGCATTTCCATCATAAAATTCTCCTTTGGTATCGAAACCAGATCCTGTAACTTTAATTACTTTGTCATTGACGTATATTTCACGTACTGTCATTTCGTTTTTCGTAATGGTTCCTGTTTTATCGGAACAGATAACATTGACGCATCCAAGAGTTTCTACTGCATAGAGTTTTCTTACAATGGCGTTACGTTTAACCATACGTTGGACACCGACGGCAAGAGAAATTGTGACAACTGCTGGAAGGGCTTCAGGAACAGCGGCTACTGCTAAACTAACACCCCAAATAAACATCTCCAGCAGAGTATGTCCCCTAAATATTCCTAAAACAGCCACGGCGGAACATACAACTAAGGACAGTATTCCAAGCCATTTTCCAACGTGTTCCAATCTTTCCTGTAGTGGAGTTTTTTCCTCCTCAACATACTGTAGCATACCAGCTATTTTTCCGAATTCCGTGGCCATTCCCGTAGCTGTAACTACTGCTTTTCCTCTTCCATACGTAGCATGCGTTCCCATAAAAACCATGTTTTTCCTATCTGCTACGGGTATTTTTGCCTCTGGTAATGTGTCTGTGTTTTTTGGTACTGGCATGGATTCCCCGGTCAGAACTGCCTCATCAACTTGTAGGTTTACAGCTTCTATGAGTCTTGCGTCAGCTGGTATGCGGTCACCAGCCTCTATTAGAATAATATCCCCAGGTACGACTTCTCTCGCTGGAATTTCAATAATTTTACCATCTCGTAACACCCTTGCCGTTGGTGCAGCGAGTTTTTTTAATGCTTCCAAAGCTTTTTCAGCTCGGTATTCTTGCGTAAATCCTAGAATGACGCATGCAAACACTATTGCTATTATAACTGTTGCATCTAAAATTTCTCCAATCAGCATAGATACTACTGTTGCTATTAAAAGGATAATAACTAACACGTCTTTAAACTGTCCTAAAAGTATTTTTAATGGAGAGATTTTCTTGGCAGTTATAAGTTCGTTAGGACCGTATTGTTCTAACCGTTTTTTTGCTTCTTTATCACTTAGTCCATTAGGAGTTGTTTTCAAGATTTTGAAAATTTCTTCGATGCTCGTTGCATGGGGATTATCAATAATTGCCATAGACTTACCACCATCTTGAAACTTAAGTTTAACGTTAAATGTCGGGCTTTCTATCGCTGATTGATATGCTATCAAATCGGTCTAACACGTTTTTGACCACATCGAACGGTTTGCCTTGTTGGTTTCTCTATCTTATTATTGTTCAAATATAAAGTTGTCTTGGTTTAATACCAATTTTAAATTTGTAATTTTAATACTGTAAAATCGAACGATACGTGTTTTTGTGTTGAAAATAAATTATCAAATGAAAGATTCTGTCAATCTACATCGTTAATCTTACTTGCAATTTCCTTTATTTTTGTTAAAATTTTTTGGGGTTCTTTTTGCCATTCAGTTTCGTCAAATCCAAGGATTCGACATATCTCGTTTAAGAGACTCGTCGGATTAACACCAGTCTCAGGAGTTATTTCCGCAACTTCCATTTGTTCTGACGTCGATATCATGGCTGGAACTTTTTCCTCTTCTCTTAACTCTATTACACCTAGTTCATGTAATAATAACTTTGCCATCCCTTGAAAGGCTTTATCTACGTTCTCGCCGGTTTTTGCAGATGTTTCAATGAATAAAACATCTAGACCATACTTTTCAATGATTTCTTTTCTAAGATTTATCCCTTCCTCCGTTGTTATCGCATCCTGCACGTTATCTCTTAAATCTATTTTGTTCCCCACCAGAACTATGGGAACCTTCTGTTTAACATGTTTTAACATTTCCTCAATCCAACCAAATACGTTGTTGTAGCTTTTTCGGTCAGTAACGTCATAAACAACGAGTGCACCAGCTGCACCGGCATAAAAAGTTTTTCTAACTTCTTTAAAGTGAGGTTGCCCACCAAGATCCCAAATTTGGAATTTAACCTCATGTCCATAGGGGGTATTAAGGGTTTTTACAGCAAAATCCGCGCCGACAGTTAATATATACGAGGTTACAAAGCCTTCCCCCATCCATCTTCTACGTAATGTTGTTTTACCTACGCCCCCGTCACCGATAAGTACTATTTTAAAGACGAAACTTCTGTTTGTCAATCCTAGTGTCTCCTTTTATCTTAATACGCAACGAGACAAGACAAAGAAGTTAAACCTCTAAGCAATTGTTTTTTCAATGAAATTTATTGTAGTACTGATTGTTACTACAAGATTGTGAAAACCTTTATAAAAATCTTTCCATAACGAGGAACATGAAGCTTAAACTTAACAGAAGTCCCTCTAGTTGTTTCATTGTTCTATAAAGTCTTTTTGAAAAGCAATGAGAGAAATATTATATGGTTTTTCTAATTTTTACGGCAACCCCTTTTTTAAATAATGAGAACTCTGTTCCAGCAAGTATAGATTTTCCAATCGCTAAAAGCTCGTCCTCTCTGTTCACGACAATAACTTCTTCTCCAGGCCTTATTTCAGGATCATTGTCGACTACAAATTTTGAGAATACGCTACGTCCTCTCTTAACGAATGGTTCAGCATCCACATTAACTGCTACTCTCAGTTTAGGTGGTTTAAAGCTCTCTAGCAATATTTTAGCTGCTTTAATAGTTAAGGTGAAAAACCCAGATGTAGGTACGAGTGATAACAAGAGTTCGCCATCCCTGTAAATATATCTTATTTTCCCGGTTTCCCTTGATCTTTTACACGTGATTTTACCATCTTCAAATAGAGCTTTACCAGCGCCTTTTCCAAATTGATAGTCAGCAACGCATCGTAATTTTTCTAAAATTTCATTTCTATCGATCAAAGTTTCAGTAAGATGCACTGGTAGTTCGTTAATATTATTTAGAATGACAATTTTGAATTTCTTTGAATATTCTTCAACAACTTCGTCAAAATCGTTCATACCCTTAAGATAGAAAACTTTACTATAACTATTCCTTGTAAGGTATTCTTCTAACCGTTTTCCGATATAGGAAATCGCGTCCTTATCAAAAATATTGGGAACCACACTTTGTTGAATCGGGTAAACTTCTTCTAATTCGAATGGAACCACGCCAAATATTGTTAGAAAAGCTACATGAACATTTTTCAACCCTCTTTTCCTAATTTGATTGAGTATATCCCCGTAGTATTTCGTATATGGTTTGACACCTTTATCAGGTAGTAACAGCAGAGTTGAAGCTAGTTGTGGAGGGCTATATCTTTCTATCAGTCTTTTAGCGTATCTGTATGGTTCAGGCCTGTTTAGGGATTCAGGTCCCGTGTAGAAGAAAGCTGACTTTTTAACGATCGGGTCGTATTGTTCAAAGATGTCTACATACTTCTTTAAGACTCTGTAAGCTTCTAGAAGATTAGGGTGGCTTCTGACCCTCATTTCGACGAGTTCCCAAAGACTGCCTTCTCTAATAGCTTGTTTAACTCTTCTTATTTCTTCAAAGCTGACATATAGGTTGTGTTCAGCGATTTTTCTTATTCTTTCTTCTTTTGGCATCTCTCTCAGATCAGACACGTCGTATTTGGAGCATATAGGGCAACTGCATGGTAAATATTCCAAATTACTCAGGTGAATTGTGCCTGTGGGAAACATTAAACGGTTATCTAAAGCATACTTTGAATATGAGGCTGAATCAAACATATCGCAGCCTAAAAGGACTGCTAAAGCAAATATCATAGGATGCCCGCAACCAAAGAGATGAATAGGCTTACTTGGAGGCAAATGTTGTTTAACGGTCATGATGATCTCAACTAGTTCCTTAAATCGATAGTTTTCCATGAATGGAACTACTCCGCCAATTGGGTAGATGTCAGCATCTAGTTTTGCCATTTCCTTTGCGCAGTGCTTCCTTAAGTCTAAGTATTTTCCTCCCTGTACTGTGACCGCTAGGAGCATATCTCCCTTTTCTTTTATCGAGAGTTTTGCTCTTCTTAAAGTTTCTTCAATGTCGGCTTTAACTTGTTCTTTTGGGACATCTGGTTCTCTAAAAATGTCTAAAATTACACCTATGTCGCTTCCAATATCTCTTTGAAATCTAACAATCTCAATAGGGTCGACTTGAACATCTCCGTACATGTAAAGTTGGAAGGATCCGCTATCGGTCATTAAAGGTCCGTTGAATTCAAGTAATTTATGTACGCCTTTACTTAGGGCGACTTCACGTAGTTGAGGATCTTTATGGATTATATAGCTGTTTGTTATAAGCATTTTGGCTTTAAAATCCTCTATTAACTTTTTAACCGGGATTGTTTGGATTTTAGGATTTATAACAGGCATTAGTACAGGAGTTTCCACTTTGCCGTGCTTAGTTTCCAAAATACCTATTCTACCGAGACCGTCCCTATCTTTAAGTTCAAATGACAACTTAAATCCCTCTGCAAGTTAACGTTAAGGGAAAATTTGTTAATCTGGAATTTAACATTAAATTTTTACTCCTATTTTAATTTAATTCGTTAAATTTAATGATTGTGTTAGAGATCAAGAAAATATTTCCGTTGTTCATTGATATTGTCTTGTTGCTGCATTAACCGAATAACTTAAATAATTGTCTGTAGAGTGATACTGAAATCTTACTAACCCATGTTTCGAATATGATATATGACAGATTATATGTGTTGTTTGCTTATAGGAGGAAAAAGGTCTGATATCTGAGAAAGATAAGAAGATCTTGGAAAAGAGACTACAAGAAATGACCGATAACGTTAAAATGATCATGTACACTGGGGAAAACTGTGAATTATGTGGGCCGATTGAAGAATTGCTAAAAACCTTGGCAGAATTATCTAAAGGGAAGATAAGCCTAGAAATAAAACAAATGGAAAACAAAGAGGAAGTAAAGGAGAAATTAGGCGTTGAAAGGCCACCAATCATTCTGTTGGGTGAGAAGGGAGAAGTAAGGTATACGGGAGCCCCACTCGGACACGAAGGATGGGCATTGCTTGAAACCATAGTGGCTCTCTCAACAAAGAAGGTTCAAATTCCAGAGGAATACGTGGAGAAACTTAAGAATTTAAAGAAAACTGTTAGAATTGAGACTATAATTACTCCAACTTGTCCTTATTGTCCGTACGCTGTTTTAATTGCTAATAGAATAGCTGTAGCTAGCGAAGGTAAAGTTATATCGGATGTTGTCGAAGCTCACGAGTTTCCGGAAATAGCTGAGAAGTTTAATGTAATGGCTGTTCCCACGGTTGTGTTGTCGACGAAGCCTTATCAAGGTGAAGTTTTTAGTGTGGGCGTTCCTAAGGAAAAGGCATTATTGGAAAAAATAATAGAGATTGGGACGTCAAACGTGTGAAACTGCTAGAAGGCAGTTGTTCCATTTATTTTATATATTATTTTTCTTTTGTCTTTTGCGTTTTTGGCTTTTGTAATTAGTCTCTTGTCAAGTAAAATTCTAAGGGCATACCCAACTGTTCTGGGCGGTAAAAGACTTTCTTCCTCAATTTCTGTTCTGCTCATGGGACCAATTAGTTCTAAAAGTCGATATATGTATTTTACTGATGGTGGAGCATTATACAGTTTCCTTGCAAACACTATTCCTCCACATGTCACCTGCCTCCGACCACGGGACGTATCTACGTAATTTGATACTCGATGCAATTTAAATTTAATCAATAAGCCGACATGTTAAATGTAAAATACACGGTAAGTCACGTCAGATAGGTAATAAGCAGAGAGATTTAATAGCAGAGATTTGATAAATATGGAATGTAGCATATGGTGGTGTTAATGATAGGAAACAATAAGAATTTTGCAGTAGAGTTGACTGAAAAAGAGCTTGAAAGGTATAACAGGCAAATTATGATCAAAGGGTGGGGTGTTGAAGGGCAAAAGAAGTTAAAGAGGTCGCGTGTTGTTGTGGTTGGCGCTGGCGGTTTAGGTTCCCCGACAGCTATATATCTTGCTGTTGCTGGTGTGGGGGAACTTATTCTCGTGGATAATGATATTGTTGAGTTAAATAATTTGAATAGACAGATTCTTCACTGGGATCAGGACATAGGGCTGCCTAAGGTGAAGTCTGCGAAAGAAAAGTTGGAAAAATTGAATCCAAATGTAAAGGTAAAGATAGTACAAGAGGAACTTACGAAAGATAACGTCATCAATATTATTAAGGGGGCACATGTTGTTGTTGATGCTTTAGATAATTTTAAAACAAGGTATTTTTTAAATGAAGCTTGTGTAAAACTTGATATTCCTCTTGTTCACGCGGGAGTTTACGGTTTTACGGGGCAGTTAACGACTATCGTACCGAAAAGAGGTCCTTGTCTTAAATGTATTTTTCCTAAACCTCCAATGGAAAAGGAGAAGTTCCCTGTTGTGGGGGTTACTCCTGGAATAATTGGTTCAATGGAAGCTTTAGAGGCTATAAAATTGATTACTGGAATTGGGGTACCACTAGTTGGTAGGTTGCTTATATTTGACGGGGAAGATTTTACAGTAGAGGTTGTTAAGATTGAACGCGATGAAAACTGTCCTGTTTGCGGCGAAGAATGAAAGTATTTTATTTAGCTAAAAATATAAATGAATAACGGTGTTATAAAAATGTTAAAGTTTTTGACGTGGTGAAGGTTCATGAAACCGCCTTGCGAGGTTGTTGTCCGTATTATTTTACCTAGAATCAGATCTATGATAGTAAATCAATTGTTTAACAAATATGGATTAACACAGCAGGAAATCGCGAGGAGGCTTGGACTTACACAGCCAGCAGTAAGTTACTATTTGTCGGAGAAACGAGGACTGAAAGGAGAAAAATTGTTAAAAAACCGAGAAGTAAGGGAAGCCGTGGAGAAAATAGCAAAGGGAATTGCAGAAAATACTATGGATAAACTTGGTGCCTTAGTGGAAATATGTCGTCTCTGTAAGACTCTTCGCGCCTCAAAGAAAGTTATTTGTGAGATATACAAACAAACCGGCGGGTTTCCTGAAATTTGCGACATATGTGATGAAATAACTAAATAAAACGTAAGTTTAAGAAAAACTGTGAGCTATTGTGTCCTTCCACTTAAGTTATTTTTCAGTAAACCTAGTCAAAAGAAATATTTAGAAAGTCAACAATTACAGTTAGGTGAAACACTTGTTCAAGTTTAACTTGCGGTATTTCTTGATGTTAATGACTACTTTACTAACATAGGAGGATATAGATTGAGAAAAGGAGAAATTCATAACAAAGGCGAAATTTCACTACAAAGAATTATCGATGAAATCAAGAAAAATCCAAGAATAAACGAAGTTGGCGCAATTACGTGTTTTATAGGTATTGTTCGCGGAAAAGGGAAAAACGGTTCAAGAGTTAAAAAATTGGAGTTTGAAGCATATGAAGAGGAAGCTAACAAGGTTTTAAGCAAAATTTGCGAAGAAATCATAGAGAAGAACGGTGTGATAGATGTTCATATTCATCATAACGTTGGAACTTTAAATGTTGGAGAAGACATCGTATATGTGGTTGTTGCCGGAGAGCACAGAGAAGAAACTTTTCAAGCGCTAAGAGAAGCCGTAGAGAGATTTAAGAAGGAAGCCCCCATATGGAAGAAGGAACATACAGAAAAAGGTTCATACTGGGTGACAAATATATAGGAGATTATTTTATTTTCTATTAGCTTTATAGAGACTTTCATCTTAATAATCTTGAGATTACATGGTGTTTGAATTGAAAGATAAGTTAAAGAAGATGGAAGATCTTATTAAGGAAATTGGAGTAGATGGTGAAATAATTTATCATGAATTGAGTGGCAGGAAAACTGAGGATGCTGAAAAGGCTCTTAAGGTGCCTAGAAAGTATATTTTGAAGAGTCTCTTATTTAAATCTAAGGATAAATATGTTGCAGCAATAGTTACTGGGAACAAGCGAGTTAACGTGAGGAAACTTGAGAAAATTAGTGGGTTGAAAAAGCTTAGATTAGCTACTCCAGACGAAGTTAAGGCTTTTACTGGCTTCGAAATAGGTGGGGTACCTCCTTTTGTTTTCTATAAATTATGTCCCGCTTACGTTGATAAAGAAGTTATGGAAAGAGATTACGTAATTGGTGCCGCTGGATCAGAATACTGTGGAATTAAGTTTTCTCCTGAGATCTTCAAAAAAATTGGATATATAGTGGAGGAAATTGGAGAAGAAACGTAAATGTAGCTCTTAAGACATTTTATAAATAAAGCTGTCAAATTACCTCTTTAATTTCCAAATGGTTTTCTCTTTCGTATCTTCTAGGAATATACCCAGTTCTCTAAGTTTTTCTCTGATTTTATCAGCAGTTTCCCAATCCTTTCTTTTACGCGCTTCGCTTCTAATATCAACGATTAAAGCTATCAGTTTTTCAACTAAACCATATTCTTCTTTTTTCTCTGGTTTTACTTTAAATTTGTTGAAGAGCCCAAAGATTTCACCTATATTTACGAAGAAGTTGAATGCTCTGGAGAGTAGTGCTCCATTTGGTTTATCCGCGTTTCTAAGATAGTTATTCACATGACTGGAGAGTTCAAACAATGCGGATATAGCAGCGGGGGTGTTAAAGTCGTTATTCATAGCTTCGAAGAATTTTCTTTCATCGCTAATCAAATTGCGGTAGAAATCTAAATCCAAATCTTTTAACTTATAGGCGTAATTTATATCGCTTTCTCTAAGCGCAACTTCAATATTTTCAATAGTGTTATAGAGTCTTTCTAAGCTGTTATTTGCCTGTTCGATTCTTTCCCATGTAAAATCGATTGGACTTCTATAATGAGTAGACAAAACAAAAAGTCTTACGGCTTCTGCGTTGAATTTTTCAAGCAGTTCTTTAATTGTAACAAAGTTTCCGAGGGATTTGCCCATGCGTTCTCCTCTAACCATAACTAGTCCTGTATGCATCCAGTATTTTGCAAATGGTTTCTTGCCGGTGTATGCTTCAGATTGAGCAATTTCGTTTTCGTGGTGTGGAAATATGAGGTCTTGTCCACCGCCATGTATATCTAATTGCTCTCCTAGATATTTCATGGACATTACAGAACATTCTATGTGCCATCCTGGGCGTCCGGGACCCCAGGGACTGTCCCATGAAGGTTCTCCTTCCTTGGATTTTTTCCACAGAGCAAAGTCGGCGGGGTGTTTCTTTTTTTCGCTAACTTCAACTCTAGCTCCAGCTTTCAGATCTTCGAGAGATTGATGCGAGAGTTTACCGTAGTCGGGAAATTTTAGGACATCAAAGTAGACGTCTCCGTCTGCAACGTATGCATAACCTTTGTCTATTAATCCTTGAACGACCTCGATGATGTCTTCAATATGCTCTGTGACTTTGGGGTTAATATCGGCTTTCTTAATCTGTAAAGCCTCTATGTCTTTGAAGTATTCTTTTGTGTATTCTTCAGCTAGTTCAAAGGGTGAAACACCTTTTTCTTGAGCTCTTTTAATAATTTTGTCCTCAACGTCTGTAATATTTACAACATATATGACGGAGTAACCGAGAAACTCTAAATACCTTCTAACAACATCAAAAGCGATGTAGGTACGGGCGTGGCCCAAATGGCTTAAATCGTATACGGTTGGCCCACATACATACATTTTTACGGTTGGAGGATTTAATGGTTCAAATATTTCCTCGTTTTTCGATAAAGTATTGTAAATTTTAAGTGGCAACCTAGATCACCTTTCTAGAGCATTCAACTAGTAAAGCAATTTAATGATTTCGGCAAAAGTTACCACTTTAATCGCATATCCTTATGGGCACTGTATGATTTTTCTGGCCATAAACAGTCTGCACAGCTGGGAAAGTTTTCCCTAGCAGTCCATCAGGTTTTCTTTAACAAACCAGCAGAATTCTTGGAATTCGCAATCAGTACAGGAAGGAAAACTAAAGTTTTAACGGTGAATCCAAATCTAACATATTTTGGAGCGCGCAGCCGACGAGGTAGGTGTTTAATTAACTTTTTATTTATTTTATGGGAAAACTATTTTTATAGCATCCTCTGGGCAGGCTGCTTTACATAGTAGGCAATTTATACATTCTCTGTTTCTGATTTTTTGCCAAGGCTCTTCGAGAATTCTTATAGCCATTGGACAGGCTTTTTCGCAGAGTCTACATTTTTCTCCAAGGCATCTGGCTGGTTTTCTTCCAATGCCAAGTAAACTATATTTGCTGAAGATTGCTTGAAGGGCCCCGATGGGGCAAAACCATCTGCACCATGCTCTCGGTATGTAAATGGATACAATTATTGCGAACACCAAGATACTTATTCTCAGCCAGAATAGTTGATTTAATGTAAATAGCTCCCATAGGTGGTCGCCAAATTCTATGAATTTTCTTTCAACAATCATTACTGGTATTAGCCCGAATAATGTGCTGGATGGACTTAAAGTTGTATATGGTGCTTTGCCAAAACCGCCTAGAACTTTTAATAGGTCTTTTATATCATAGATTTTTGCTAGTGCAAAGAGGGAAACTATAATGATAGTGAAGAGAAGCACGTAGTATTTTATTTTTGCTAGGGCTCTGTTTACTGGTTGAGAAACTCTAATTTTCTTTATTGGAAGTGCTCTGAGTAGGTCTTGTACGAATCCAAAAGGACATAGCCATCCACATGCAGCTCGACCAAAGATTATGGAGATTAGTATGGTTAAACCTATTGTTAAGGCTGGGAACCAGAGAGTTGCAATCATAAGCTGCATAACGGTGAAGGCATTTGCAACATTTGCATATTGTGAATCAAAATCTATTGGTAGTGGGAAATTTCTTAAATCGATTTGTTTAAGAGCAGAAAGATAACCTCCAATATAAGGAATCAGTTCAAATAGATATATGTTGAATAATACGAAGAAGAAAATTTGAACGATATATCTGCTGGCTTTGATCGCAATCTCTCCCTTTCTCACAGTCGTTCCTCCTAAAACTATTGCAGTAAAGAAGGATTATTACAGCATTCAATAACATTTGCTTAACTGAGACTTTTAGAATTACCGTGAATTAATATTTAAAATTTCTGATTTGTTTGAAATAAATTAAACTGTTAAGTTCATGTTTTTAATAGCTAAATGCCATTTGGATTAAAACAAAACTTAGTGATTTGTCTTTAGTATTGACTAGCTCTTGCAGGAATTAATATCTACGGGATCATAGTAAAATAATTCGTGGATACAGACGATCCGCCAACTAAATCTTTAAACGAGTACTAACCTAAATGTATTCTTGTTCAATTAGTTTTTGGATGGAAGTTGCCATGGACTTAAGAATATGGAAGCACCCGATATTAGAATTTAAACGCGATAAACGGGTGCATATTTATCTCGAAGACAAAGAAATCGATGCATACGAAGGAGAAACTATAGCAGCGGCACTTTATGCTTCCGGAATAAAAATATACTCTAAGAGTGTTAAATACCATAGGCCTAGAGGGTTTTTCTGCGGTATAGGAAAATGTTCTTCCTGCCTTATGCGTGTTAATGGAATACCACATGTTAGAACTTGCGTAACCCTCGTTAAAGATGGAATGAGAATTGAATATGAAAAGGGACGTGGAGACCCGCCTATTACAACTGAGATAGAAGTTGAAGAAGAAAAATTGGACACAGATCTTGTAGTTGTTGGAGGAGGCCCCGCAGGTTTATCAGCTGCGATTGCAGCCGCCAATTTAGGTGTTGACGTGTATCTTGTAGATGAAAATCCTAGAGCTGGAGGACAGTTGATAAAACAAACACATAAGTTTTTTGGCTCCAAGGATAATTATGCTGGTGTTAGAGGAGTTGAGATCGCTAAAATTCTTCTTAGGGAGCTTAAGAAGTCTAATGTGAAGTGGGTGCTTAATGCTAGCGTTATAGGGTACTATGAGAATAAAAGACCTGTATTAGCTGTTGTTCAGGAGAATCGAAAACTCATTGAAGTAACTACTCGTAACGTAATTGTTGCAACTGGTGCTCAAGAAAACATGCTGCCTTTCCCTAATAACGATTTGCCAGGGGTTTATGGCGCTGGAGGAGTTCAAACACTTATGAACGTCTATGGTGTGAAGCCTGGTAATGATGCTTTAATTGTTGGTGCTGGTAATGTTGGTTTAATAGTTGGTTACCAACTTGTTCAAGCTGGTGTAAATGTTAAAATGGTTGTTGAAGCAATGCCTAAAATTGGAGGCTATTTAGTCCATGCATCTAAACTTAGAAGGCTGGGAGTCCCCATATTAACAAGACATACTATCAGTGCTGCTAAAGGTAAAGACTATGTTGAAGGAGCAGTAATTGTAGAGTTAGATGAAAATTGGCAACCCGTAGAAGGAACAGAACAGGAAGTTGATGTAGATTTAATATGTTTAGCTGTGGGATTAACACCCTCTTCGGAACTTCTGTTTCAGGCTGGATGCGAAAAGGCATATATACCTGAGCTTGGTGGCCCAGTAGCGATACATAATGAAGACTTGGAAACAACTATCGATGGTGTGTATCTTGCTGGTGATGTTTCAGGTATAGAAGAAGCAAGTACGGCAATGATGGAGGGAAGAATAGCGGGAGCAAATGTAGCAATAGAGTTTGGAAAAGAAAGAAGTAGAGCTGAAAAACTTAGAGAAGAATCCTTTAAACATCTGAACGCTTTAAGAAAAAGCCCGTTTAGTGAAAGGGTTTTAAAGGGTAAGGAAAGGGTTTGGAAAATGTGGAGGGAATTAAAGTGAGTAACTATGAAGCAACGGGAGTATTAACCCTTGAAGATTTAAAAGATCGCTTACCTCCCAAAGAAAGACTTGAAAAAGGCCCTGTTGCGATCATTGAATGTATTCAAAAGATCCCTTGTGATCCATGTGCTCATGTTTGCAGATTCGGCGCGATTAAAAAACCTTCTCTTGTCGAGCCACCAGAGGTAGATTACGATAAATGTGCGGGTTGCGGGGAATGTGTAGCGGTTTGTCCGGGATTAGCCATTTTTGTGGTTAATCTCAAGTATAGAGAAGAAGAAGCTCTGGTGACTATTCCTTATGAACTTTTACCGATACCAGAAAAGGGAGAAATATTCGAAGCATTAGATCGTGAAGGTAAACCAGTAGGAAAAGCTAGAGTGGTTTCCGTGAGGAGAATGAAAGATAAGACAACCGTGGTGACAATTGCAGTAAAGAAAGATTTAGCTATGGTTGTTAGGAATATTGGGAGGAAAATTGAATGAATGATGAGGAAATAAGAAAGAAAAATATTATAATTTGTAGATGTGAAGACGTAACTTTAGAAGAAATTGAGAAAGTTATCGATGAGGGATATACTACTTTGGAGGAAATTAAACGTATACTTAGATGTGGAACAGGGGCTTGCCAAGGCAGAACATGTACGAGGCTTATATTGTCAATAGTATCTAGGAAAACTGGAAAACCAATAAATGAAATAGAGCTTCCAAGAGTTCGTCCACCGATAAGACCTGTCCCGGTAGCTCTTTTCGCCGGAAATAAAACAAAGACAAACGATAGAACTTGAATACTCTAAATTTTACGCTTAGCAATGTGAATTAAGTACGTTATCCTATGACCATCGTTTCGTGAATTAGTTTTTCTTCTTTAAATCTTGTTGGCAAGTAAGGTTTCATAAGTTCATCTATTTCGTCGTATAGGAGATTTTTAGCCATAACTTCGCCGGCAAATGGGGCCATCATGAACCCATGTCCACTAAACCCTGTTGCAACATAAAGGTTTTCAGGCCATTCAGGGTCCCTACCCAAAATGTGACTGTGATCTGGAGTTACAACGTAATAACCTGACCATGTTCTTAGAAACATCAAATGCTTAATCTGAGGTATAACTTCAACAGCGTTTTCAGACCATTTATGGATCCAATCGAGGGTCGTGTTAAAAGGTGTAAGTCCTTTAATAATCGGGTAGTCTATACTTCCTAGAACTTCTCCTCTCACCATTTGACCAATGTAAACACCACTTTTCAGACTTACTATGAAAGGTTTTATGAAATAGTTTATCGGTTCAGTTACACCTATTTCCTTTCTCTCAACTTCAATTGGTAGATCTATCCCAATACTTTTTAGAAGCTTTGTGCTCCATCCTCCAGCGGCAACTAAAACTTTTCCGCTTTCAATGACACCTTTATTTGTTTGAACTCCCTTAACCTTGTTATTATCAACTATTATTTTTTCAACTCTTGTATAAGGTAAGAATTTGACCCCCATTTTCCTCGCTTCTTCATAATATCCAAAGATAACGGCATGAGGGTTAATTTTTCCATCTTGTGGACCGTAAAAGCCGGCAATGACGCCTTCTAGGTTAACGTAGGGGAAAAGTTCAGAGATTTCTTCCGGTGTTAAAATTTTGCCGCTGACACCGAATTTGCTCCAAATTTCCCTGTTGCTCCTTTCATAGGCTTTGACGTGTTCCTCCTTGTATAGAAGCCATAAATATCCTCCTAAATCAATTTCCGCGTTCCACCTGATTTTGGGGGCAAAATCCAAAAGTCTTTTTCGGGCCTCAATGGCAAAACGGGTGTTTTCAGGGGCCCAGAAATGCACTCTAAAATGTCCAGCATTTCTAGTGCTAGAACCATAAGCAAGATATTTCTGTTCTACAACTATCACATCATTTTCTCCAAGTTTCGCAAGATTATATGCCGTAGTTAACCCCACAATCCCACTGCCAACAATTACCATTTTAGCTCTCAACTTAAGAATCACCTTTGATCTGTATTCTAATAATGAAAACGATGACATTTGCAATTTGTTTCAAAATCAAACCTATATATTTAGTTTCACTAATATAGTAGGACATCATACATTATAAAACATGTTAAGAACGTAACTATTACGGCCACAATAGTCCCTAAGGTTATTTGCTGTATCGTATGAGCTTTAAGTTTAATTCTTGCCCATGCAACTGGTATAAGAATTAAATATAAAAAGGCGTATGATAGTCCTAAGAAAAATACGATATAAGTTACTGGGCCCGCTATTCCTGAAGCATGAGCACTAATTTTAGTTTTAAAATTTATTATCATTACCGACAGTGTAACAAAAAAGTAAGCTAAATGAATTATTGTTAGAATCTTTACTCCTAAAACATGTGAAATTAAAGCTCCCGCAAGATAGCTTAATATGGCATATGAGTAAAATTTTGGTCTTCTTCTCCTATCTGAAACAAATACGTCAACATTTCCCTTTAGCACATTTAAACTGAGTGGGGCAACTGGCAGTATTGTTAGAAAAACTCCACCGATTAAGATAGCTAAACATGCAGGTAAAGGGCTATAAGCTGCACTATTGGCAGCATAAATTATGATAAGTGAGTATAGAGCAAAAAGTGGTGCCGAAAGTGCGTGGGAAAGTACATCAGCTAGCTTAGTATTAACCAATTTACATCCTCCATCATTAAGGCACATTCAGAAAACAAAATTGTCCTTATATGCTTATCTCAGCCTTACCATTAGTTAAAGTAAAGCACACATTCGAATTATATAGTTAAAATGAGACAATTTTTACATTACTATTTAGAAGTATGGTGGGCCCGCCGGGATTTGAACCCGGGACCTCCGGCTTTCCACTAAGGTTTTAGGTTTATCCGAAGGCCGGCGCCATATCCTGCTAGGCTACGGGCCCATATTGTTTTTGAATTGATAGTTTCTTAAAGTTTCCCTTTTATTAATGAATTGTAAGGAAATGTTATTCTCTGAGGTTTTAACTTTTAAGGAGGGAAGTGCGCTTTCTTATTTTTAGATCGAGAGTATTTGTAGACTATTGCGCACGTGCCTTCTCTACTAACCATGCATGGACCTATTGGGTGTAGTGGTGTGCACACCTTAGCAAAAAGTGGGCAGTCTTCGGGTTGTGCCAGGCCTCGGAGGATTTCTCCACATTTGCAGCCTGGATGTAAATCTTGCTTAAATTCTTCAAATGTAATTTCAAATTTTTTGCTAGCATCAAAATTTTCGAACTCTTTCTTAAGTTTAAATCCTGAGCAAGGTATAGTGCCTATACCTCTCCACCTTGCATCAACCACGTCGAAAACTTTTTTCATTATTTCTTTAGCTTTAACATTGCCTTCAGGCCTGACGGCTCGCACATATTCATTTTCAACTTCAGTTCTACCCTCTCTTATCTGTTTCAATAACATGTAAATTCCAACAAGAACATCCAATGGTTCAAACCCTGCAACAACTTGAGGAATGTGCCATTTTTCTGAAATATACTTATAAGCGTTTGAGCCAATGATTGTGGAAACATGTCCTGGAAGAATAAATCCATCTAACTTAACCTCACCAAGGCTTAGTAGGAAATCTATTGCAGGTGGAATTAGCAAGTGATAGGTTAATACTGAGAAGTTTTCTGGTGGATTGTTGAGAAGAGTTGCTGCTGTTGATGGAGCTGTTGTTTCAAAACCTATGGCAAAATGAACAATTTGCTTATCTTTCCTTTTATTAGCTAGCTTAACGGCATCCATAATGCTGTAAACTATGTGGACATCTCCGCCTTTTGCTCTTGCTTGAACAAGAGAGCCTCTTGGGCTTGGGACATGCGCCATATCCCCGTAGGTTGTCAGAATAACGTTATCAAGCTTGGAAAGCTCAATTGCCGCAGAAATAACTTCAGGTGGTGTTACACATACAGGGCAACCAGGGCCCGCAATAACTTTAACGTTTTCAGGTAGTATTGACCTAAGTGCAAAACGTGAAATCGTATCTTCATGTGTTCCACAAACATGCATAAATTTGAAACTTTCCCCGCCTGCAGCTTCCCTTATCTTTTCTGCTACCTTTTCTACAAGTTTCCTATCCCGATACAAGGTAAAATTCTCTGGAGACTTCATATCTGATTCGCCAACCTCATAAGCTGAGTAATTATCTTTCGATCAGTGTAGCATTTATATATTTTTGATCTCAAAATCTCAACGTTATTTTGAAGAAAATAATGTTTACTTCAAATCTGACCAATGGTTGCTGGTCAGAAGAAAATTGAAGGAAGAAAGCTGAGAGAGTTAAATTTTGGGGAATTCGTATCCACAGTTAGGACACCTAATCAGACTGCATTTTGCTGCTAATGGACAATTTATACAATCTTTTGCTGATTTTTCGGTAAATTTAAAGCCACAAAGAGGACACCGATACGTTTTCTCTTTTGGCAAGAGTATATCACCCGCACATCGCATAAAATGGAAGTGTATATGAAGTGCAAAATTTTTCTAAATGGCGTTTATTTGATGTTTAGAGACGTGTAAGTATGAAATTGGTTATTCCTCCGATAGTTATTGCTAGGATGATTGTTGATATTGCTATTAGGATGGCGGTTTTCCAGCCTAGTTCTTTACCTAGGACTGCGAAAGTTGCGATGCATGGAAAGTAAAGTGTAACTACTACTGTAAAAACAATCATTTGAGTTGTGTTCATTATTGCTAGGAAATCCGTGGTTCCGAATAGTACTATGAGCATTTCTAATGTCATTTCTTTCCTAAGAACTCCGAAAACTAGTGTTATTCCCGTTAGGGCTGGGAGACCAAGTATTCCAACAACTATTGGCTTCATTAAAGAAACAACGGGTTGAATGGCACCGGAATATTCGAAAGCACTAAGAACTAAGCTACCTAAAATAAGCAGTGGGAAGGCTATGTATACAAATTCTCTAAATCTGATCCAAGTTTTCTTTAAAACAGGTATTGGATGCGGAATACGGTAGGGTGGAAGCTCCATAACTAATCCGAATGTTTCACCTTTTATAATACGGTTTAAAAAGAAGCCTGAAGCAGCTATAATACCTAAATTTAATGCATAGATAGAAAGGACAGCAAGTAGACCTATATACTGGCCTATCAAACCTAATATAACTACAGTTCTGGCAGAGCAAGGAATTAAGGTTATGAGAAAAGCTGCTAAAACTCTTTCTCTTCGAGTTTCTAAGACCCTTGTACCCATGATTGCGGGAACATTGCATCCATAGCCAGCTATGAGAGGGATTATAGCTCTTCCATGAAGACCAACTTTATGCATAAAATTGTCCATAAGATACGCCATGCGTGTAAGGTAACCAGTGTCTTCAAGAACTGCTAAAGCTATATAAAATAGGGTTACATAAGGCACTACAACAGCTAGTCCTGCCTCTAACCCTAGAATTAAACCTCTACTAACGATTTGATAAATGAAATCGTTAGGAATAATATAAGACAGTCCTCTTTCAATAAGTGGAGCAATATAACTTTCCCACCCGAAAACTATTAGTTCTTCTAAAAAACTTCCGCCGTAGAGTAAGAGAGAAAATAAACCTATCCACACGCAGACCATTATAGGAAAACCAGTATATATGTTCGTAGTTAAAGCATCGAGTTTATCTCTAAGTAAAATTTTCTTTTCATATCTAGTTGTTACGGCTTTAGCTATACTGTGGGCGACGCCATATCTTTCCTTGGCAATTCTTAAGCTAGCAGGTTCACCATGTAATTCTTCAATTTTCTTAGCAAAATTCTTGGCGATTTCTATAACTTCTTCATCTATTTTACTTATTTCTTCTATAATCTCAGGATCTCCCTCCAGTAGGAGGATTGAAATAGTTCTGGGTCTCATGTTCTTGGGAAGTGTTTTCAGACGGTTCTTTACGATCTTTTCAAGTTCTTGGATTATAGTTTTGATGTCTCGTCCATATTGTACTTTCATGGGGCGAATTGTTAGTCTTCCATCAAAAACTTTTAAAGCGACATCTATGACTTCTCTAATGCCTTCACCTCGCGTTGCAATCGTTGGAATGACAGGGACACCGAGAAGTTCAGAAAGTTTTTTGTGATCTATTTCGATACCTCTTTTTCTAGCTTCATCAACCATGTTTAGTGCAACAACGATTGGAGTTTGAAGTTCAAGGAGTTGCAGAGTTAAGTATAGGTTTCGTTCAAGGTTGGCGGCATCTACGATATTGATAACAACAGCGGGTTTTTCTTCCAAGATAGCTGCCCTAGCAACTCTTTCATCCATGGAGCCAGCGCCAAGGGAATATGTGCCAGGAAGATCGATAACAGTGATTTCTCTACCATTAAATTTTGTTTTCCCCTCCATAAGTTCAACAGTGGTGCCAGGGTAATTTGAAACAATAACTCCTATGCCTGTAACTCTATTGAAAAACACAGATTTACCGGTATTGGGGTTGCCAGCCAGTAATATTTTTACAGTATCACTACTCTCTTTTTGTTTTTTAAGATGTCTTGAAGAAGCCATGGCGATCATCTCTTTCAACATAATTATATTTATTTGCGGCTTTTTGCTCCGTGACGCATACGGTGTCGATGTCTATGGGGAGCAGTACTTGTTTTAACACATATTTTGGAAGCTACATCGCGACCTAATGCAACCTCATAGTCACCTATTTTTAAAACAAGTGCTCCTCCAAGTGGAGATTTTTCTTTAACTGTAATTTTGACACCAGGCAAGATACCGATTGCAATAAGTCGACGAAGCAAAGCTGGATTTTCATCTATGATCCTAGTGATAATGGCTTCTTCTGCGGGTTGCAACTCTGAAAGAGGAATATCTTCTTCAAAAATTATTTCTCCACTAGGGGTTGGAATAGGATTGCCATGGGGGCAAACAGTTGGACCGCCTAGTTTTTCATTTAATTTTTCTTCGACCTTGTCTGTAATGGCATGTTCAAGTTTGCATGCGTGTTCGTGAACCTCACACCAGTCAAGACCGAGAATGTCGGTCAGGAATCTTTCAGACAATCTGTGTCTTCTAATAATTTTGATCGCCACCTTTCTTCCTTTATCTGTAAGTCTGACCCCCTTATACGGTTCGTAATAAACTAACCCCATTTTAGAAAGTCTTTGAAGTAGCACAGTCATTGAAGAAAGGGGAGAACCTAGTTTTTTGGCTAATTCCGTTGTTTTTACACGTTTTTGGTTCTTTTCTAACCTAAATAGGATTTCCAGGCACTCCTCGATTTTTTCTCCTAAATCCTTGTCAATCAAAGTTGTTCCCTCGATATTTCAAAAGTTGAAATTGAATTTCATATATTGAACACAAAGTTAACTATTTAAAGATTTAGGTAAACCTAATTTGTTTTTCGTCCCCTTAATCACACGTATTCCATTCAATTTTCTCTTCTCTTACCGCTCAAGACCCTCTCACAAGCTTTAATACTTGCCAATCAAAGTTGTTGACAGAACACCCGAAAATGCCAGTAGGACGATTAATAGACCCCTGCAATAATGATATGACAAGACATGTTATAAATCGTGCAGAAAGCATTTCTTAAGACATTACAATTTATTATGTTGGGTGTTTTCAAGGTAATAGAAAGATTTATAGGGGATAACATGTAGTAAGCACAGCTCTGTGCGTGGTGAGAGGCTCGATATAGCTCTTTTTTGGTATCCCCTCCTCCCCTCTCCCCTCAAATTGCAATGCCAAAATAAGTCGAGCCCACCAAGACGGCAGCACTCTACAACAAAATCCTCTTCTTTTAAAAATACCTTACTCATTATGATAAACTGCTTTAGAACAACCTATAAACCAATTTTACCACAATTTTTAAAAACCTCTTAAATATTTAATGTAATGGTGTCAAATATGTTTGTAGCTGCTTTTTACTGATCGCCCTTGGATTTTGCTATCTGATTAGTCCATTTTAAGGTTTTAAAAACGATAAGGGAGGCTTTTAAATGAACTTTTCTATAGAGGTTATAAATCTCTATAAAAAGTTTGTTGAAAGAAGGAGAAAGTTTTACATTCTACCGAAGGAGAAAAAGGAGGTTGTAGCTTTAAATCGTGTTAATTTACGTGTGAAGAGAGGTGAAATATTCGGTCTTCTAGGTCCCAATGGAGCTGGAAAAACCACATTAATTAAGATACTTTCAACTTTAATACTTCCTGATGAAGGAGAAGCCTATGTAGACGGCTACGATGTTGTTAGGGAAGCAGGGAAAGTTAGGTCTAGGATAGGCTTGATGACCGGTGGTGAAAGGAGTATATATTGGAAATTGACAGCTAGAGAAAATCTTCTCTTTTTCGCAAAGCTATACAAACTTGATAAGAAAGCCGCTGAAAAAAGGGTAAATGAGCTTTTAGAACTAATGGATCTTAAAGAGAGAGCCGATGATAAGGTAGAGGATTATTCTTCGGGCATGAAGATGAAGGTTATTCTTGCGAAAGCGCTTATTCATGATCCACCAATCCTATTGCTGGACGAACCCACCTTAGGGTTGGATCCAAATTTTGCTAGAGAGATAAGGAAGTTCATAAGAGAAGAACTTAACGAAAAGGAAGGGAAAACGATCTTTTTAACCACGCATTACATGGAAGAAGCAGATATGCTTTGTGACCGTATAGCTCTCATAGACAGAGGGGAAATAATTCGCATTGGTACGCCAGATGAATTAAAACGTGAAATAAGTACACGGAATGTTTTAGTGTTAGAAACGCTTGATGAACCGCCAACAAAAGAACTAGAGGCGATGTCATACATTGAACAGGTGGTAACTAGCTTAAGCAATGGGAAATATGAAATTAAGATTTATGCGAAAAACAGTGTTGAAGCTGCTAGGGAAGCTTTAAACGTTCTTAATAATGTTAAAGTACGAGTAGTTAGCTTTAAAGTCGAGGAACCGACGCTTGAAGATGTTTTTATTAAACACACTGGGAGGAGGCTTAGGGATGAAGAGCAAAGTCCAATTTAGATACGTTCTTTCGGATGAAAGGCCTAGTTTAGGCGTTGCTATGAACATAGCGTGGAAAAGCTTGAAAATTTCTCTTAGATATCCTTTTAATATATTATATTGGGCGTTTGTTCCAATAGGTTGGATAATGCCAGCAATATTTCAAGGAATAGCTCTAACAGGTGGAACTACGAGTACGAAGTTTGCGTCCACTACGGGAACGCCTGACTGGTTAAGTTATATGGTTCTTGGAAGTACACTCTTCATGTACGTGATGAGTGCCCTGTGGGGTATGGGGAATGCTTTACGATGGGAACAGATGTCTGGGACCCTTGAGAGTCTCTTGGTAACACCAATATCTCGAGTGGACATTTTAATAGGAGCTGCATTAGCTGAAACAGCTACTACAACTCTTACCGCCACGGTACAACTCGTAGTGCTTTTGCTGATTTTTGGTATACCCTTTGCTCTTTCACATGTATTGCCCTTCATTGTGCTGCTTACTTTAATGCTTTTGGCACTTTATGGGTTTGCAATGACTATGGCTGGTGTAGTGATGGTCTTTAAGGATCCAGATGCTTTAACACGATTCTTAGATGCAATGTTTTACGTGCTAATCCCGGTTAGGTACCCTATATCTGAACTTCCATATGCTGCGAGAATTATAAGCTTATTGATACCAGCAACTTACGCATTTACAGCCATAAGAGCTATAATACTACTAAATAAGGACATTCAGGCAGTAATGAACATCATAGTAATTTTATGTGTTTTTACGTTGTGTTTGTGGACATTTGGTTATCTAACCTTTGCGTACGCTGAGTACAGAACTAAAAAGGCTGGGGGAATTGGAAAATACTAAGGAGGCTCGTAAATGAAGTTTAAAGCGAAGATATATGATCTTTGGAAGGAGTTAAGGGCAATATGGGCAATTTGCGTCAAGGTTTGGAAGGATGAACTTTCTTATCCGCTTAGTGTTACATATTTCATCTTTGCGCCGATCATGTGGCTATTACCTTTCATAATTTTTGGTTTTGCAGTCGTAGGGGGAAGATACAGTCCGTTTTTAGAGAAGTTAACCGGAATAGGGGACATTGTAACTTATACAGTGCTCGGGTTTGCTTTTCTCGGCTTTGCTAGCGCAGCTTTATGGGGCACAGCTATGAGTTTAAGGAGAGAGCAGTGGATAGGGACCCTTGAATCCGTCTTGGTAACACCAGTATCGAGATTTTCAATAATTTTTGGTCAAGGTTTACATAGCATTACGCACACAGGCTCAGGGTTGGTACTTCAACTAGTAGCCATGGTGATTATTTTTGGTATTCATTTGAACCTTTGGGGGATCCTTCCCTCTCTGATATCGGTTGCTTTGACGATTTTAGCCATCCAAGGCGTAGGGTTTATGATATGTAGCGTCGTTCTCATGGTGAAGCAGGGTTGGATGGTTATAGATGTAGTGGACACAGTTTTCTGGGTTGTAACGCCAACAGCGTATCCAATTGCAATATTGCCGGTGTTTCTTCAAGCAATAGCTAAAATCTCGCCTATAACATATGGAGTAGAGAGTTTTCGAGGATTTCTACTCTATGGTCCAAGGCAAATGTGGATATGGCGGAATGTAGCTATGCTGGCAATACTAGACGTTATATATTTAACACTTGGATATCTCATATACTTAAAAAGCGAGGAAAAAATAAAGAGAACAGGGACGGTTCATAAGTTCTAAATACAGTTTCATAAAATGTTTTTATTCTCACTATTTATTTGTCCGAACAATATTTTTCATGTAGATATTCGAATATTTTCATTCTTTGCTCCCAAGGGAAATCGGGAGTTTCAAAGATGAATTCTTTTTCGAATTTGCTGTAGTCGTTTGTAACAAATCTGCCGTTTTTAAGAACCCAGTTCCAGAAATCGGTCCTAGGATAGGGGGTTGCAATACTAAGATGAACATAATCCAAGTTTAACTCGTCGATGAACTTTTCAGTTTCTTTTAATGTTTCTATTGTTTCTCCGGGCCCTCCTATCATGAAGAAACCGCCGACTTCGATGCCAATTTCTTTGGTCCATTTGACGACGCGTCTAACTTGGTCAAGTTTGATGCCCTTTCTTAACATTTTTAGAACTTTTTCGGAGCCGGATTCTATGCCGTAGTAAATTCTGTAGCATCCTGCTTCATGCATTTTCTCTAGAAGTTCTTTGTCGACCTTGTCTACTCTGGTTCCGTTTGTCAACTCCCATCCAATGTTAAGACCTCGATTAAGAATTTCATTACAGATTTCTATAACTCTTTTTCGATTTAACGTGAACATGTCATCTAAGACGCGGATTACATGAACGTTATATTTTTTGACTAGGTACTCTATTTCATCTACAACATTTTTTGGGCTTCTGGCTCTAAACTTTTTACCAAAAATTAGGTAAGAGTTGCAGAAAATGCAGTTGAACGGGCAACCTCTACTAGTGAGAATTGCTCCTTTGTTATCATTATAAGCTTCCATATGTAGGAGGTCTCTAGCTGGGAACGGAAAATTATCAAGACACGTTATTAAGGGTCTAGAGCCTGTTTCAACAATTTTTCCGTCTTTCTTAAATAATAGTCCCTTGATGTTTGAGGGGTCTTCACCGTTTTCTAATGTTTTAACTAGTTCTAGCATTGTGTACTCTCCTTCACCGACAACAACAAAATCAGAATAATCTACGAACTCATGAGGCAATATACTGGCATGAGGCCCTCCTACAATCCTTATTGCAGAAGGAATTACATTTTTGATACGTTTTAAAATGTTTATGCAAGTGTTATAGGTTATTGTTGTTGAGCTTATTCCGACAATGTCAGGTTGCTCTTTTTCGCAAATTTTTTCCAGCTCTTCTAGATCCTTCGTCTCTACATTCATATCTATTATTCTAACTGAATGGTTATGGGTTCTTAAAATGGCTGCAATGTATGCTAATCCCAATGGTGGGAAGTATCCTTTCTTTTCTTCCTCTACGTGGCTGGTGTATGGCGGGTATAGTAGGAGAATCTTCATTGATTACACCGGTGATAGGAACATATATTGGGATAAAATTGTTATTGTTTGTGGGGGTTAATTTGCAGTTTCAGGAAAGAAGTGTTTTGAAGAAGGTGGCTTGTCAGATAGTTAGAAATTGCTTAAGAGTTAGGGAGAATGACATGGTTACCTTAAATACCTGGCATCATACCATTGACTTAGCTGAGGAGATAGCTTTTGGGTACTACAAGGTTGGTACTGTACCGTTAGTTACGTTGATGACAAATAATCTTTTGTATAGAAGAATAATGAATGAGCTGCCTGCCGAAAATTTGGCTGAAACACTTCTTCATGCTTAAAACCTTGATGAGAGATTGTTTTAAGAAAAATCTATCATGAAAGCTTAATCTTTAAGTTATCGTGTTCTTTCCTTCAATATTTTACTTCTTATAAATTCTAAGATCCGTTTTAAAGCTTCTAGAGGGTCTTTTGGCAGATAGCTAGGAGTGACCTTTTTATCACTTCCGTCATGAAAATGATTTGGAAACGTAGAAACGTTTTTCCAGTGCGGTGCATTGTCATACCTATAAATGGTACCATTGATGTGTCTTCTTTCCCAGTGAAGGCTATACTTTCCTGAAGATCTCCATATAACGTCAAGAAAACTTTCGTCCTTAAAGATGATGCGAATCTTTATAATTCGCATGCCGCGTGCCTTGCCAAAACTTTACGCGTCGAAAATATCTAAAAACTTAGAGTAGATCAGGATGAGCAGATCATCATATACGTCGTTAAGACTTTTGGACAATAGCTAGTCTCTCTTCTAGTCTTTTTTGTCTCTATAAGCTCTTCTAATATTATTAGGTCTTCCCATGCTGGATGTTCTGGTACTTGCCCCTTCTTTATTTTCACCTCTAGCTCGCTTAGAGAGTTTACCTTATATTTAATTAAAAGCTTAGCTATTTCTGCATTTGTCTTGGCTAGTTCGTCCTCAAACCATTTTAGAAGACTTTCTCGTAGAAGTTTTTGGGTCTATCTTAAGCTTTTGCTACTTCTTCTATAATCATTATAAATATCACCTTCTTGTGAATAAAGTTGCCGCAGCAAACTAATAACTTTACTATTAAAACCTAATCTTTGGAGTTTTCCTTTTTACTTTAAGATATGATGTAAATAATTGTGAAATCAGACAATTATGAGTTGCATGTACCTCAACGTTAACACGTCTTCATAATAATTATTCAAGTAATTCTTTTAATTTTCTAGCTACATCATGAGTTTTCTCATCTATGTCAGCTGATATTGGCGGTTCTACCCCTCTTTTGCATAGTTCATCTAAAAAATCTATAAAGGGGAGTCCTGAAAGTTTCCAGGCTTCTTTTAAACCAACTTCTCCTTTCATGTATGCTTGAGCTAGTTCGTCCATTAATTCATCTTTTAAAGCTTTTTTGAGTATATTTTTTGAAATTGAAGCAATAGATGCACTTCTTCTTTTTGCAAGCCATTTTAGTCTTTCGTATTCCACGTCATTTATCCTAAAATTTACCTGCCTCATATGCTATATTTTATAGCAAATTAATTAAATATATTTTGCTATAAAATATACTATGATGTTAGCTATAGACACGTGTAGTTGGTTTAAAATTCACATGTTAGAAAGAGAGTTGAACATAAGTATCGTTAGTACATTGTTGAATCGGTTTAAACTCTTTTTTACGCATGAATTATTAACGGAGTTTAGAAGGTTTTTTCCCAATTATTTGTGGATAGTGGAGCACTGTGCAGTTCTCCCAAAACGCAACGTAGTTTTTTCGAGTTTTCTAAAAGAAGGGTTTGATGAAGCTGATGCTTCACTTCTTGAATGTGCATCCGAAAAGGAATATTTTGTTGTTTCAGAAGACCCTAAAATGCTTAGATATGTAAGACTGGGCTTTCAGCTTTTACAACTAGCAGATCTAATAGCAGTTCTTTATAAGAAGAAATTTCTTTCTAAGCAGGTAACCAAGAGAATTATAAAGTTCTTGAGAACCAAAAGGAATATAACCAAGAAAAAATATAAGGACTTAAAGTTAATGCTACGAATTTGAATCGATTTTAGGGATGCAAAGCTCTATACTCTTAATCTTTTGTTAACCTATAATGATGGATGCTTAGGTAAATGTGCTTATTGTGGTTTATCGAAGTCTAGATACATTAACGGCTCATGGACCGAGAAGAGTTTTATTCGTGTAGATTGGCCTATTGTTCTCTTGGAAGAAGTTCTTAGAAGAACGGATGGCGAAAGATGTTCCCATGTGGAAAGGGTATGTGTTTCAATGGTTACGCATAAGAGAGCAAGAGAGGATACTTTAACTATTGTGAAAGCTTTACGTAAGAAGATAGATGCTATTTCTGGATTAATAACTCCAACAATTGTGACAAAGAAATGGTTATACGATTTGAAGGAGGCTGGAGCCGATAAGATTGGTGTGGCTGTTGATGCGGCAACTCCTGAACTTTCGATAAATTAAGAGGTAGAGGTGTTGGCGGTTCTCATAGATGGGATCGTTACTGGCAGGTTGTTGAAAATTCTGTTGAAATTTTCGGTAAGTATAATGTGGGTGTTCATTTTATTGTTGGTTTAGGCGAGGCCGAAGAGGAGATGGTGAAAGCTATTCAAAAAGCATATGATATGGGTGCTTTAACTCATCTTTTCTCGTTCTTCCCTGAGGAAGGTTCGCTGCTAGAAAACCACTCACAGCCTTCAATAGGCACGTATAGGAGGATTCAGTTAGCGAGATATTTGATAAATAAAGGCATTTCAAAATATGAGAATATGAGGTTTGATGAGAAAGAGAAGAATCGTAGATTTTGGAGTAAGTGAGAAAGTTTATAATGGGGTAGTTGAAAGTAGTTTGCCATTTATGACTTCTGGTTGTGCAAGTAAAAGTAGAGAAAACGCGTGTAATCGACCCTTTTCAAATTGTACACCATATCAAGCGTATATAGGTGAATTAAGAAATTTCCCCTTTGTACCGAATAAAAAAGATATATTAATTATAAAAAACAGCTAAAAGATTATTCGAATGTTCCAGTAAAGGTATGGACTGTTAAAGAAGAAGATAACTTTATTTAGAAATTGGAATACGAGGGTTCCAGTAAAGTTAACTAAAGAAAGGTAAAAATATGCGAACTTTGGGAAGCTGTTAGAAGTTTTAAGCTATACCTAACTAGATTTTTGTGAGTCATAATATTTATATGAACGTTAACTGAAAGTTAGTTATTATAGGCATTACTACGATGTGCTACGTATGAGAGAGCTTCAGGTGTAGGACTATGAGCCAAACAATTCCACCTGAAATTTTAAGATTCTCCGAAAATATTGGAAATTTTGCTTTAGTTATAAAGGGAGAGCCTGGATCAGGAAAAACTATTTTTAGCCTGCAGTATATTGCCGAACAATCTGAGAAAAAGAGTGGTATATATTTTTCTACGAGAGTTGATATAGATTCGCTTTACAGCCAGTTTCCTTGGATAAAAGAAAGTATACCGCCTGAAAACATAGTTGATGCAACTCAAAGCATATTGCCAAAAAAGATGGAGGTACCACAGTTCATAAAGTTTTCTTCTCTTCCTGAGTTTCTTAAGGGGCTTTACACAGCCATTGAAGAAAAGAGAACTGAAAAATTTTCTCCGATTGTTGTGGTGGATAGCATTGATGCTGTGGCTTCTTCCGTAGGTTTGCCTGTTGAAGATGTATGTGCCAAGATTATTGATGTTGCTAAGGGTGCTGAAGTTGGAGTTATTATTATAACAGAGAGGACAGAGAGGACAGCCTTAGATTATATTTGTGATGGAGTTGTAACTTTTAAGAGAAAGCTTATTGATGAGAGATTGTTTAGAGAGTTGGTTATAGAGAAGCTTAGAGGCGTTGAAATAGAAAACCCAATTTACTATTTTACGTTACATGGGGGTAAATTCAGATACTTTGACGAATTTAGACCAATAGAATTAACCACGTTTATTCACGAACCACACCCTCCAGTAAGAGATGGAAAGGGAACAAAATTTTATGAAAAGAACATGTTTAGTACAGGTTCTAAAATAATAGATAAAATTGTAGGTGGGTACAAGAGAGGAAGCTTCGTGTTTCTTGAAGTTACCGGCGAAGTTCCTCCCGAATTCATTGTTGAGAATATTGCTGGGGTTCCTGTAGAGAACTTTTTGATGCAGGATAGGGGTGTAATTATCGTGCCTTGTAAGGGTCTTAGTCCACTTTATTTCTTTGAGTTTTATGCTGCTTTAGTAGGCCGGGAGAAAGTTCAGAAGAATTGTAAAATCATTATTCCTAGTGAGGATAAGGATGTTGAAAAACGGTTTCCATGGCTTGTTTATACAAGTTATCGTGTAGATCATTTTGTAAATACGGTTAATAGTATAATAAATGAGTTTAAAAGGGAGAAAGAAGATAATGTCTTACTTTTCTTATGTTTCGATAAGATAGAATCGGATTTTGGCTCTAGGGGTGCTGAAAAGATAGCTATGAAGATTATTTCTAGAGTAAAGTTTGAAAAAGACCTCTGTATTGGAACTGCTTTCCCAAGCACAAAAATTGATGTTAAGCTGAGAGAAGCAGCCGATTACTTTTTTAAAACCTTCGGTAAAAAGGGGAGAGTATTCATCTATGGCGTTTCCCCGCCGACAGTAATATACAATGCTAACATTGATTTTTCAAGACCTCATCCGACACTTTACTTCACACCGATAACATAGCCGTGTTCTCAGTAACTAGAATTTTAAAATTTTAGCAAAATAATTGTAATACTAACAAATTTTACAGATAGACATGTAGAAGGGGGTAAAATGCTTTTATACTATGCATTCTAAGACTGGTAAAACTGCTTTGATATTTCTGTCTTTCACAAACTTAAAAGGCATGCCGTATACTTTTTTAAGACTCTCTTCAGTACTATTTTTAGAAAAAAGTAATACTAGGTAACAAGGCTAGGGAAAACTTTGTAAGAATAGAACTTTCAAGAAATTTAACGATACATTGAACATGTTTTTGCTTGTCAGTCCATTTTATTTATCTCTTTTAGTTTTTCCAGTATTATGGCTGGGCAAATTTTCTTTACACCATTAATGCTTCCAATTTTTTCTATGATTTGTGATAAATGTTTTGTGTCTCTTGCCCAGATTTCAGTCATTATCATATGGTCTCCTGTACTTGTGGCAACATATCTTGCCTCTTTTAATTCTGTGATTTTTCTAGCTACTTCAAGGAAATTTGTTGGATCAGCATCTACACCAACGATTGCAATAGTTCGATATCCTACTTTTTCGGGATCGATAACGATGGTATATTTTTTAATAACTCCTCGTTTTTCAAGGGATTTAACTCGCTTTCTAATAGTAGCCTCACTGACCTTCAGTTTTTTCGCAATTTCAACAAATGGAGTCCTCGCGTTTTCCATTAGAATGTCCAAGATTTTTATATCAGTTTCATCCATTGCTCATTCCTCTTTTATTGAACGTTTTAAATCTCGGCTCCAACAATCACTTGCTATAGGGCTTTAACCATTAAACTTTACTAATCATAATACAAGATCAATTTCGTTGCTCGAACATTGGTATATTCGGTTTCTGTTAATAGTACCACTTATTATTTGTTTAATAGTATTTTTGTACGAAATTCGAATCATATTTTTAATTATAGACTTAAAAGGCTCTAGCGAAGGTAAGTAATTTCCTGTGTTAAAGGCATCTTTAATTTCTGGTTGAGATTTCGTTTATTTATGGATAGATAATAGTCTATTAGTTCATGTATAGATATGATATTCTTCCATTTTAAACTTTATTTCTTACGAATATAGTAACAAAAGGTATAAAAAATGTAAATATTCTTTTATTATACGTACCAAATTGCACGAAAAATGTATACATAGACGACCTAAATAGTGATGGAGGGAGTTTAATGAGGAAAATGACCGAGAGAAATTTGAGAGATGCTTTTGCGGGAGAAAGCCAAGCCCACATGAGGTACTTGATTTTGCTGAAAAAGCCGAACAGGAAGGTTTACTTAATGTTGCTAGACTGTTTAGGGCAATAGCGTATGCAGAATTTGTACATGCAAAAAATCACTTTAGAGAACTTGGTGAAGTAAAGAAAACTGTAGACAATTTACAAGCGGCTATTGATGGTGAAACGTATGAAGTTGAAGATATGTACCCGGCCTTTAAAGCAGTAGCTGAGCTGCAGAATGAAAAAGGGGCAGTAAGAACTACAGGTTGGGCGTTAGAAGCCGAGAAAATACATGCAACGATGTATCAAAAAGCGAAGCAAGCCGTGGAAAAGGGGAAGGATATTGAAGTAAAAACTATCTATATCTGCAAAGTATGCGGATATGCTACCGAAGGGGAAAACCGCCAGAAAAATGTCCTATTTGCGGTGTACCAAGGAAAATGTTTAAAGCCTTTTAACTCCACCCCCATTTTTTTATATTAAAGGCAACTTAATTTATGTAAAGTAGTTAATTGGAGGTGCTACATATGCAGATGTGGAGATGTACTGCTTGCAAGTTTATTTGGGAGGAAGGGGAGCCGCCAGAAAAGTGCCCTCGGTGTGGAGCTCCAAGGGAAAAGTTTGAAAAAATATCCGAAGATAAAGTTAAGTTGATTGAAAGATCTCGGCTAACAAATTCGCTGCACGTAGATCTACATTCCCTTCTATCAAGAATTGTTGAAGTCTGTGAAAAGGGCATAGAAGACAACCTTGACCCGGGATGTATAAAAATATTTAAGGAAGGTAAAGAGTTCGCGGAGGAAATGATGAGAAAAATTAAAGCGGAGATTGAAGTTCATATAGCAAAGGGGAAATGGGGATAACATAGATTATTTCTAATGTTACCCATTTAATAGGTGTTTCGAGCGTGGTGTCTAGGTTGGGAAGACATGTCGAAATTAAACCTGGAGTTTATTGGGTTGGTGTAGATGACCGTGAAACTAAGCTTTTCGAGTCTCTTTGGAGCCTCCCGCATGGGGTGAGTTACAATTCTTACTTGATTCTCGGCGAGAGAAAGGTATTAGTGGATACAGTGAAAGCTGAGTATGCTGAGGAGCTTATTGAGAATATTAACAGCGTAATCGATGTTAAGGAGTTAGATTACGTTATTGTTAATCATTTGGAGCCCGATCACAGTGGTTCACTTCCAGAAATAGTCAAAAACGCTCCAAATGTTAAAATTGTGGGAACAAATAGAGCAATTGATATGGTTAAATCCTTTTTCCATTTAGATCAGGAGACCATAAGTGTTAGGGATGGAAGTAGTTTAGATATCGGTGGTAAAACTCTTCGCTTCATTGAGGCGCCGTGGCTACACTGGCCCGAAACGATGTTCACATATCTGGTTGAAGATAAAATTTTGTTTCCATGTGACGCTTTTGGCTCATTTGGTGCTTTAGGTAATAAAATTTTCGACGACGAAGTCGATCTTGAATTGTTTTTCTCGGAATCTAAGAGGTATTTTGCTACCATCGTATCAAAGTATTCGAAGTTTGTTTTGAGAGCTATAGAGAAAGTTAAGAACCTCGGTATTGACATTGAAATCATTGCTCCAAGTCATGGGCCTGTTTACCGTAAAAATCCTATTAAGATCGTAGAGTTGTTTGAAAGATGGAGCAGGGATGTTCCTGAGAAAAGAGTTGTGATTGTTTATGGTTCGATGTACGGCAATACTAAGAAAATAGCTGAGGTTTTAGAAGAGAATATTAATTCTGAAGGCATAGATACTGCTGTGCACGATATATCCTACGGTGATATAAGCTTCATTTTGAGAGATTTATTGAATGCACCCGCGGTTATTTTTGGCTGTCCTACTTATGATGGAAACATATTTCCACCACTACGGCACTTAGTAAATCTATTGGAGATTAAGAGGTTACAGAGGAAAATCATAGGGTTATTTGGCACCTATGCTTGGGGAGGAAACGCACTGTCACAATTAAAAAAGATACTTGTAGAGATGGGACACGAAGTTATTGAACCTATTGTTAGTGTTAAGGGGGCCCCAACAATAGATGATTTGGAGAAAATCAAAAGTTTAGCTAAGAAAATCGCATCTAGAGTTCTGAACAAGGTTTCATGATAGTAGTTAAGCTTATTTTACATATTATTTTATAAACGGATAAGCTGGTATCATAAAAATTGAATTTTAGTTGTTAGTTTTACTGTATTTTTAATTTTACTAGCTATGGGGGAAATATTTTCTTTTGGATTTTTTGTATTTTTTCAAGTATTATTTGCCCTGCTAGTTCTGCTGCCTCTTTTGATTCTTTGGAAATATTTTTAATTTTTTGTTTTAGTTTTTCTTCTTTTGTTTTTCTTTTCCAGAACATTTTTCATCACCATGATTAAGATGTTTATTGGATATTTAAATTTTTCCATTTTGACATTGTTACAATGATAAAAAGATTTTTATATCTTACATCTCTATAACCTCTTGGAGGTATGAATATGAAAAAGCTAGAAGAATCTATCATTCAGATCCTTAAAGATTTAAAAATGACAGAAACACAAGCAAAAATCTACGTTTACCTATGCAAGGTCGGAAAAGCAACAGCAGAACAAATAGCGGAAGGCACAGGTATTTATCCAACTGCTGTAAGGGAGGCCCTAATTGAAATGTACAATGCGGGGTTTATAAAAAGGGAGAAGAAAGGTGGTTTTGGATTTGGAAGAAGACCATATATTTATTCAGCAGTTCCTCCGGTCGAATTAGTTAAAAAACTTGCTGGTGAATTGCAACAGAAACTTTCAAAACTTCTCATGCTACAGTTTCCAGAAAAAATGGAACTTAAACCTCCACTTCTTCCGGTGAAGATTACCGTTGAATCTATAGAAAAGGAAAAGCAAAAAGAAGAGGAGAAAAAGAAATAGAACATTAATTCTAGGTAAGTAGACACAGAAACACTAAAATATTAAGGATTACAACTTAAATAGCTTCTACAGATTTGCAACTTGAGTTTAGAGTTCTATCATAATATGAATGAGGCGATAAGAGCTGGGGTAACCAGTGTGATGCTGGTAATCCCTGCAATTTTGCTTAAAGTAGGTCTTCTTTCCTTCTCCATTACATTAACCCCCATTAAAATCGCTGCAACACCAAATAACATGGCAGGTATTTGTTTTAAAACCCCTGTCACAAAGAAACCTGTTAGTAAACTTCCAAAAAATATGATACAACCTGGAAGAATCTCCCACTTCGGCAATTTAAATCTCACCTTGTTACCCTTCCGATTATCCCGTGTTCCCACAAGTTTCCAACTTTTAATATAAGAGGATGCTTAGTACGAGTGCAATGATGGCTAAGGTAGCTCCAGTAATTCCACTAACTCTATTTAAGATCTTTTTTTCTCTTTTTATCTCACTAACTCCTATTAAAATTGATGAAGTGCCAAATAGCATTGCTGGTACTTGTTTAATAGCCTCTTCAGGAGACAACATCACAGAAAAATACCATACGGAAGTTAATAGACTCCCTATCAGTGCAACACCACCTAGGACAATTAATAACTTACCCCAAGGTTTAAAATCTAACTGTTGGAACACTTGAAATCACCTCAGGGATATGCATAAGATGTTAGACAACATGGTCCTACCCATTCATTGCAACACGACGCAATACAAGTTCCACAACCTCCCGCAGCACCGATACATGTAATACATGCCCATATGTTAGAACCAAGACTAGCAACACAGGCACCGCATGCGCCTATCGCGCAGATGCATGGCCAAATACAACGTGAAAGAATACAGTAACCATCATAACTAGCACATATATATCCGCAATATTCATCCCATCCGCAGTCTGCTGAGGTTTGACATGGTGTCAACCCGTAGTCTTCGCATGTTCCCATTACCTCTATCT
>Ga0209410_1000076_pt1 | contig 38058 bp, 35 predicted proteins | sample Mar14436cmmetaG_FD_184135 | JGI IMG/M metagenome (GOLD analysis project Ga0209410, IMG submission 184135) | Marine hydrothermal vent microbial communities from Guaymas Basin, Gulf of California to study Microbial Dark Matter (Phase II) - Marker... ... | reverse complement strand
CGGCGTGCATTTCACTTAACGTCCATTTCACGCACTTCTTTATTAGATTTATTAGAACTGCATCTCAAATTTATCCCCTTCCCAAAATTTTTAATATTCTTGTATTCCATTCTCTAGGACCATCTCTTATGAGGATCGGAATGTCAACATTTCTTAACATTGGAAAGTCATTTTCACTATCCCCAAGACCAATTGTCTCTCCATCAAATCCATTCTTTCTGAAGACATCTGTTAGAATTCTTACCGCCTTTCCCTTATCATTGTTTCCTGTGAGATGGTAGAATCTGCCCCCCTTTGTAACCATGAGTTTAAACTCCCTTATAATTCTTAATACCTCACGCTCATCTCCATTCTGAATAATAAATGGCTCATCATATTCTCTTTTCTTTGATAGTTCTGCTTCTCTGATGCCGAGATTTGTTATGGTTGATATTTCTTTTACACTCATGTCGCCAAATCCCTTAATTTTATAACCACCTTTTCTAATTCTCTCTATGGCTCCTCTAAGTCTTGTGTATGGAATTCCCAATTCTATGACACAATATTGATCAATTCTCTTGTCGAAATTCAAATTCTCAAAATAATCCTCTGGTATAAATATTGCACCACCGTTCTCAGAGATAAAGGGGTCGTTTATACCGATCTCATTCCTATAAATTTCGATCTCAGCCCTCGTCTTGCTCGTGCATAATATCAGAGGGATCTCCCTCTTCTTTATTATGCTTAGCGCATCCTCGGCATCCCTATATGAATATTCCTCATCAATTAGTGTGCCATCCAAATCGGTAAATATTATATACCTACATCTTGAGAATTTCATTCTGTGAATCTCCTTATTATATCGGCAGATCTATCAACATATATCCTTATATACGAGAGAATCATATTTGATGTAAATTTATTTACTCTCATTTGTAGTGTTGTCTTTAGATTCTGATAATTATATCCAATTCTTGAATTTATCTTATCTCTTATCTCCGCCCAAGGCCTTAATAGCTTTGGCTCTCTCTTTCTTGAGAGTTCATACCCCCTCTTGAGGATACTCCTATACTTAGAAATTCTCTCGAGGTCGATATTCATGTCCTCTGGCGTGTAGCTAATCCTGCTTGGTCTTTCTCTTGCTATTCTCTCAAATAATGGCAACATATTCTTTGCGGTTTCCTCATACTCATCCAATAACTTATCAATATCTCTAATCTTATTTATCAATTTATATCTTCTAATCCAGTAGAACAGTGCAATTGAAATATCGAGCAGCATTTCCTCCGCATGCTCCTCATTCCCAGGCAGGTGTTGGAAGAAGCCGAGGTCTGGTTGTGCAATTCTCTCCACACCGTATCTCTTCCATAATTGACACAATATTGAGATTTCTATGTCATAGCCATTAGAAAACTGCAACTCGTTTAATGTACCTCTCGTAAGTGCACACTCCCCACTAAATGGATACGAAATTGAGTCTAATCCATTAAATATTCCATGTCTTGCCAGAACATTTAAAATCGGTATTCCGACAAGTCTGCTGAGCCTTCCCCCCAGAGTATAACCTCCAGGAATCTTGTGCTGTCTTATGTATGATGCCTTTGTAAATAATATCCTCGATTTTTCCTTGTGTTTTTCTCCAGATATCCAATTTCTCAATATTGGTTCGCACAGGTATCTTATATAATGTCTCTTGAATGAGAGTATGTCAGAATCGATGAAGCAGATTATATCGCCATAGGTTGCTGGGACAGAAAACCAAAGGTTTGCTCCCTTTCCATGTTTTAGTTTTCCTATTTCTTCCTCATTAAGTATGCCCTGATTCAGATATATGTTATGTAATTCCGGATCAACCTGAGATAGAATTCTGAAGGAGAAATCGTATCTTCCTTGTAATGCCTTCTGTTTGCCTTCCGGCATGGATCTTATAAATTCAACCTCCCTTTCAAATGTCCTCGATGACCTTATTGCAGCCGCGAGAAGAAATTCCATGAATTCGATATCTGGTCTTCCATCTCTCGTTCTTGAGCCCTCGGCAATAACAACCTCATCGATTATTCCAGAATCTATTAGATCGCCACACTTGGATATTATATTGAGGACCGCTTTATTGTATTTCTTATCATTCTTGTTAAAGGTTGGGATAACAACAGAGATTGCAACGGGTCTCTTTCCAGATTCGTCTATGACATAGTTCTCAAGTTTTAAGCGCTCAATGCTCTTTGATGTTATATGCGGACCTTTATGGAATAATTTCATTGCATTATAAATTTTAGTTGCGAAATTTTATATTTATAAAAATGTCAGAATATGAAGTAGAATTATTCAGGAGGGAGAATTTCAGTAGAAATAGATGTGAGAAGTGTGGGAAATTCTTCTGGAGTATAGAAAAAAGGGAGATATGTGGGGAACCTCCTTGCGATGAATACAGATTTATTGGCAATCCACCCACAAAAAAAGCCCTGAATCTTCATGAAATGCGCGAGTTCTATCTATCATTCTTTGAGAAGAATTCTCACAAGAGGATTAAGAGATACCCGATCGTTGCGAGATGGAGAAACGATACATTCTTCACAATTGCATCGATCTCATGTTTCCAGCCCTGGGTTCTTAACAGAACAATAGAACCACCAGCAAATCCCCTTGTGATTTCTCAGACATGCCTGAGATTTAATGATATCGACAATGTTGGTAAAACTGGTAGACATCTAACTCTATTTGAGATGATGGCACACCACGCATTTAACACAAATGAGAAATTCGTGTATTTTAAGGACAGAACCGTCGAATTATGCCACAATCTTCTCTTAGAACTTGGGATTCCGGAGGAGAAAATTCTCTACATAGAATCTGAGTGGTCCGGGGGTGGAAACTCTGGTCCCTGTTTTGAGGTCATTGTTGAGGGTGTTGAATTGGCGACCCTCGTGTTTATGATGTATGAAGACACACCCTCGGGAAAAAGGGAAATGGATATGCAAGTCGTTGATACTGGTTATGGTTTGGAGAGATTCACATGGCTTTCTAATGCGACTCCAAATTTATACGAGGCTATTTTTGGGGATGTTCTTTCGAGATTAAAGAGGGAAGTAGATATTGAAGAGAATGAAAATGTTATTGGAGAATATTCAAGAATTGCTGGCATGATGAATGTTGAGAATTCCACTGATTTAAATTTATTGAGAAAAAAGGTCTCGGAGAGACTTAAGATTGAGGTTGATGAATTGGTAAGGATTATTGAACCATTAGAGAATCTCTATGCAATATGTGACCATACGAGGGCATTGATGTTTATGCTGAATGATGGAGGCATAGTCCCCTCAAATGTCAAGGCAGGCTATTTCGCAAGATTACTCGCGAGGAGAACCCTAAGGGCATTAAAATATCTTGGTTTGAATATGAGATTATCGGAAATTTTGAAATTGCAGATTTCATACTTTAAGAGGGATTTCCCAGAATTAAATGAGAATAAAGAGGATATACTTGAATTGTGTGATGTCGAGGAGGAGAAATATGAGAACACATTATTGAGGGGGAGGAAGATCATTGCAAAGATTGAAAATGAATTAAGGAATAATGGGATAAGGGAAATTTCATTAAATCATCTGATTCACCTTTATGATTCCCACGGCCTTACACCGGACATCGTGAGGGAATTTTCCAATTTAAGAGTCAATATCCCGGAAGATTTTTACATCAGGATCGCAAGAATGCACGAGCAGGTTGAGGTGGATAATGAGGAATTGGAAATTGATGTTGGTGGTATAGAACCGACAACTCTACTCTACTACGAGAATCAGAATAAGAGGAAATTCAAGGCAAGAATTATCAAAAAGGTAGATAACTTTATAATACTTGACAGGACATGTTTTTATCCAGAAGGTGGAGGTCAAGAGGCAGATCACGGATCTATCGACGGACTGGATGTTATAGATGTGAAGAAGATTGGAAATGTTGTTCTGCATAAAATTTCTGGGAATCTTAATGATGTAGTGGAATCGCAGGAGGTTAATTGTGAAATCGATTGGGGGAGAAGACTTCAATTAATGCAGCATCACACCGCAACACACATAATAAATGGTGCAGCAAGGAGGGTCCTTGGGAATCATTCATGGCAGGCTGGGGCGCATAAGAGCGAGAATCTTGGAAGACTGGACATAACTCATCACTCGAGACTCAAAAGGGAGGAGATAGATAGGATCGAAAAATTGGCAAATCGGATTGTAGAGGAGAACAGAGAGATTGAGATAAAATTTATGCCGAGGGATGAGGCTGAAAAGATATATGGCTTTAGAATTTATCAGGGTGGTGCCGTTCCGGGTGGAGAGATCAGGATAGTTAATATAAAGGGCTGGGATGTCGAGGCGTGTGGCGGATTGCACCTAAATTCAACTAAGGATGTCGGAGGGATAAAAATTATAAATGCGAAGAGGATTCAGGATGGCGTTATAAGATTAGAATTCAAGGCTGGAACTGCTCTTGAAAAATATCTCGAGAGGAGAATGGAAATAATAAGGATGATCAATGCCGATTTGCCAGAAAACGAACTCGATGACATTGCAAATATATTCTCAGTCGATATAGAGAAATTGCCAGATACAATTAACAGATTCAGGAGTGAATTATCATTAAATAAGAAAAAATTACACGACCTTGAGGAAAAGATTTACGAAATTTCTGGAAAGAGATATGAATTCGGCAATAAATACGAGGATATAGTCATAGACTCTGCAGAATCTGCAAGGAAATTATTCAGAGACTGGAAGTCATCGCAGAAGGATTTACAAAGGCTCAAAAACGAATTAAAGAATCTATTGATAAGAGAAATTTCGGATAAATTCGAATCTGGAGTGGAGAGAAATAATGTTAAGATTGTCAAAAAAATTACATCGCTGCTAAGTGTTGGCGAACTAATAGAAATCGCAAGGAAATCAACACCAACAAATGGATTACTCATAATCGCGAGCATTGATGAAGACACTGCAAATTTTGTCGTTTATTCAAATTCAAATCTAAATTCATTATCAATTGCGAGGAAAATATCAAAGATGGTCGATGGAAATGCTAAGGGAGACAAATCCTTAGCCATCGGATGGTGCTCTGGAAAAAATATCGGGAGTGTTATTGAGAATGGACTTCGAGAAATTTGAAAACAAGATTAAAAGGATAAATTCAAGAATTGAGGAGGTATTGAACGGAAGTCCCGAGATACTTTATGATGCGGCAATTCATTTATCGATGGCGGGGGGGAAGAGACTGAGACCAATTCTCTGCCTCCTATCCTGCGAATCTGTGAATGGGAAGTGGGAAAACGCGCTTGACACCGCGGTTGCTGTAGAACTGATCCATACATTCACATTGATTCACGATGATATAATGGATAATGATGAATTGAGGAGGGGAATTCCATCGGTTCATGTAAAATTTGGAAATTCAACCGCAATTCTCGCGGGGGATTTATTATTCTCGAAGGCATTTGAGTTGTCTCATCCAAAGGCGGTCAATGTGCTCGCTAATGCAAGTGTTGGGATATGTGAGGGGCAGGAATTGGACATTCTGCTTAAGGAAGTCGGCATAGATTCATTATCTGAGGATAAATACATTGAGATGGTAACAAAAAAGACTGCGAAGTTATTTGAAGCGGCAACAAAGTCCGGAGCAATTATTGGTAATGGTAGCAAAGAGGAAATTGAGAATCTATCAAAATTTGGTTTAAATCTTGGAATTGCATTTCAAATTCGGGATGACATTCTCGATTTAACTGCAGATGAAGAGACGCTCGGAAAACCGGTCGGTAGCGATATAATTGAAGGTAAAAGAACATTAATTGTCATAAATGCAATAGAGAGTCTTGGGAATGGGGAAAGGAGAGAATTGATAGAGATTCTTGAAAAAGATAATAATTCCAGAGAGGAAATCGAATATGCAATTTCATTGCTAAAAAAATCTGGAGCGATCGATTATTCATATAAAAAGGCAAGAGAATTTGTTGATGCCGCGATAGAATCGCTTAGCAGAATTCCAGAAAGTGAAGCGAGAAATGACCTAATGAGCATTACAGACTTTGCAGTTGATAGAGAGACTTAAATTTTTTATTATAATTCCAATTAATAACCAATAAAATTAAAATGAAGGCTGTAATTCCCGCGGCCGGGTTAGGAACGAGATTTCTGCCAGCAACGAAGGCGCAACCAAAGGAAATGCTACCGCTGATAGATAAACCAGTAATTCAATTTGTTGTTGAGGAGGCGGTAAATTCTGGGATAGACGATATTCTAATCATAACTGGCAGGGGGAAGAGGGCAATTGAAGACCACTTTGACAAATCCTTTGAATTGGAGATGGTTCTTGAGGAGAAGAAAAAATTTGACCTACTGGATGAGATTAGAGAGATATCAGACCTGGCGGATATTCATTACATAAGACAGAGAGAGGCAAGAGGTCTTGGGGATGCAATATACTATGCGAGAAAGCATGTCGGAAATGAACCATTTGTTGTTTTGCTTGGAGATGACATAATATTCTCAAAAAAACCCTGTACAAAGCAGTTAATTCAATTATTCAAAAAATATGAAGATCCGATAATTGCAGTCGATAGGGTAAATAAGGAGATGATTCATCAATATGGGATAATTAAATACGAAAGGGTAGAGAATTCTGTCTATCTTGTTAAGGATTTGATAGAGAAGCCAAGGCCGGAGGAGGCTCCCTCAAATCTGGGAATAATTGGTAGGTATGTATTGACCCCCGACATATTTGATGCAATAAGAAAGACAAAGCCCGGGAAGGGAGATGAGATACAATTAACAGATGCGATAAAAATCCTTAGCAACTCGAGGGATATTTATGCATATGAATTTGATGGAATTAGATACGACCTGGGCAATAAGTTAGATTACATCAGAGCGACAATAAGTTACGCATTGATGCGCGAGGAATTTAGAGACGAAATAGGAAATTTCATAAGTGAATTGAAAATCTAAAAATTAGGGAAAATGAGTAAGGTTCTAGTGACTGGTGGGGCGGGATTTATTGGGAGTCATGTCGTCGATTTATTGGTAGAGAAAGGCTATGAGGTTGTTGTCGTGGACGATTTATCAACCGGCAGGATAGAAAATATAAATGAGGATGCAAAGTTCTACAACGTAAGTATATGCTCTCAAGAATTGAGAGAAATATTCGGTAAAGAGAGGCCCGATTTTGTCTTGCACTTTGCAGCACAAGTCAATGTTAGGAAATCCTTCAATGACCCCAAATTTGATGCAAATATCAATATAAAAGGCTCGATAAATCTGTTGGAGTGTTGTAGGTATTTATGTGTTGATAAGATAGTGTATGCATCCACAGGTGGTGCAATATATGGCAATCCTCAATATCTTCCAGTGGATGAAAAACATCCAATAAAACCATTATCCCCATATGGTGCATCCAAACACGCAATTGAACACTATCTCTATATATACAAGAATAATTACAACATAAATTACATCTCACTTAGATACGGAAATGTCTATGGACCAAGACAAGACCCTAATGGGGAAGCGGGAGTAATTGCAATATTCACAAATAGATTACTCAAGAATGAGAGACCCGTGATATTTGGCGATGGAAATCAGACAAGGGATTTTATATTTGTTGAGGATGCCGCAAATGCAGCAATACTTGCCTTGGAGAGGGATGTCAGAAAGAAGACCCTCAACATAGGAACTGGAAGAGAAACATCTGTTAATGAGATATGCAACAAATTAAGAAGTATAATTGGCAATAACATAAATCCAATATACTCTGATCCAATAGAGGGTGAGGTCAGGAGAATATGTTTAAATTCAGACAATGCCAAGAGAGAACTCAATTGGAAACCAAAGAACTCGATTGATGATGGCTTGAAGAAGACGGTAGATTGGTTCATTAAATCCGAAATGAATTAGGATGAATTCTATAAGAATTATTGCACCGGCTCATTTACATGTTGGGAATATAGATATGAATGGAGACCTCGGAAGATTATACGGAACGGTTGGCTTCACCATAGATTTCCCAAGAACAATTATTGAGATTTCAAAGTCAAGTGAAGGAATTGAGATAATTGGAAACGACTCGGAAAATGCAAGGAAGTATGCAAATATCATAATTAGAAAATTCAACATAGATGATGGATTTAAAATTCATATAAGGGATAATATACCAGTTGGGATAGGAATGGGCTCTCAGACTGCGCTTTCTCTGTCCATAGGAATCGGAATTCTGAGGCTTTGCAATATGGATTTTGATATGGAGGAATTGGCACTCTGCATGGGAAGAAGCAAAATAACAGCCTTGGGGATAAATTCATTCAGATATGGAGGATTCTTAATCGATGCGGGTTATAGAATCAACGAGAAGGGTTCCCATGTGCCACCATTAATCTTCAGACAAGACATACCCGAGGATTGGTTATTTATTGTTTGTATACCGGAGAAACCGATTCCGAAGATAATGAGGATTAAGGAAAGAGAGGACGAAATTCTTGAAAGCCTTGAGGTGATGGAAAGGGAGTTGTCTTGCGAGTTATCGAGGATCGTTTTGATGCAGATGATGCCATCGATCATAGAGAGGAACATCGAAACATTTGGGAAATCGATCACCGCGTTGAATAGAAAATTAGGAAATTTTTGGGATGAATTTCAATCAGACATCTATTGTGATCCAATAGTTTCAAGAGGAATAAAAATGATGGAGAAATTTACATATGGAGTCTGCCAGAGTTGCTGGGGTCCCACCTTTTATGGGATCTTAGATTCGGAGGAGAGGGCGAGAAAATTGGTCAATGTAATGCAAAGATTCCTGAATGAAAACGGTGGTGGCGAGGTCTTTTATACAAAACCGAATAATAGGGGTGCGATTTCAGAATGGTCAGGGCGGTAGGTATTGATCCTGGAACAAAGAGCATGGACATCTTTGGTTTCGATGATGAAACAGATGAGACAATAATAGACGAATCAATTCCCAGAGATAAAATAACGGAAAATCCGGGTATAATTATGGAGATTCTTAAGGATTTGGATGCGGATGTAATTGTCGGTCCAAGCGGTTATGGAATTCCACTGAAGAGGGCGAGGGATACGGAGATTTCGGAGATAAATATGGCAACTTTTATTACCGAGAACGATTTTAAGAAAAGGTTAAAGATCGTTGGCTTGAGAGAATTGATGATAATGATGAAGAATTCTGATATGAATATCTATTTTACCCCGGGAGTTATTCAATTACCAACAATTCCGGAATATAGAAAGGTCAATAAGATAGACATGGGAACTGCAGATAAATTATTTAGCGTTGTATTGGGAATAAAGGATCAGTCTGAATCCCTTGGAATTGAATACTCTGATGTCTCCCTTATTCTAATTGAGATTGGATTTGCCTATACTGCTGCAATAGCAGTAAATGAAGGAAAGGTAATTGATGGGGTTGGTGGTACGAGTGGATTTCCGGGTTATATGGGAATGGGATTCATGGATTCTGAACTGGCGTATGCGGTCTCAAACACAATTGAGGAATTCTCAAAATTAATTCTTTTTTGTGGTGGTGTAGCGGATATTGCTGGAATCAACCCGTTGGAAAAATCTCCAGATGAGTTTATAGAATCCGAGGGTGATGGAATTGCATACAAGGCATTTATAGAATCGATAATAAAGGACTTGGCCATTCTCTTACCATCGATTAGAGAGCCGAGGGAGATATTATTGAGCGGTAGATTCACGAGAATAAATTCATTTTTTAAGGATATAGAATTAGAGATTAGGCAATTCCTTAATGCGATGGGGATAAATCCAACGATAAGGACATTGAACAGAAGGGCAAAGAATGTAAAGGAGGGTGCGGAGGGTGCAGCCATAATGGCTAATGGAATTGGTAATGGCAAATACTCAAAATTAATTGAAAATATGGAATTGAGAAATTCCTCTGGGACGATCTTTGATCATATCTACCTCGGAGATGAGATAAAGAAAAGAATAATTAAGAGATTTTGTTAGATATTAATCTTCACTTCCCGGCAATTACTTGAATTCTGAGGTGTAGGATAGAACTCCAACATCACCACTTGCTCCACTTCGCCTAACCGAGTGTCATAGATTATTATTTATTGTGGATTTTATGGATTTCCCCAAATTCCAGATCATTTGGGCTATAGAGCGTGTTCTTTCTCTTTATAGTGTTCGCATCTAAATGGTAGAACAGAAGACACGGCGCATTGTTTACATCTCCTTTCCAGAGTCATGGGTTTTTCTGGCCGCAACGAAACGATATTAGTTATTAGAGCCACACTCATTGGCTCTATATTTGGCAGACAGAAGTGGTCAGAGAATTTCATCAAGACAGAGAATCTGGATGTAAACCCACAATTTGGATAGATGCATCCACTCCTAAAATCTCTGATGATCCCCCTCTCTTTTAGAGGTGATAATTCCACCCTGATTCCATCTATCTTCCCATTATCTCGATGCAGGATTCTATCTCCCCTGTAAACGGCTTCCATAAAATCAACATTATGAAACTCCAACCCAACGCCCCTGTATGGATATTTCTGAATAAAATTTTGAAATCTCTCTGTTAGTAATTTAATTATCATCCCAGAGGTAAACCCCTCACTTTCGAGTATGCTGGTAATTGATGCGGCTGCAGAACCAGTAGCTATGTGCAATATCTGGCTCAGGTTTTTATATTTATCAATATTCCTCTTCAATGTTTTTTCTACAACCTCAACTATTGCATCAACGATCTCAAGAGCGAGCCAATCCTCAAAAAGATCGTAAAGAGACTGAGAGAGGTGATGTCCTATATCGCCAATAGATAACGACGGAATCATCAGGATATTTGCATAATGAACCCCCCTATCCAAAGAATCCTCCACGGTTTTTTGCATTCTTTTCTTATATTTTTCCAGATACTGTCCAGAATTGAATGATGAAAATCCAACATCATCCATTAGCTTTTTCTGGGTCTCCATCGGATGATCAAACATCATCTGCAAGTTCTTTATCTCCTCCTCCACCGCCTCCGCTGCGGATTTTCCATCCTCTATTTTCTCGATGAATTTCCACCCAAACGCATATGCTGTGTTCAATCCCCACGATTTAGAAGCTAAAACCGTCTGAGCATAGTATTTTTCTTTTTTCGAGAGATTCATCCTCTCGATTATTTGATTTAACACATAACCCGTGGAGCCCGGTGTTAGAGCCAAATCCAACGCACATGTTGGACCATAAAAACCAGAATATTTTCTTATGCTTTCCTTTGATATTATATCCTTGGAGTTCCCTATCTCTAGAATAAATTTTTCTACAAATTCCCTGAACTCGGGATCCCTTTCATATAGAATCTCCATCAATGCGGGTGTTTGGAAATGCTCAATATATGGTTCATCTTGCTGAGCCAAGGTTTTGGTTAATTCATTCAATATCTCGTAATGATTCCTCACAGAGTCCTTATGCAAAAAGAATACCGCTTCCTCCTGTTCCTCTGTCGATTCCATCTTATCAACAACATCCAAGTAGGGCCTCACATCCTTAATCAAGAATTTCCCTCCCCTGTGCTTCCTGAGTATATCTAAATCAGCTTTCATCAGGGAAAGTGCCTCATCAATAGCCTTAGAGTATAGTTCATGTGGTTTCAATTTCCCCTAATTTATAACATCTAACATCTGACCTAATCAACTCTACAAATTAATTGATAAATATATACCTTTTTACCATATAAATCCCCCTTGAGCCAAGACCTTGGAACATAATTGATGCGTGCCATATGTTTTATTTTTCGACATGATGTGGTTCTAATGGATTTATTATGGTATACCTCAAAGTAGTAGAGTCGGGTTGAAATTTAAGTATAAATCGCAAAATTATTTTTATACTCAATTAAAAAGCCTCAGTAGCTCAGTCTGGCAGAGCGCCTGCTTGGTAAGCAGGAGGTCGCGGGTTCAAATCCCGCCTGAGGCTAATCGATGAAAGTTGAGATCGGCTTTGGGACAAAAATAGTCAATCTCTGAGCACGAGATAAACTCACCTCCACAGATATTCCTCCGTGCAATCTACCTTTGCTCCGGTTCCTATTGCATCGACCACAACCTCAAGAGGCTATTATCTGAAGTATCTTGAGGGTATATCAGATGTGGATGTGTTTGATACATGAATTATTTCTCAAAGCCACATCATTATTTGGATTTTTATACTTTCAATATAAAAAATATAAAAGGAGATTATTTCGAATATTTGAAATATTTCGAATATTTGAAATTAAATTAATGGATCTGCAGTGAATTTGAGAATGTTAATTGAAGAAATTTCAAGGAGGATATCTGAAGAATATGCCAAGATGTGCGATAGTTTTGGAATAAACCCCATAATTGGTCAAATCTACGGCACAATTCTACTCTCAGATAGACCTCTCGGCTTGGATGACATCGCAATGAGAACGGGATACAGCATTTCAACAGTCTGTAAGGGGATAGAGATCGTTGAGAGAATCTTCGATGTAAAGAGATTCAAAAGGCCCGGAAGCAAAAAGGTCTACTTTGTCTGTGAATATTCTCCATTTAAGGGAATGCGAAAGGTATTTCTCGACACACTTGGAGAAAATACGAGGAATCTGATAAGCACGCTGGAAGAATGCAAAAGAGAATTAAAGGAATCCGGAATAAACGACAAAGAGGCAAGGCATTATCTCAGTATAATAGAATTACTAATAAGTGACTATAAGAGATTAAATTTCATTATAAATTCCATATATGAGAGATTGGATAAATTGATGGATAAAAGATTTGGAACAGAGCGTGGAGAAACAGAGTTATCAACGATGTAGAATGTCACTTCAGAAAGGAAAAAAACCGATCATAGAACTGGTGGATGTATGGAAGATCTACAGGATTAATGAGATAGAGGTCCCAGCACTTAGGGGTCTAAGTATGAGGATATACAAAGGAGAATTTGTGGCAGTTATGGGCCCCTCTGGAAGTGGAAAATCCACGCTAATGAACATGATCGGCTGCTTAGATGTGCCAACAAGAGGTAGAATATTCCTCGATGGAAGAGACATATCCAAACTTGAGGAGAATGAACTTGCACAGATAAGGGGCAAGAAGATCGGTTTCGTGTTCCAGAAGTTTAATTTGATGCCGAGTTTAACGGCATTGGAAAATGTGATGCTACCGATGACATTTCAAGACATCCCAAGATTTCAAAGAGAAGATACGGCAATGAAATTATTAAAGAGGGTTGGTCTTGAAAAGAGAATTCATCACAAACCATCTGAGTTATCTGGTGGGGAACAACAGAGGGTTGCTATTGCAAGAGCCTTGGCAAATGACCCGGAGGTAATTCTTGCCGATGAACCGACTGGAAATTTAGATTCGAGAATGGGGACTGAGATAATGGAAATGTTGAAGGATTTAAATAAGAGTGATGGAAAGACAATTGTTATAGTAACCCATGATTTAAATCTATCGAGATATGCGGAAAGAATTGTGCATATAATGGATGGAAAGATCATCGAGGATTAAAAATATGGAGGTGAATTAAATGAGAATGAATAAAATACTTGTAATTGGGATTTCCATTTTATTGCTATCCTTGATTGTGAATGCGGATATAAGAATAGATTCTGTAAGTTATGACCCTTCATGTGTTAGACCCGGGGATGAAGTAACTGTTTATCTGAAATTCCATAATAATCCATCTACAAGGGAGGTGCATACAGCTCCATTAATTATTAACGATCATATACAGCCAATTCAGGATAATCCGGAGATATTTTACAAGGCAATTCTGGAACCTGCTAGTGATTTGTCTGAGAAATACATAATAATCAAAGATAAGGAGAAGAATGTCGGACATTTATTTATCGGTGAGAGTTGGACGACGCCGTTTGATATAAAAATCTCTGAAAATGCCGAAATTGCAAGATATAAATTGAGATTCTCCGTACTTAGGACGGATATTGAAGGAAAATATGAGGAGGTCGAAAGGTCCTACGAGTTTGAAATTCCAGTCAAGGGAAGTGTTGTGTTTGATATCAATTCAAACAATACAATAAAACTTGGTAGCATTGGAAATTTAAAAATCTCAATTATCAATACAGGCGGTGGAAATGCCAGGGATGTCGTTGTTGGATTAGACCTTAGCGACCCATTTACACCAGTAACCGTTTCAAGCAAGTATATCGGAGACCTTGGAAGTAATGAGGAAAAGATGGTTGAATTTCCGATATTTGTTGGCAGTGACGCAGAACCAAGGGTATATTCAATTCCCGTAACATTGGAATATGTTGATGATGATGGCAATGAAATCTCGGTAGAGAGGGAAATTGGAATCGAAGTAGTGGGAGAGCCAGTCATTGGTATCGCATTGGAGTCGTCTGATTTATTTAGCCCGGGGATTTCTGGCGAGATAGATGTAAATTTCGTAAATGAGGGATTTGTCGATGCAAGATTTGTGAAGGTCAGATTATTGGACTCAGAAGATTATGAGATTCTCTCATCAAACGAGGTGTATATCGGAAACCTCGACTCCGATGATTCTGAAACGGAGACCTTCAAGATTAGAATAAGGGAAAATGCGACTACCGGCATAATACCAGTTAAATTCCAATTATTTTATAAGGGTCCGAACAGCGATGTCGAATTTACAAGAATTGAGGATGTGAATGTGAATGTCCTATCAAGGGAAGAATATGCAAATGGAATTCAACAGGGAAGTGATGCACTCTCCTACATAACTGGAATTCTATTTCTTATACCGGTGATTATAGTTGCGTATCTCATATTATGGTTTGTATACAAATTAGTTACTCTACTCACAGGATATCTGAATAGAAGATTCTTTAGTAGGAGATAACAGAAATGCTGCAAGACTATCTGAAATTTGCATTGAGTGGGATAATGCACAGGAGTTTAAGGAGTTATCTTACAACAATTGGAATATTCGTCGGTATAATGGCAGTTGTTGCGTTAATTTCCCTTGGTCAGGGTTTGCAGAATGTAATTGATTACCAATTCAAGAAGATTGGAAGTAATAGAGTCCTAATTTCTCCGGGTGGAGGGGGTGTTGAGCAGATGGCTATGTCCGGGTATACCGCGGCAAAATTGGATGACTCCGATTTGAGGATAGTAAGGAATGTTCGTGGGGTTGAATATGCTGTTGGGATAGTTATGGCAACTGGAAAGATAAACATAAAAGGTAAGACGAAATTTGCTCCAGTGCTTGCACTCCCAACCGATGCAAGAACAACCGATTTTCTCAAGGAATTTGACTATTTTATTGTTGAACAAGGGAGGTATCTCAAGGAGGATGATAAATTCTCCGCAATCGTTGCACCAAATCTTGGCATTGATTTATTTGATAGAGAGATAGAAATTGGCGATAAAATTTTCATAGAGGATAGGGAATTCAGTGTTGTCGGAATTCAGAAGAAGACCGGGAATCCATTCCATGATATGAAGATCGTAATTCCATTGGAAACTGGGGAGGAAATATTTAATAAAACGGACTATTCACTAATTTCTGCCAGGGTAAAGAAGGGTTACGAGCCAGCAGATGTCGCAGATGATATAAAGAAGAAATTGAGGAGACACAGACATGTAAAGGAGAACGAGGAGGACTTCTCAGTAGAAACTGCGGAGAATGTTGTTGGCGTTTTGAAGAATGTTCTTGGCGTTGTGCAGATTGTCCTTGTTGGAATTGCCGCAATCTCATTGATTGTGGGAGGAATTGGGATAATGACTACCATGTACACATCAATCCTTGAGAGAACGAGGCAAATCGGAATAATGAAGGCAATTGGGGCGAGAAATTCTGACATTCTGACAATTTTTCTTATAGAGTCCGGACTCCTCGGCTTGGCTGGGGGAATAATCGGAACGCTACTTGGCTTGGCGATAAGTAAATCTGTTGAATTGATCGCTGCAGAATATGGTTTGGAGATATTTAGGGCTTATATATCAATTGAATTGATTATTGGCGCATTGGGATTTTCATTCATTGTTGGTTGCATCTCTGGATTTTTGCCCGCAAGAAGGGCATCCAAGATGAACCCGGTGGATGCTTTAAGGTATTAAAATGATAGATGACTTCCTCAGAATTTCAATCAGAAGCATAAAACACAAAGGTATAAGAAGTTGGCTAACAATGATCGGAATCTTCATTGGAATCGCTGCAGTTGTTTCTCTGATCTCACTAAGTGATGGCATGCAAAGGGCAATCGATAAACAATTTGAACTTTTGGGAGCCAATATAATCTACATAACCCCGGAGTCGATCTATGGTCCGGGTGGTGGAACATCTATGCTGACAAAACACGATTTGGAATTGATCAGAAAAGTAAATGGTGTTGACCTCGCCGGAGGATACTCATCAAGGATCGCGAAGGTAAAATTCAAGAATGAAGTGAAATACACATCGGTCTCGGGAATTATGACCGATGAATCTCAGGACATATTATTAGAGCAAACTGGAATTAGGATAGTGAAGGGACAGAAGAGATTCAAGCCGAATGATAGATACAAGGCCGCGATTGGTTATCTAATCTGGAATGGTAAATTCTTTGATGATGCCGTAGATTTAGATGATAATATCTTTATAAATGACAAGAAGTTCGAGGTTATCGCTCTGGTTAGTAGAATTGGCAATAGACGGGATGATTCTTCAATATGGATTCCGATGGACACCGCAAAGGAATTATTCGGGATTCGAGATGAATATATGGCAATACTTGCGAGGGTTAAGGATGGTTATGATGTGAATAAAGTAGCAGAGGACATAAAGAAGAAATTGAGAAGAGATAGGGGGCAAAAGAAGGGGGAGGAGGACTTCCAGGTGATGACGACAGAACAGGTAAGAGAAACCGTAAATTCTATACTTATGGTAATTCAGATAGTTGTAATTGGAATTGCTGGAATATCATTGATTGTTGGAGGTGTCGGTATAATGAATTCCATGTATACATCAGTGCTTGAGAGAACAAGAGAAATAGGGGTAATGAAGGCAATTGGGGCGAGAAATTCTGATGTCATGTTGCTATTTTTAATGGAATCCGGAGTTCTCGGCTTAAGTGGGGGTATTATCGGTTGCTTGATAGGAATTGGAATGGCAAAATTGGTTGAATTTACTGCCGAACATGAATTGAAAACTGTAATTCTAAAGGCATCAATAACTCCAGAATTGATTATTGGAGCGTTAATATTTTCATTCATCGTTGGTTGTATCTTCGGAGTTTTACCGGCGAGGCAGGCATCTCAACTAAACCCGGTAGATGCGTTAAGATACGAATGAATTCGGAATAAAAATAAATTACATGAAATTTTAATAATAGAAAAAAATAATTACTCAAACTCTCAAATCAAGATGAGATTAACGAGGAGAAGATACAGGAATTATTGGTTAGTTTTTGGGCTTATCATGTCTCTTCTATTCATATACATGACACTACCATTCTTAGATGGGATTGTTTATGGCGTATTTCTATATTATGCCGCAAGACCAATCTATAACAAGATCAATTCGAGATTGAGGCACGATAATTTATCTGCATTCATCTCAATAGCAATAATTGTCTTCTTCGTTGTCATACCGATCTCATTTATAGGATTTTCAATTATAAACACCGCAATAAATCAGATAAATCTCTCGTGGATAGCAGATGATCTACCATCGATAATCGAAGATATCATTTCTGCTATCCCTCGGGATCTGATAGATATAACATACAACAGACTCTATGATATGATGAATAGACCGGAGGAATTTATAAATCTTATCTCCTATCTATCCAAACAATTAACGAGTATTGGCGAGGCACTAACCAGGCTCATAATTACACTCTTCGTAATGCTCGTTGTTGGTTTCTTCTTACTGCGAGATGATCACATGATAAGAGAGTATCTGGTTGAGACCCTTGGGGATAAGAAATTGATCAATAAATTTATTGATGATATAGATTCCTCTCTGCATAGCATATTCTTTGGAAGTATATTAGTTGTGTTTATAACCTCAATACTTGCATCACTATCCTTCATAGCATTAAATATGATAATGCCGCCAAATCTTCAAATACCGTTTCCAATAGGTCTTGGGGTCCTTTGCGGAATTGCAACACTTCTCCCCGTTATTGGGATAAAGGGTGTTTGGATTCCGATTTTTATCTATCTTCTATCACTGTCGTATTCCTCTGGAAATATTTTTTATTATGTTCCGTACTTGATTCTCTTTCTTATAGTTGTAAATCTCGTTGTTGATATCTTGCCAGATATGATTATAAGACCATTGGTCAGCAGAGAAAAAATGCACCTCGGGCTAATAATCTTGGCATTCATATTTGGGCCAATGGTATTTGGCGCAAAGGGGATCTTCCTAGGGCCGATAATAGTTATAATAACCCTGAATTTCTTCAAGACCATCTTTCCAGAAATAATAAAGAGTAAATAAGATGATGATTTATTTTTTTTGAATCTTATTTTATATTCTAAAATATTTCTAAAATGGAGAGATCGATGCAAAAATTAGAGGTGAGACTTCTCAGGAGAACGGAAAGTCTCTGTCCCAAATGCTTAAAGAAGATACCGGCGGATCTCGTTGATAGGGATGGCAAGGTTGTGATGAAAAAGAAATGTCAAGAGCATGGTGAATTCGAGGATATCTACTGGGGAAGCACGAGTGAGTATGAGAGGGTCATGAATTTTATGTATCCTGGAAGTAAGATAACAAATCCAAGGACATCAAGAGAAAGGGGTTGTCCATATGATTGTGGGATATGTGACGAACATAAAAGCCATACAATTCTTGGCATTATAGATGTCACAAATAGATGTAATCTGAATTGCCCAATCTGCTTTGCAAATGCGAACTCGAGTGGCTTTGTATATGAGCCGTCGTTAGAGCAAATAAAAACCATGATGGAAAATCTGAGGAGGAATAATCCAATAAAGGTATTTGCCTTCCAGTTCTCTGGAGGAGAACCGACCCTCAGAGACGATTTGCCAGAGATGGTAAGGATGGCAAAGGAGATGGGATTTTCCTATGTAATGGTGGATACAAATGGAATAAGAATTGCCAGGGATAGAAAATATTTGAAGATGCTCGTTGATTCCGGATTAAATTCATTCTATCTACAATTTGATGGCTTAGATGATGAAGTCTATATGAAATTAAGAGGAACCAAACTGTTAAACACAAAACTAAGAGTGATCGAGAACTGCAGAAAATTGGGTTTGAGAAACATCGTCTTGGTCGTGACATTAGTTAAGGGAATTAATGATAAGCAAATTGGAGGGATAATCAAATTTGCGGTTGAGAATTCTGATGTGATAAGCTGTGTAAACTTTCAACCCATTTCATTTTCCGGAAGAGCAAACAAAATAGAGAGAGAAAAGAAGAGAATAACAACAGACGAATTTATTGATCTTGTTGAAAAACAAACAAATTATAGGATAAAGAAGGAATATTTCTATCCTGTTTCTGCAATGGTTCCAATATCCAATTTCATTGAGGCATACAAGGGAATAAACGCACCAAAATTGAGCACGCATCCGTGTTGTGGTGTTGGAACATACATAATAGTAGATGGTAATAAATATACGCCAATAAATGAAATTATAAATGTCGACCGATTCCTCGATATCCTACACAGGGGATCAATAGAACTTGCGACGAGAGATAATGGCATATTGAACATGAACAGGATGATGCTTAAGACAAGACTCCTGGGTGAGGTTCTAAGGAGTATAAAGGATTCTAAGAGAAAGGATTTAATTGCAAAATTGCTCAGGAATGCGACAGTAGAGGAGGCGAGGAACTTCCACAATAATACGATAATGATTGGTTGTATGCATTTCATGGATCCATGGAATTTTGATATCGAGAGGGTTTGTAGATGTGTAATCCACTACTCCCTACCAGATGGTAGGCTCGTTCCATTTTGCTCATATAACACACTGCACAGGGAGGAACTCGAGAGGAGATTTTCTGTTCCGTTAGAAGAGTGGAAGAACAACGTTAGGGGAATTGGAGATGATAGATAAGAGTGAACTATCTGAGTGGTATCATAGAATTCTGAAAGACGCCAAGATCGTAGATTCGAGGTATCCAGTTAAGGGAATGTTGGTGTATAGGAGGTGGGGTCTATTCATTATAAGAAAAATTCAGCGAGAATTGGAGAAAATGTTAGAGGAAAGTGGACACGAGCCGATGCTCTTTCCGGTTGCAATACCTGAAAATGTCCTGAAAAAGGAGACAAGACACATCGCTGGCTTTGAGGATGAGGTGTTCTGGATTACGCACGCTGGAAGGAACGAGTTGGATGTAAAACTTGCACTCAGACCCACATCTGAAACACCAATCTATGAGATGTTCAAATTATGGATCAGATCGCATAGGGATTTGCCATTCAAGATGCATCAAAGTTGTGCGGTCTATAGATACGAGACAAAACATACTCGTCCATTAATAAGAGGCAGGGAATTTCTGTGGAATGAGGGACACTCTGCACACGAAAGTGAGGAATCCGCAAAGAAGAATATTCTGGAGATAAAGGAAATTTATGGGAAATTAATAAATGAGGTTTTGTGTTTGCCATTTATAATCAATGAGAGACCGGAATGGGATCGTTTCCCGGGGGCGGATAACACATATGCGATAGATACAATAATGCCAGATGGAAGAACACTTCAGATAGCAACAATCCACAATCTCGGACAAAATTTCTCGAGAGTCTTTGATATAAAATTTGAGACAGAGAAAGGCACTCATGAATTTGTATATCAGACCTCTTACGGACCAAGTTTTGGCAGGCTCTTGGCGTCGGTAATTTGTATCCATGGAGATGATAACGGATTAATCTTGCCACCGAGGATTGCACCACTTCAGGTTATAATAATTCCAATCCTCTTCAAGGAATCTGAGAATGAGAAGATAATTGAATATTCCAAGGAAATAGAAGTTAAACTGAGGGAAATGGGTATAAGAACTGAAATTGACATGAGTGAAGACCACCCCGGAGCAAAATTCTATCACTGGGAGATGATGGGTGTGCCGGTTAGAATTGAAATCGGTCCAAGAGAAGTAGAAAGCAAGACTATGAAGATTGTGAGGAGGGATACAAAGGAAAAATTCCATATCAATATTGATGAGATCGATAGAATTGGCGATATATTTAATGAAATTTCAAGAAATCTGAGAGAAAGGGCTGAAAGGGAATTTAAAAAGAGGATATTCGAGGCAAAAAACATTGATGAAATTAGGAGATTTATTGGAAGAGGCATAATAGAAACCGGATGGTGTGGTAAAAGGAAATGTATCGAAGAAATAGAAGAGATCGGCGATGTGCTGTCAATTAATAACAAAGAAGCTATGTGTGTTGTCTGTCGGGAGCGGGGGAGGGAGATAAGAATTGCAAAGTCGTATTAATTCAGATAAGGCTTTTCAGACATGCGAGGTTTTCTGGTTGGAAATTTTGGCACTGTAAGCCCATATCCCACAGTTGTCCAAGCACAATAGCAACAAGCGAATATGAAGGTGGGTGTCTCGACCATGGTCTCTACCACGCGCATTCTCCCCCATCCATCTTTTAGATAGCCTTTTCAGCGTTTGAACGAAACTCTCGGAGGTTTCTAAAATATCATATCTTCAATCTTCACAAAAAGATAGGTTAGTATAGCAAATATAACAAGTCCTATAAAGATAATAATCCAGGAATTGATGTCCAGTGGAGTAACTCTAAAGAATTTATTCAATGGCGTATATAGAACAATCAATTGTAAAGATAGAGATGAAATTATAGCCAAGATTAGCCATTCGTTTGAGAATATTGATAGGTTATACCTTGATCTTATTGCTTGAATTCTCACCATCTCCATGGTTATTATCAGTGTGAATAATATTGTTTGAGCCTTGATTAGATCTTTATCCATTTTAATGCTATAAAAGAATATCGGCAATGAAATTATAGCCATCACCGCACCAATTCCAACTATTGAGAACATCATTCTCTTGTTTATTACTGGTTCGTCCTTTGGTCTGGGTTTCCTCTTCATTATGTCCTTTGCTTTTGGATCAACACCCAGAGCTAACGCGGGAAGACCATCAGTCAATAGGTTGATCCATAGCAACATAACGGGGGTTAAAATTAGTGCATGTGATGCAGAGCCAAACTCGTGTGGAAATAGAAAACCACCAATCAGAACACCGAAGAATACTATAAAGATTTCACCCATATTTGCGGATAAGAGGTAATTTACGAATTTTCTTATGTTGTCAAATATCCCCCTTCCCTCGGCAATCGCATCCTTTATTGATATAAAATTATCGTCCAACAATATCATGTCAGATGCCTGTTTTGCAACATCTGTACCCCTTATACCCATTGAGATTCCGACATCTGCTCTCTTCAATGCAGGAGCATCATTCACACCATCTCCAGTCATTGCTACAATATGTCCATTATCCTTCAATGCATTTAAGATCCTTAATTTATCTGCTGGAGAAACTCTTGCAAAGATATCTATCCTCTCAACAATTCTTCTTAATTCATCTTCTGAGAGATTCTTCAATTCGTCTACTGTCATAACATTAGACTCAAATCCAAGTTTTTTCCCAATAGCCTTTGCAGTTGTTGCATTATCTCCAGTAACCATAATAACCCTTATTCCGGCATCCCTACAAATCCCAATCGCATCACCTACCTCCCTTCTTGGTGGATCTATCATACCCTGAAGCCCTAAGAAGACCAATTCTCTCTCCTTACCTATATCTTTAATCTCGCCATCTTTAAATGCAAACCCCAGAACCCTCAATGCATGTTTAGCAAATTCGTCATTCTTCTTAAGGAATTCCTCCCTCTTTTCCTTAGTTAGCAACTTTTTTTCGCCATCCTTCCAGTACCATTTACACTCATCCAGAATGACCTCCGGAGCTCCCTTAACAAAGCTCATAATCTCACCATCCCTCTCATGAACGGTTACCATCTGCTTACTTTCTGATGAGAATGGAAATTCTCTAATTCTTTTATATTCTCTCTCCAGAATTTCCTTTTTAAGACCAGCCTTTTCTCCAGAAATTAACAATGCGGCCTCGGTTGGATCACCTATAATATCATTGTCTTGAATTTCTGAATTATTACATAAAACTCCAGATATCAATATAATTTCTAATTCCTTTGGGTCCGTAGATTTCCCATTTTTAATGAATTTTCCCGTAGATGAGAAACCACCAGTAACATCAAATGTATTTTCATTAAAGAATATTTTTTCAACAACCATCCTATTCTCAGTTAATGTTCCAGTTTTATCTGTGCATATTACATCTACTGAACCAAGAGATTCAACAACGGATAATCTCCTGACAAGAGAATTCTTCTTAACCATTTTTCTAGTTCCCAGAGCCAAGGACAGGGTGATAACTGCCGGTAATCCCTCTGGAACAGCCGCAACCGCCAGTGCTATTGCAGTTAAAAACGCATTAAATGGTGTAGTTCCTTGGAGAAATATAGAAAGTGGAACGATAAATGCGCAGATACCCAGGGTTAAAATACCCAATTTCTTTCCTAATGAATTTAATTCCCTTTGGAATGGAGTCTCTTCTTTCTCCACCTCCTGAAGCTTCTTTGCAACCTTGCCTATCTCGGTATCCATCCCAGTTCCAACAACCACCGCCTTTCCTCTTCCTCTGATTACATTTGTATATTTGAATACCATATTCTTCCTGTCCGGTAAATCTCTATATCCCCGTAATGGTTCAACTATCTTACTAACGCCAATCGATTCACCGGTTAATGGAGACTCATCTATCTCCAGATTATAAACCTCTATTAAACGAGCATCTGCTGAAACCTGCGATCCTTCTTCCAGAATTATTATATCTCCGGGAACAACTTCTTCAGCATTTATCTTCTTTTTTTTACCGTCCCTTATAACCAACGCATCTACAGATGCCATCCTTTGCAACGCCTCAATTGATGATTCAGCCTTCCAGTCTTGGATAAATCCAAATATTCCATTTGCTATGACTATTGCTATTATCAGATACGACTCTATGTATTCTTGAAAAATAAACGATATGATTGCAGAAACTAAGAGGATTAAAATCAGAAAATCCTTAAACTGGGATATAAATATCTCGAGCCTCGATATCCGCCTCCCTTTCTCAATTATATTCTTACCATATATCTCAAGCCTTTTTCTAGCCTCATCGGTAGATAAACCACTTACAGATGAATTGACCTTTCTAATAACATCCTCTACAGATAGATTATACCAATTTTTATCATGCATATTCATCAAAATTCAAAATTTTCTTCAGTAGTAGATTAAATTTCAACTCGACCATATGTTCTGGTTGTTTTCCAATATTCTGTACGGTGCGACTTATTTACCATTCTATCCTGAATTAATCCGGAATTGATCCAAGGGGTATATGCCCCACTATTCATTCTGTCAAATGTCCAAATTATCATCAAAATCGATTCATTCTCCATAAATGAGTTTAATTCCATCCCATTATTAAATTTCCATTATAAATTCTTGTTGGAGGCGTGCAAAATTTCGTGCGCCGAAAAGTATGAGTGTTGAGTAATGGGAAATACATTACATGAGACTAACACATTAGATTATACGATTGATAATAAATAAATCGGTCATGCCATGCCAAAGCAATCAAAGCGAATTGCTTAAGTCAATCCCACACAGAACAGCGACGGGGCAATTGAAAAGGAAGGCTGATTTGATGTTCCATATGATTAACGCATATCTAGATAATATTTACCACACATCTTGCAGAAAAATTTTAGATTTTGTAGATTATGCCCTTCGCAGTTTCTCCGCAATCTCATCCATTTCCTTATCAGAAAATCTCGGTCTTAAATTCTCTTGGACATAACTGATTAAATTTATAAATTTATCAAATACATTCTCTTCATTTTCTATTGTTGGAATTAGAAATATATGAACATGTGGAACCCTCATACCCCTGGCAAACAAATCTATATACTTAACTTTATACGCCCTCTTCATTTTCTGACAGATTCTGTTTGCAGCAACAAATACCCTCTTCGTTAGTTCCTCATCCATTTCATGGAACCAGACAACATGCCTTTTCGGTATTACTAAGACATGCCCTCTGGAAAATGGATTTATATCCAGGATTCCAATAACCGAGTCATCCTCATATACCTTTCTGGATGGTAGTTCTCCCTTAACAATCTTACAGAAAACACAATCCTCAACCATTTTTATCGCCTCCTTATTAATTAATTTCCCTCATTAAAAAAATAATTAAATCTATTTGAATTCATGTGATAGATAACGCTTAGATTATACTTCTCCTCTTAATTAGGTAGCCAACACAAATTCCGACAATAAGTGCAGATAAAATCACAATAATTATCTCCAGATATGGAACATGTAAGCGTCCGACCTCTGGTGGCAGAGATGTCGTTATCTCTGCATATTTAGAAATTTCAGTTGTTATATTCTCATGCGCCTTACCTCCTAATCTCAATGCCGCCGGCGCAGTCTCGATTGAAATGAATCTCGTGAGATTCTCCAGTTTATAGAGCATGCTGTATATCGAGATGAACATCGCCACGATCCCAATACCCAGAATTATCATGACCCTCTTTTCATACGGATTCATAATCTTATTTCCCTTTATTGTGAGACGATAGTACTTCCACTTCATTCCCTTATCTACCTGTCTTATCAAACCAGCGGAAATTAATTTATCCAGATGCTCCTTGACAGTTGATGGCGCGAGATTTAATTCCTTGGCAATATCAGTTAAAGTTAATTGATATCTTTCATTCAAGAGCTTTAAAATTTTTATTCTGGTTTCAATTGCCAGTGCCTTGAATGTTTCCCTGTCCAATACTATTTTGTCATTGATCATTTTTTTGTGTTACTCACCCACTGACATTTTCCATCAATACATCTGCAGTAGAAATTCGCTGGAATTTGTCTGACAATACAAATAGAATATTGAGGCTCTTCAAATCTACTCTGGCATATCTCTCCACTACAGCCACCCCCATAACAATCTTCATCTGTTTTGCATTTTCCATAGGTAGAGATAAGCCACTCTGGCTCCCTTGCTTTAATCGTGAACTCACTCTCAACATATTCTTGGTTGATGACATCATATACAACGATCTTATATATCCCCGAGGGAACAAATTTTTTTATTTCTCTATGAATTGTCCTATTATCACACACCTCAGTTATTTCAACATACTCTTTTTGATCCCAAGTGAAGTTTTCATGAATGTATGTATCCCAACATGCTATCAAATCGCTACAGCCATAACACCATTTCCTTGAGAAATTGCAAAGTTGATAAATTCGTTTGGAAACTATTTTTCCATTTTCACAATATTGATCTACTCCCGAACCTACAAATCCAGCACATGAATGTTTTAATCTTACCGGTTCTCCATCGGATTTGATGATGGAAAAGGGCAATTTATTCGTACAAACATGAACCTTACCGTCTATTCTAAAATCAATTTTTTCGCCCTTTAGGAAGACCGTTTTATTCATAGTAATCGTTATACCATTAACAGCCTTTATCTCGAATTCATTTGAATATGCATAATTTTCTTTTCTTGTATCATTTGAAAGATAATAAACAAATTTCAACCTATAAGTGCCAGAAGAGGGAATTTTAAGTTCAATCTCTCTTTTAGTTTTTGGTTCTAATTTTAATTTAATTGGTGATCCGATTCTACACATTAATTCATTGCAACATTTATGAGGCAATTCTATATCGTCCCACTTTTCATTTTCCAGTTTCTGCACCTTAGAAGGTAATTTAAGAAAACAGTGATCGAAAACCTTACCCATCTGCTCTTCATACCAAATGCTTTGATTTAGATTATTCTTAATAATCACTCTTATTTTCTCCCCTTGCTCATATTCAATCTTATCGGTCCTAACCTCCACTTCATCGGATCTAAAAATCTCACAGGAATTATTGACACATCTACAAGAGGGAAGGATGTAACATCGAATTCCTTCTTCGCCATAACACATTTCATCTTTATTGATACAACCACATAAACATGTAGATTTACAATCCTCATCTCCCTCGCAGCTTTTATCGCAAAACTCTGGAGTGGAAGGGGAACAGATTTTTTGTTCTATGCAATTGCTAAGGAAAATTATAAAGAGACAAAGGAGTAGAAGCTTTTTCATCTTTCGTTAATGTAATTTTCTAGGCAAAAATAAAAACCTTTTCATTTTCTTCGGTTTAGACCTAAGAATTTTTCATAATTTTTTCTCAGCCATTAACCACTCCCAAAGGCTTGAGATTAGGTCGGCTGGTCTCTCGAGCACCTAACCCAGATTCTCAGGTTGTAAAGCATGTTTCTGGGTTGGTAATTCTAGGCTAAGTAGTTTGTCAAACTCGTGAAGTAGAGAGAGAAGTTTATGGCCCGTGTCCTCATATACTTTTCTCTTTATCGTGATGAGGGAATTTTTGGACACACCCTTATTTTAAGAATGAGGAAAAATTAAAATCTTCAATCTCTCTTTTTCTGGATAAATTATTATGGCAACAACAATTACAATTACTGAGGAGACAAAAAGAAATTCTAAGGGCATTAAAAGGAAAAAAGGATTGGGATTCGTTTCTTACTAATGTTCTCATAGATTATGTCAAAGGTAGGTGCGAGTTACCTATTGCTGAGATGTATATATCTGAAATAACCTTGTACGAGTTCATAAGAGGCTGTAAAGATCCAAAGAGAGCGAAAGAGCTTCTTGAAGAGTGTTTTTCCGTGATATTTAACGACAATAGCATTATTAAAAAGGCAAGCGAAATCTGGATTTCTCTAAAGAAGAGTGGTGAGCTAATAGATGATAGAGATCTATTGATAGCATCTGTAGCAATAGATAAAAACCTTAAATTGCTAACAAGAAATATTAAGCATTACAAGAAGCTTGAAAGATTCGGTCTTAAGTTTTATTGATAAAAAATTACATTCGTATCAAATCTGATACGAAAAATTTAAATATTCGTATCGAAATAAATACTAATATGGAAGATTTAATTTCTTTTCTGAATCATTGGTGGAGAGAAGGGAAGGTAAAGAAAAGTTTAGCGCTGCCTTATAAAAGACGGTATTTTAATGAGCTTCAAGATTTGATGAAATATAGGCAGATAATTATAATTTGTGGTCTAAGAAGAGTTGGAAAAAGTACCTTAATGTACCAACTGATTCAATATTTGATAGATAGAGGAGTATCCCCTTACAACATCCTATATTTTTCTTTCGATAAAGGATCACTTGAGATTAAAAAAATTTTAGATATTTATTCAAAACTAACTGATGTTGACTATGAAAATGAAAACATTTTTGTGTTTCTTGATGAGATATACAAGCTTAAAAATTGGTATGATGAATTAAAATTGCTTTATGATGCTCTACCAAATGTAAAGTTTGTGATTTCTGGCTCTGCAAGTCTGCAAATAGAAGAAAAAGCGAGAAAGAATTTAACAGGAAGATATTTTTTTGTTGAAATAAAGCCCCTAAACTTTAATGAATTCTTTGAACTTAAATTTGGAAAGAAAATAGAAAAGCCAGAGGTGTGGGCAAATAAATTAAAAGCGACTTTTCCCATTTTCATGAAAAGAGCGTTTCCAGAAATAATTGATTGGGAAGAAGAAAGGGCTAAAGAGTATGTAAAAGAGCTTATCATCGATAAAATTCTCTTTTCAGATTTTCAAAAAGTTTTAAAAGATGCTGATGCGGATTTACTTCAAAACCTAACTGAGATCTTTCTTTCGTCTCCGGGAATGTATTTAAATCTAGATTCCTTATCAAGAGATCTTGGAAAAAGTAAAAATACCTTGATTTCCCACATAAAGATGTTGGAATTTGGTTATATAATAAGACTGGTTAAGAACTATCGTGGTTCTATGTTATCTGTTTCTAGAAAGTTGAAAAGGGTTTATCCGTATCATCCTTCCCTGATAACTGGAATTTTTAGGGAGGTTGGCGAGGAAAATCTTGCAGAATGCTTTATTAGGAGTTATCTAGATGCTGAGCTTTACTGGAGAAAAGGCAATAAGGAGGTGGATTTCGTCTATCGAGATAAACCAATAGAAATTAAATATAAGGACAAGATTTCAAAAGAAGATATAAAGGGATTACTATCCTTTATGCGCAAATTTGGTGTTAATAAAGGCTACTTAATCTCAAGAGATGTGGAAGATATCATCAAGATAAATAGAAAGGAAATAGAGGTTATACCTATATGGAAACTCGCAATTAGGAATTTTAACCTTCGGTAGTAAAAAAAGTTAAATACCACTTAAACCAAATTCTTTTGAAAAACGATTTAGAGTTAGATGAGAATGGAAAACTCGAGAAGATACCCTTACCAATAGAGACTTAACTTCGCCACTCAATGCCCAATGATGGAATATTAGGGAACAAATCTCCAATATTCCACTATGAAAAACACCAGCATATCACTGGGTGGTATATTATTAATCGACAAAGTAGAAAAATCGTTTTTGCTCTGTGAAACCCAAAGTGGCAAATTAATCTATGACACTTGGTTAGTGAGAAGTAGGGCAAGTGGCGAGGTTAGGTTTAAAAGTTAGAGACATTGAGCGTGGCTTCTTTAGACCTTTAGACTATTCGATAACTCAATACGCACACAACTTCCATAATGGCTGTTGGTAAGGATAGAACCTCATACCTTGTCCTAACTCTGTATGTGTGCCGTTGGTGAAGATTTATTTTTATTTTCTAAATAAATTAAAGGTAGTTTTTAAATTAAGGTAGTTTTAAAGGTAGTTTATGATCAAAATGTATCGAAGTTATGATGAGATGCCAAAGATAGAATTGCCATTAAAGCAAGAGATAAAACTCAGCGATTCGACGATAAGGGATGGAGCGCAAATGCCGGGTATCGTTATGTTAAAGAAGCATAAACTTACAATCTACGAGTATTTACATAAGATAGGTATTGAAAAACTCGAGTGTTTTCTCTATAACGAGAGGGACAGGGTGGTTGCAAGGGAGATGTTGGACATAAATTATGAAGTTCCGGAAGTGACGGCATGGGCTCGTGCGAACAAGAATGATATCGACTTGGTTCTTAATATGGATGGTATAAGAGAGACCGGGATTCTGATGTCCATATCAGATGCTCACATATTCGACAAACTCGGTTTTAAGAAAAGGGAGGAGGCGAGTGAGAGATACTTAGAAGTTATGGACTATGCATTAGAACACGGTTTAAGGGTTAGATGTCACCTGGAGGATATAACAAGGTCCGATTTTTACGGATTTGTCGTGCCATTTGTAAGGGAAATCATCTCAAGAGATAAAAATGCGATAATAAGAATCTGTGACACTCTCGGCCTGGGTTTACCATTTCCAGAGATAGATTTACCGTATGGAATTCCAAGAATGGTTAAGGAATTGAGGAGGATAGGTGTGAGGAATATCGAAACCCATATTCACGATGACTTTGGCCTGGGAGTTGCATGCTCATTGGCTGGATTCTGGTATGGTGCGAATTGGTCAAATCTGACATTTCTTGGGATTGGGGAAAGGGCTGGAAATAGCGAACTGGAGAAGGTCGTTCTGTTTTTGATAACAAGAGTGAGTGGATTTGAAAAATACAATCCAAGGGTTTTGGTAGAATTTGCAGAGTATATGGAAAGGGAAGTGAGAATCTTCATCCCGAGGAATAAGGCAATTGTAGGAAGACAGATATTTGCTCATGAATCTGGAATTCATACATCCGCGGTTATCAAGAATCCGTTCCTATACGAGCCGTTTCCGCCGGAACTTGTCGGTGCAAAGAGAAAACTCATGATTGGTGATTCCTCGGGAACGGATGTTATAAGAAAGAAGGTTGAAGAGATCGCAGAGAATCTCATGGGTATAAAGGTCAGGATCGATAAGAGGGACCCAAGGATATTGGCAATCTATAGAGATATTCATAGATTGTATGATGAAGAGGGTAGAAGGTCCTGTATTTCAGATGATGAGATGAAGAAGTATGTTGAAAAATACTTCATGTTCGAGCCAGTCATCGATGAGATAAAGTTGGATGACTCAGAAGCAAAGGATTCTAATGACGAATAGTGTCGAAGTGTCTTAGGTTTATATCTTTCTTTAAAAACAGATTTATATAAGCCCTGAGATATCTCAAGAATATTCTGAGATATCCCTCTTGTTTGAATCTCCTGGTTGAGTTTAAAACCCATAAATTCTTATCAATTATAACCCTGCCGTACTTCTTAATTCTGAGTGATAACTCCGTGTCCTCGAGCATCGATAATCTTTCATTAAAGCCCCCGGCCTTCAGAAATATATCTCTCCTATATGCACAGTTGGGTGTTGGTAATTGATAAAAACCGAAGAGTGCTGTGAACCTATACCATAAGTCAGAATTTATCTTGAACATGATCTTATCAATTAATCTTGGATGCTTAGGTCTCAATATGCCGCCAACCGCGACAATTTCTTTGTTTGAGAAGTCGTCTGCAATTCTCTCTAACCAGTCCGGAGCAACAATAGTATCTGCGTCGGTAAATGCAACTATCTCAGCATTAGAATTTTTAACACCGACATTCCTTGCGGGTCCTGGAGAATTCGTCCTTACACTTATAACCTTGTCGGCATATTTCTCGGCAATCTCAACGGTCCCATCATTGGAATATGCGTCCACAACAATTATATCGTAATCCTCGTATTTATTCTCCCTTATCGACTTCAAACAATTACCAATTGCCCTCTCTTCATTATATGCCGGGATTATTACAGAAATTTTCATTCTGATTTTCGTTGAAAGATATTTAAGTTATTTTGACCTACTCTATATAAAATAAAATTCACTCATCATTCAAAATGTTGCGAAGGACAATTCTCTTATTTTTGATGGGAATGGCACTTATATTTGTGATTCTCTACTTAGTAGACCCGATGAGGGTATGGGATGAAATGCAAAATCTATCGGTTAAATTTCTTATGATTATACTCTCAATTCAGATTTTAATTATGTTATTGTCTGCTATTAAGTGGAGGGTCATTCTCATGAATTCTTCCGTTTCTATTAAGGATATAATACCAGCAACACTCGTCGGATATTTAGTCAATAATATAACCCCGTTTGGGCTCGCGGGTGGTGAACCGGTCAGGGCTTATATTCTCTCCAGGGCATGTGGGATTAGACTCTCGAGGGCTGCATCAAGTGTAATCGTTGATCTATTCCTTGAGATATTTCCAATATTTGCATTGATTCTTATTTCAATTACACTCATTATTCTTGGTGGGGAGGCGGAGAGCATAGCGATTATCCTAGGATTGGTCGGTTTTGGTTTATTCATATTATCAGCAGGTATTATTACATTGACAACAGACAAGAATCTAATCCTGATAATCACAAAAAAATTATTAAATCTTTTGGAGAGGATACCGCTCATGAGGAGTTACTCTAAGAAAAAGATGATGGATGTAAATGGAGTTTCTGTTAGATTTGAGAGTGCGATGAGGGAGTATATGGGGAACGTGAGAGTCCTCGTCTTGGGAACATTTGTTTCGATAATTGGCTGGGTTTTAAAATTTTTAAGGATATATTTAATATTTATTGCAATTGGCTATAGAATCTCGATTACTTCACTGATTATTGTTGAGACATTGGTTCTGGCGTTGTCATTCATACCGATCCTCCCCGGAGCATTGGGAACATGGGAGGGCTCAAGCATAGCACTCTTCATGTTATTTGGTGTGGACAGTGTAATTGCAACCACGGTAACGATCATAGACAGATTCTTCTTTTATGTGTTTCCATCCATTCTCGGCATTATAGCATCTCTATATTGCGGGGTAAATTTATCCAAGATAATTAAATAATTTTTTATTCTAAAATCACTATTAATCTTATCTCAACAAAAATGCAAAAATGAAGGTCCCACAGAGCATGAATACATATTGTCCACACTGTCGTAAGCACACGGAGCACGAGGTCAGCTTGGCGAGGAAGGGTAAGGAGAGAAGTATGAGTTTGGGAAGGAGAAAATATAGAGAGATAAAGAAGGGTTATGGTGGCTCGCCAAGAACACCAAAGAAGGATGTATATAAAGTTGCAAAGAGAATTACATTGATCCTGAAATGTAAGGAATGCAATAAAAAACAACAGAGGGTATACGAATCAAGAACAAAAAAGAGGGTTGAAATTGTCTAAGAAGAGACAACTCATAACAAGGAGCAGGTTCCTTAGGGTGAAGTGTGATGATTGCGGAAATGAGCAGATAATATTTGATCGTTCAGCCACTATTGTTAAGTGCTTAGTGTGCAATAGGGTTCTTGCCGAGCCGAGAGGTGGCAAGGCAAAGATAAAGACGGAGATTCTTGAAATAGTGGACAATGACCTGATCTAAAGATGAAATCTGAGAAGAAATTTGAATTCTTAGAGCATACTGCCGACTTGGAATTTATTGCATATGGCGATTCCTTAGATGAGTGCTTCGAGAATTCTGCAAGGGCAATCTGGAATTCCATCATAGATTTAAATTCTGTTGATAAAGAATTGAAAAAAGAAATTACCATCAACTCAGATAATCTGAGGGAACTGCTTCATGACTTTCTCTCAGAATCCCTGTTAATATTTGAGACTGAAGGTATCGTGTTTGGTGATTTTGATGTCAGTATAATTCATAATCATAGATATGAACTCTCAGCGGTTCTATATGGGGAGAAATTCGATCCAGAAAAGCATTTAATTCGGGGGGATATAAAGGCGGTGACATATCATAAAATGCTGATTAGAGAGGAGGGTGGAAGGTGGTCTGCGAGGGTTGTGTGTGATGTCTGAGAGATAGAAAGATGGATAGTCTCTTTTCAAATTAACTTACTCGAATTCTTATCAATAAATTTTAATAAAATTATAGAGAATGATCACATACCAGAGGGAGCCATATCCCGAGGAGGAAATTTATCGGGAGTTATGTCCCTTGGTTAGAGGATGGTTTAAGAAGAAATTTGGAAAATTTGCACTACCACAGAGATACGCGATCATAAATATTCATAGGAGAGAGAACACATTAGTTTCTGCACCAACTGGCTCTGGTAAAACATTGACGGCTTTTTTGTCAATTATAAATGAGTTGATAATTCTATCAGAAAAGGGAGAATTGGAAGACAAGGTATATTGCCTATATGTCTCACCATTAAAGGCATTGAATAATGACATAGAAAAGAATTTAAAAGAGCCGTTAAATGAATTAAGAGAGATGGCTGGAAGACCGTTGGGGATAAGGGTTGCGGTCAGAACCGGGGATACCACAAGTTCTGCAAAGGCAAGAATGCTATCAAAACCTCCCCACATCCTAATAACAACTCCAGAAACATTATCGATAATTCTAAACGCCCCTCGATTTAGACAACTCCTCAGGGATGTGAAATGGGTCATCGTTGATGAGATTCATGCACTCGCGGAGAATAAGAGGGGAGTTCATTTAAGTCTAAGCCTTGAAAGGTTGCAGAATTTAGCGGGAAACTTCACGAGAATTGCCCTCTCTGCCACGATTGCTCCCCTGGAAGAGGTTGCGAAATTCTTAGTTGGATATGAAAATTCTAAGCCAAGAGATTGTAAGATAGTTGATGTTCAATTTTTAAAGAAATTAGATCTGAAGGTGCTCACTCCGGTGCCAAATTTAATGAATACAACCCAAGAGGAATTACACGACTCTCTCTATGATCTCTTAGATAAATTAATTTCGGAGCACAGAACCACCCTGATCTTTACAAACACGAGGAGTGGAACCGAGAGAGTAGTACATAACCTAAAAACAAGATTTCCAGAAAAGTATTCTGGGAATATCGGAGCGCACCATTCCTCATTATCAAGAAGTCACAGGCTTGATATTGAGAACAGATTAAAGAGTGGTCAATTGAAGTGCGTTGTCTCATCAACAAGCCTCGAATTGGGAATTGATATTGGTTATATTGACCTGGTAATTCTATTGGGTTCTCCAAAATCGGTTGCGAGGGCATTGCAGAGGGTTGGGAGGTCTGGTCATAAACTGCATGATATAGCGAAGGGCAGGATCATTGTCATGGATAGAGACGATTTGGTTGAATGCTCGGTGTTGATGAAGAATGCAATTGAGGGAAAGATCGACAAAATTCATATTCCAGAAAATGCACTCGATGTCTTAGCGCAACACATCTATGGAATTGCAATTGAAGGAAGACAGAACATCGATAATGTTTATTCCCTTGTAAGGAGGAGTTATTGTTATAGGAATCTATCAAGGAAAGAATTTGATTCCGTTTTAGATTACTTGGCTGGAAAATACATGGGTCTTGAAGAGAGGAATGTATATGCAAAGATATGGGTTGATAAAGAGACGGGGATGATGGGGAGAAGGAGTAAAATGGCTCGTGTCTTATACTCAACTAATGTTGGAACGATTCCGGATGAATCCTATATAAAGGTTAAGGTTGGCAATCATAGTGTTGGTAAAATTGAGGAGGAATTCCTCGAGAGATTGAGAAAGGGCGACATATTTGTCCTTGGCGGTAATGTATATGAGTTTAGATATGCACGGGGACAAACCGCTCAGGTAATTCCCGCCGATGGTAGGATTCCAACAGTTCCATCGTGGTTCTCGGAGCAATTACCTCTAAGCTTCGACCTCGCATTGGAGGTCGGAAGGTTTAGGAGATTGGTTGAGGAGAGATTAAGGAAGAATGAATCAAGGGATGAGATTATTAAATTTATTCATCAATACCTATATGTTGATGAGAATTCTGCAAATTCTCTTTATGAATACATCAATGAGCAGTATAGATATGCAAAGATTCCCCACGATAAGAGGATTCTTATTGAATTCTATCGGGGATTTAATAGGAAATATGTCATATTTCACGCATTATTTGGGAGAAGGGTGAATGATGCATTGTCAAGGGCAATTGCATATCTCGTCTCAAAGAAAATCAGGAGAGATGTGATGATTTCACTCACAGATAATGGATTCTATTTATCTTATGATGGCAAGATACCTATTCTACGATCATTTAATGACCTATTGTCCTTAGACCTCAGGGAGGTTCTCATAAGAGCAATCGACAAGACGGAGACATTAAATAGGAGGTTTAGGCATTGTGCAACAAGAAGTCTGATGATTCTAAGGGAGTATAAAGGTAGGAGAAAATCTGTTGGAAGACAACAGGTCGGCTCTAAACTCTTGTTGAATTTCGTAAAGAAAATTCCAGATTTTCCAATATTGAAGGAAGCGAGAAGAGAGGTGCTTGAGGACTTCATGGATGTTGAAAACTGCGAGAAGGTATTGGAATGGGTAAGGGAGGGAAGGATAAGGGTCGATATGATCTCCACAAGGATTCCATCTCCGTTTGCGTTGAATCTAATCGCCCAAGGCTACATGGATGTCCTGAGAATGGAAGACAGATTAGAATTTATAAAGAGATTACATCGGGCGATATTGAGGGAAATTCAAACTAAGAATGAAATCTATTGAAATTTATCCCGGAATCAGGATATTCGGATTAACGCTTTATATTGAAAATGAGGAAATGCTCGTTTTTGGCGACCTTCATTTGGGTTATGAAGAGGAGTTGATAGAGTTCGGTTACCTCGTCCCGAGGTTTCAGTATAACGAAATTCTAATGCATTTGAAGTCGATATTCACAAGGATCAGTATAAGGAAGATAGTAATAAATGGCGACCTGAAGCACGAGTTTGGTAGAATCTCGAGACAAGAATGGGACGAGGTTCTGAATTTCATCGATTTCTTAGAGGAAAACTCTGATGAGATCTTTCTCATAAAAGGAAACCACGACACAATAATTGGTCCGATTGCTGAGAGAAAGAATGTGAATCTCTTAGATTATTTATTCATAAAAGATGGGAGAATTTATATCTGTCACGGACATAAAATCCCAGAGAAGGGAAATGAACTTGAGAATTCGAAGGTGATTATTATTGCTCATGACCATCCAGCACTCACATTTAGAGATGGATTGAGGGTTGAAAAGATAAAGTGCTTTTTAAAGGGAAAATGGAACGATAAGGTATTGATTCAGATTCCATCTCTGAATTTTGTTACCGAAGGGACGGACATCGTAACCCAAGAAAGACCACTCTCTCCATTTATGAATCGGGACATCTCTAACTTCAGCGCCTATTGCATAGAAGGTGATGAAATACTCTACATAGAGAATCTGAAATGGATGAAATAATAAATTCATCACTCAAAAAATTTGGGATTATCTTTCTGATTGCGGGGATACTTGCCATAATTGCAATAAATTTAAATCTGGGAGGGGTCATAGTGGGTTACACATACCTTAGAGCATATCCATTTATCGGCAATAATTTTCTACTGATTTTCATGAACAATTTCGTTGTCATAGTTCTTACTCTACTTGGAGGTGCTTTATTTTCAATTGCAGAGATAAAGAGCTACGAGAAATTGCCGGATAGAATTTATTACATTCTTGATCATCTTGCTGCACCACTGCATAAATTCTTCTCAATATTTGATAAAAGAATAGACCATCTTAAACCTCCATTCAAATCGTGCTATTTTCTCTTGGTTTCCTTCCCAGTTCTCGTGTTATTTATAAATTTCTTTCTATTCATTTCACTAATGTTGATCGCAATTCTTGAAAAGAACGCCAACCTGGGGGTCATCCTTAGAGTAATGCCAATAGCACTAATGGAGTTTTTATGCATATTAATTGCCTCGGGAATTGCACTCAATTTCTCTCAGAGGGCATTCCTCGTTTTAAAGAAAAATGACATCGATGAATTTCTAAGAATTTCGGTCGAATTCATTAACTCAAAGAGGAATTTAAAAATCATTTTGCTTTTATCATTAATTTTGCTTTTATCGGCATATATTGAGGATTTGATTATTAGATAGAATTATTTCTTCTTTTTGTGTCTCATCTTCTTTCTTCTCTTCTTCAACTTGTGTTTTCGCATCTTCTGCCTTTTTCTCTTTCTCCCACACGGCATATTCTCTATTTAGAAATTCAGAAATATAAATGTCTGTAGTTTTTGCTTTTCTCTACCAAAAATCT
>Ga0209410_1000075_pt1 | contig 38170 bp, 55 predicted proteins | sample Mar14436cmmetaG_FD_184135 | JGI IMG/M metagenome (GOLD analysis project Ga0209410, IMG submission 184135) | Marine hydrothermal vent microbial communities from Guaymas Basin, Gulf of California to study Microbial Dark Matter (Phase II) - Marker... ... | reverse complement strand
GCCCGGCCCCGCCAGGCCAGGCCGTGCCCGGCCGAGCCGTGCCTCGCCACGCCGTGCCGATCGAGCCTTGCCTCGCGAAGCCTTGCCGTGCCGTGCCATGCCGGGCCAAGCCGCGCCTTGCCGGGCCTTGCCGAGCCCCGCCTGTCCAAGCGGCACCAAGGGTTATAGGAAATCTTCCGCTGGCTCAATTCGCAACGGCCTAAATTGCCCATAACAGTACGGCTTCCTTAGCTTCGGACGGCCATCGCAAAGACCGACAAAAAGCCCCGCGCGTTCTGTCCAGCTCCTGACCTGCTCGTAGCTGAGCCGACATACCGGCGGCGTCCAAAGAAGAAAACGCAAACGCCACGGATAAAACCACGGCCGGTAACGCATCGTCGGCGCACCGGTCGGCCCGGCTTGCCGTACCATCGACCGGTATATCTGGCACGAATACTCTTCCGATCCGGCGAAGTATTCGAAGTCCTCAATCGTCGGGATACTCACCCAATCTCCCGCATTCTGAATTTCGATCGGTACGCCTTCGAGCCGCATCGGACCCGATACGTCAATGGCCAAATACTTCGCCAATGCACCGAGAACGATTTTGGCATTTTGGCCTTCGACTTTTTCCCTTGAGACCGTATCCCGGTACATCGCGCGGATATTCTGCGCCGGGACGTACACGCCCAGCGCGGAGCACCAGTAAAGACGCCAGCGCCATTCGTCCGGATCCCCGGCAAGCGCATCGGCTTTCTTGTCTTGAGGCTTCTCACCCGGAAGACGGAACGCATTCATAAGAAGCGGCGTTCCGCCTTCTTCGTCAGCGCCGATCTCGATTAGCCAAGAAGAGCACCGGAAATCCTTCGGAATGTCGCCGTTACCACCTTGCGCGGCTTTACGTCGCCTTGCCATTGAAAGACCTCCTTTCAACTAAGAACTAAGATCAGGAAAAGACGGGGGCCGCAGCCAAGCTACGGCCCCCTGGCCCAAAAAAGGGAACAAAGATTGGCCGAGAGACACGGCCCCGGGGGACCTTCCCCCGGTACCAAGCCGTGCAGACAGGAGACGCGAAGAGCGGCCTTATGTCCAGTTTGGCCCAGGACATTTACCATCGGCGTCTCCCCTCCCTCAAAAGCTATGCTGTGATATGCCAAGGAAAATTAAGCCCACTCTGGCGGGCATATATGCGACGACAAATTCGTCACGCCTTGTTTCGGCCCAGTACCAGACCATTAGCGTACGGTTCTCGTCTACCCAGATTGCCCATAAGCTCCAGCGCAGAACTTCGTCTAGGTTTATATCCGTAATAACTGGCGGGCCAAAGCAGCGAAGCTTTTCTCCATCCACTGTTGTGCAATACTGAAGCGGATTGCCATAACGCTTACACAGACTTTTGAGCTGCTTCTTTGCGAAGCTGCGCACTTCCCTTCGCGAGGGCTTCTTACCGCCTGACCCGGACATAAGGTGGAATTCAAGTTTGCTAACCTGCAGCGTGTCCCTGTCCTCATACAGAAACACGGTCCATGGTCCAATACCGAAAAGTGTCGGCAGCTCGGCCCTGTAGACGGCTGCCTTGCCGTCGTCGCTATCCCACTTGAACTCAGCCCCCATACGCCGCTCCACGTCCCATCGACTGCATCCAACCAGCGGACCATAGGGGCTTACAATTGCGACATGTTGTCCAGCGCATCCTGCCGAGAGTAGAAGAAGCAAGCCTGACGCGCGCATGTTTACCTCCTTCCTTTGTTCTGTTCTATGTTTTGGCGGTTCTTTCTTCCGTATCTTTTTCTTCGACCAACAGTATCCCGTCAAGATCCTCCCATAACCGTTGTGCTGTGGCTTGCAGCTTCTGAAGTCTTCCGGCTATATCTTCCAGCTCAAGGAAGATCTTAGCAGCGCGCTTTTCCAGGTTTCTTAGCACGCGCTTTTCTACGGCTTTCTTTGCCATGGCCCATATTTTGGATTCGGATCTGCTCCAAGATCCAGCCGATGCGGCATGGCCCCGGCGGCAGGATCACAAGCTGCGTGACTTCCCTTGTTGCATGTCGGCCACTTGCACCGCGGTACGCCTTCATGTCCATGTAGCCCAAAACGGCGATAGGTGTCCAATCCGTAAGCTCCGGCAAAACTTCCGGGGGTAGCTCGCCGACAATCAGATGAAGAACGGGCGAAGGGGACATGCGGCAGTAATAGTTTGCGGCGCATCTTTGGAGCTTTTCCGTCGAACCGCTCGCGTAGAAGTACTGTGGTCTTTGTGATGGTACTTTGACTGCGCAGCTACACGGCACGCCCCGATCGTTGACAAGAACTTTACAGCTCATGTTCCGCATGTCCCTTCGCCAACTCCTCCACCGGACTTTTCTTCGTCTCCGTCCACTTCTTTTGCACCGGGCGGTAGCTTGCCATCCATGTAAAGTTTCTCAAGCCGGTACGGATCTTCAAGCTCGCGGCCTTTGTACAAGACATGAAGCACAAAGAGCAGAAATTCGTTCCATCGGCGTTCAAACTTTAGCCGTTCGGCCATAGCTTGTAAGCTCTCGCTCTCCGAGAACAAAACAGCCTCGGCCAATTCGGCAATGCGCCTAAGCTCACGGAGGGAATTTTTGCCTTCAAGGAAAATGTCAGCATGGACGCAATCGAGCGCTGCATCAAGACTTATTAGCCTTCGGCGTATGTCGCGCAAGAGCTCGCCAATGCTTTCGTGGTTCATTCCGCGCTAGCTTCCATCGCTTTTTGGATCTCGTCTTCCAGCCAAGACAGGCGAACGGAAAGATCGCTCACCGCGCGAGTTAGGGCTTCGGCCGAATTCGCAACTTCTTTTATCTCGTCGGTCAAACGCAGCATGTCACCATAAAGATCGTTTGCTTTGTCGTCGAGGGCGGCTAATTCCTGTCTAAAAGCTTTCAGTTCTTCCGCAACGGAGTCGTTCATCTTTTCCCCTCCTTCGATCCGGTTGTCCCGCCAGAAAGGTGTAATTCTTTTGCGTCTTTGCCTTCCTGGTACGCATCCCATAAATCCTGGAAACAAGCCCAAGAAAGATTGTCCGCAATGACCGTAAAGAGCAAGTCCACCCAACCCTCAAGCCATTTTATGTGCGCTTTGAGATCTTCTACCTCTTCCTGGATAAGACCGAGCTGATCTTCACACTCGCAAAGATCTTCCCAAAGCCGCTCGGAATCGTCTACGACCATATCGGCCTCCGTTTAATATTGCGCATCCCGGATAGCACCGATCAAACCACAAGCAAAGAAAACCAGCATTGCAATCCAAAGCGGATAGTCAAAATTAGACTCCCAATCACCGCCCATGGCTACACCTCCTTTCCTTCGAGCTTTTCTTTAAGAATGTCCGCAAATCGGTCTGCAAAGCCGGTGATTACAATCAGAACACCACAAAGCAGCGTCACGGCATCGGTCTTGTATGCTGCCGCTAGCCGGTAGACCAGTTCCTTGTACTGGTCATCCGTTATCTCATCCCGCATCCGCATACGCGCAAAGTGCGTACAATACGCAACCGCAGTCCGCACACCCTCATCTTTAAGCAGCGCCATGTCTTACCTCCTTTCTTCACTTGTCCTTTTCGATTTTCCAGTCTAAAAACTTTTCCAGCTCGGTCGCAAATAGCCGCCACGTGTCAAATGCACCGGCCATTTCTTCGGCCAGCCGTTTCCGGATTTCGGACAGCTGCTGCCTCCGCGGATACTCAGCTGGGACATCAGAAGAAACTAAAAGCGCACGCCGTACTTTCCGCGATACGGGGCGGACTTCGGCCAAAGCTTCCCGTATAAGGCGCAGCGGTTCTATGACGTCCATCTCAGTTCCGCGAAGGAAAAATGACTTTCAGGTCAAAGAAATCTATCAGAGCCTCGGCAAGGGCTGGCCGAATCTCCGGTCCATATGCTTCGATAATCGCCTGGGCGTTTTCTATAAATTCCAGCCGCGTAATCTGGCCATGCAAGCGCGCGTTGAGAAGCGCCTGGAATTTACGCTTCGCCCTTTCGGCTTCAGAACGGGATGCCATCTTCTTCTTCCTTCCGTTTCTGTTTTTCTTCTTCGGCTTGGCGTAAAAGCTTTTGCGCTTCTTCCGGTGGTTTCCAATACGCGCACGGACGGTCTTGCCAATCGTCGTTAATCCGCGGCCAGTTCGGTCCCATCGTCAACCGGACACGTAACCGTGCCAGCTCTCCGGCATACTTCGGAACTTCGCCAAGACGGCAAAAATTACCGTCCCGGAAACCGCACGTCTTGCAGTTCTCACCAGTACGTAGCGGAAAACGCCGGTCAGGAATCTGCATGGCTTTGCCTCCTTTCTTCTTTTTTTAGCCATTCCGAAAGATCCACCAAGTAGAAAAACTTCGGTATTCCGCGTTCCGTTGCAAAGTCATATTCTTTCCGGCAACCTTCCGAGCGATCCCAGCCTGGAAGGAAATAAACCGCATCGCAGCGGGCTAAGAGCGACTTAAGGCCTTCAAGAAACGCACCCTCGGGCACAATGCCCGCAAGCGTGAAAGTCAAAAGATGCGGCACGACCGGCACAGCGCCAAGGTTCCAGAGCGTTAGTGCTGCACTTCGTGCGACGAGAAGGTTTTCAAATCGCCGGTACTCGTACTCATCGCGATATGGCCCCGCAATGTAGATGACCTTCACTGTTTCCCCCTTTTTAGTCGTGAAATGACGCCAAGAAGATCGGAGGCGACAAGATTGAAAGCAAGAAGAACCGCCGAAATCTGCTCCTGAAAGCCGGATCCTTCTTCTTGGCCGGTCAAGGTCCAGAGCGTGTCAATATCCCGCCGCAGGTCAGAGATCCGGTCCGGAATGCGCTCCAAGAGCTGGTTCAGTTCAGTTTCTTCCATTGCGTCGCCTTCCGTTTCCATATTTGCCCTCTCGGCTTGTCGCGTCAATAGAATCCGGCCTGAGAGCCGAAAGCTGCAAGCACACAGACCATGGCAGCAATGAAAAAAGCCACGGCTTTGACCCAGTCCGGACCGCCGGTATAATCCTCAAACGGACAGCGCATGCCTACGACCTCCTTTCTTCACTAAATGCCAAGAAAGCGGGGGCCGGATCGCTTCGGCCCCCGCCCCGCTGCCCCTGACGTTTAAATGACGTGGCATGGCATCGTAAAGAGAAGTGTCGCCAGGGGCAGTACAAGTCCCAGAAGCACAAACCAACGCATCGATATACCCCCTTTCTTCTTCCTTCCAAGCAAAAACGACGCGGGGCGGCCCCGGAAAGTCAGTTCGCATGGAAATGTGCAAAGCGCTCGTAAGGGGGAGAGAACCAAAAGAAGGGAACACGGAGAGAAAAGGAAGAACCGTGCCGCCCCGCGGACGAGGAAAAAATGGGGAATTAGAACGGAATGCCATCGTTTTCCACCGTAAGCTCCAAACCCATATCTCCGGCCTTTTCTTTCGGTACACGAAGATCTTCCCAGCTTTCGATCCGGAGCTGTGTGCGGACCCAACTGATGGATTCCTTCCCGCGCCGGGAAGCTTCCTCCGAAAGCTTCCGGTACTGATCTTCGGCCGCTTCGCGCCATTTCTTTAGCGATTCTTCCGAGCCGGACCAGGAAAGCTCGTTCTTCTCACCGCGGCTGCATTTACACGGCAAGACAAACTCATAAAGGTGCTTCGTTGCTTTCGGCCAGAGAATCAAGCGTCGCTCGCCGTCCCAGTCTTTTGCCGCAAGCACTGTCATCCAGCCGGTATCTTCACAGTAAGCGCAGGGTCCGGCGGAAGGCGGCGGCCCATCGGCCTTTCTTAATCGCATGTATCCAAGCCGCCGCAACGTTTGCCGCACAGCCCCGTAGCGCGGTTTGCGGTTTGGGGAAACTTCGTAAAGCTTTTCGACTACGCGATCCACCGCCTCATATGGAATTGAACCGACAAGCTGATCCCAAAGAAGTCTTTCTTCCGGCTTGGAGGCGTCAAATGGAAGATCGCCCCAGTTTGCGCGGTACAAACGCCAAAACCGGTCACTTACGGCACTTGCCATTTTTCTTCCTTTCTAAGGCTTCGCGAACTTGCGTCTTTTCCCATGCGAACTGATCGCGCGTTTCCGGAATCCAAAGCTCTTCCGGCGGCCAGTCCGAGAATTCCAGTCCGTTCTCAAGGCAGTATTCAAGCCATTCTTCCCGCGATTTGCAACCGTGAATCTTGGCCAGTTTCCAATTTTCTTCGGTATAAAAACCGTCAAGGCTCCACGGCCACAGCTCCCGCATCCGTTCTACAGTAAGTCCTTGCCCGGTGCCGTTCTTTCGCGCTTCTGCTGCTGCCCGGTTTAGCCAGTTCGTCAAATAGCGCGGGCGGTCTTTTTTGCGCCGAGAAGGGTTGGCTAGCTCCCAAGTATGGGCCTTGCGGATTTGGTCCAAGACGTCAAGCTCGGGAAATGCTTTTTTCCAGGCCGGGTAAAGCTCCGGCCAGCGGCGAAGAAGGTTTTCATCCGTCCGGTAGAGCTCAAGATCTTTCAGTTCCGGTGGAATGGCGGGGACCGCGCCGACGCATCTAGGATGTGCATAGTCTCTAGGACTTTCTTGTTCTATCTTACATTGCACGTTTCTAGAAGCAGATGGGTCTGTTTCTAGGGCTAGCACAGTTCTAGAGACATCCGTACTTCTAGAAGAAGAAGGAGAAGAAATATTATCTTTCTCCTTCTTCTTCTTCTTCTTCTTTCTTTCTTTTGGGGGTATAAGGGGGCTTTTTCTTTCTTTTTTCTTTGACGTTCCGGCCACGGTGCAAAGCCGTGACCGCATCCGTGCTTCTTTTTCACTTTCCTCGACGGCTCTTTTTTCTTCGCCTTCCGGTTGCAAAGCTTCGCATATCGCTGCCCGTACGGACGGGTCCGGAACCTTGGCCAAAGACCGGAAAATACGCTTTCGGAAAGCCGGATCGGCTAAAGACCGTTTCGCAAGCAGCGGCGGAAGCCAAACGCAGTCGATTCCAAACCGTGCCAGTCCGGTGGCTTCCAGCTCTTCCATTGGCTTCTGAAAATCTTCCGCCGTCCAGCCAAGCCGCAGTCCAAGATCTAAGAGCGATTTCAGGACCACGCCACAAGCCAAACGGCCAGGACAACTCGCCAAAGTCCACCAGAGAAGCTTTCCGCGGTCAGAAAGACCTTCAACTAATGCCGAATTCCATACCGTCAGCATAGCACCTCCTTCTTACCGGCTAAATCCGCACGTAAAGCCGCCAAATTTTTGAGAAGACGACCAAAGACGACCCGAAGGCTGTCCGCAAGCCAGATCGCCATATAGCCCAAATATGCGCGTCTGAGAGAACGCTATAAGCTCAGCTCCCTTAAGCAGGCCAAGGAGCGCGGCTCTGAAAGCAGAGCAAGACTTCCGAAACCTGGACCCCATAGCGGCCCGCTGGAGCCACGAGATTGCCCCGTCATTGCGATTTGGTGGTCCTACATGAGGCAAGTATCGCATCCGGATCAAGTCGCGATAGAGCGCAAATATGCGCGCCTGGTGGAAAATCTGGGGAAAACCCCGGCGCAGGGTAGCCGGTTGGACGAGATCGCCTTTCTGACGGGGGCAAAGAAGCCGAAGCTTGCCCGGTAGGCCGTCTCCGGGGCAAAGACCGGCCAAACCGCTCCCTTTTGTGGCCTTCCGGCCTGACCCGTGCGCCGGGGGCCAAATCGCGATAGAGAGCAGATTTGCAGCCTTGCAAGCGCGATTCATTTTTCTCCGTCCGCTGGCCAGACCGTAACCGGAATGACGCCGCGGTCAAGCGGTGCCAATTTTTGGAAAGCTGCGCGAGTCAGGTCAATAACCCGTCCTTTAGCGTAAAGCTGCCGCGCTGGGCCGCGGTCGTTCACCCGGACCTTGACCCGCTTGCCTTCGTGCTCGACCCACAGCCAGGTGCCAAAAGGCCAACCCCACGCAGCGCAGGTAAGCGCTTGGTCGTCCAGCGGTTCGCCGCTTGCCGTAATGCGGCCGCTTTCGTGGGTGGAATACCAAGAAGCGAGGCCCCGAAGATACGGAAGCTTGACCGAAAGAAAGGAGGTCGCCGAAGAAGAGCCGGGGCCTCGCCAGGGTTTCCAAACGGCAATCGTCGCCGCCAAGATCAGGGCCGGAAGCGCCCATACAAGCGCAAGTCCGGTCCAAAGGCGTTTTTCCTGCTTAGTCATCGCCTTCCCCCATTCTTTCGACCTTTATCGTGATCCCACGTCCGTCTTCTTTCTTCGTGACGAGCCAGCCGGGAAGGACGAAGCGGTGGCCTTCTCTGTGGCGGAACTGTTTCTTTACTTCTTGGTCCACCGCTTTGTAGCGGCGGTAGTTTTCTTCCAATGTGGCACGTTCTTCCAGAAGTGCCACCAGTTCGTCGTCGTTCAAGATCTTGATCCCTTCGACGATTTCGTCCGGACGGCAGATTTCCAGAAATGGGCAGCCACCACAGACATCAGGATCCCACTGGATCTTTTCCGGGAGGGTTCCTTCCGCAACGTGCCGGTTGATCCGTTCTGCTTTCTGAAGAAGGCTCTCGGCGTAGTCATAGTCCAAACGCATATTGATCTGCGCCAGGCCGCCGCTTTGCTTGTTTTTGGCAAGAAGAATCGCCCTCTCCGTGTTGTGGCACAGCATATAAATCTGTAGCTGTGCGTTATATTTCCGCAGCCACGGCTTGCGCTCAAAAGCACGGGCAACTTCTTCCCATTCATAGACGCCGGGACCTTCTTTCGCGATCGAATCCCAGATAAACGGACTCATGGATTTGATCTCAAGCGGAATACGCTCAACTTTGCCGCCGTTTCGGTGAACGATCAGGCCATCAATGTGGCCCGTTATCTGGAATTCCGGCCAGCTTAGCGCAACTTGCTGCTCGATGACCTCGATTCCGGCCTCGTCAAGAAGCCGTAGCACTTCTTTTTCTTGCAGGCGGCCTTCGCGGAAGACAAGCTCCAGGCCTACGTCGTGAAGCGCTGCTTCTTGCCAATGCGTACGCCAGTACACAAGCCGTCTTTCGCAGTCATCGCCGAGCAGCGAAGCACGGTTCGAATTGACCGGCCAGCGCTTGATTTCTTTTTCCACCGTGGCATATACACGGCCGACGATGTCGATATCGCCTTCAATCTTCGGCTGGCGTGTCGTTGCCATTTTCGCCTCCATTCTCTCCTGCAGTGGCCAGTTCGGTCTTGGCTTTGAGCCAAGTCTGGTAGTCCGCTTTGACCGTCTCGTAGATCGCCGCTACTTCGGCGTCGGTCAGATCGCGCACAGAGCGCTTTCCGCAATAGCCCTGCAGAGCGTCTTGCGCTGCCGAGACGTCGCCACCGGCCATCTGGATGAGCCATTCGCCGATTTCGCGCTTTGCGGCAGTAAGCGAACCGGCACCGCCGCGTGCTTTGGCTTTTGCCGAGCGGCCGCGGAACGTGACGGAGGCGACTTTGCCGGGATCTTTCCCGGCGGTCTTCAGGCCGCGTTTCACTTCGTCCCACGTGAAGGAAAGCCCAAGAATCGACCGGACGGCACGTGCTTTGGCTTGCGTGACGGCCTTCTTCCGGGCAAGAAGACGTCTCTGGGCGGGATCCTTGAACGGGATATTTGGGTCTGCCGTCGAGCAAGCGGCATCGCCGGGAACGGCGCGGCCTTGGAATTCAGCAGTGACTTCCACATTGTAGATCACGAAAGGTCCGGTCTCCGGATCCGTGTCCCGCTCCGTGGTGATCTTCAGATCTCGGAACGAGACTCCGAAGATTTCGGCGAACTTCATGCAGCCTTTTTCGGTGAGATAGGGTTTGCCGCCGAAATCGACCCAATCGTCCGGCGATGTGTACCCGATCGCGAGCTGCTTGAGCTGGGACAGGATCTTGACTTTTGCTTCTGCGGCGACGATGACCTGCTCATCCCATACAACGGCCGTTGGGCCGGTCGGAGACACCGCAGGCGGCTGCGCCGGTTGTATCCCGGTCTCTGGGATGGATTCCGGGACATGTGTATCAGCTGGTGAGGCATGTGTGTCGCGCTTTGCGACTTCTTTTGGTTCCGCTTTCTTTTTGCGCGGCATGGCGAACCTCCTTTCTTTTTCTTTTGCACCGCGTCCGCTGGAAGAATCGGACAGAAGCGCGGTAATTGCAAGGAAATTTAGCGGAAATTGTTGGTGAAATTTTTGTAAGAATGCGTAAGTAACGCAGCAGTGCGGACTTACGGAGCGGAAAAATCCGAAAAAAGTCTTGACTTTTACTTCGTTTTGCCGAATAATATGGGTGGAAGCTGAAAGAAAGGAGGCAAGAATGAGCAAAGCAATGAAAGTCGTGTTGGCCTGGGCAAACGGGATGGGCCGTGGCAAGTGGACCTATGAAGAGGGGCAGCTTATTAGGGAAGAGAACGGCAAGAAGCTTTGGGTGCCAATGGAAGAAAAAGAAGCGATTGCCTTCTTGGACGGCTGGATCTACGGCGTTATGGAGGTCGAAACACAGAAAGGAGGTCGCAATGAGTAAGCTTCGTATAGCCGACAAAATTCACGCCCTCAAGGGGCGGGACCTCCCGCCCCTTGGGGCCTTCAAATCGATCCTTGAGATTCTCCCGGTTTCGGTCCGGGGGGACCTTTTTTACAGTTATTGGCTCCTCGGCGGGCCCGGCATGGAAGGCTGGGCCCAGGACTTCTGGTTGGGCCTTCTTGAGAAGGCCATCGTCCGGGCCCACCTGGGGACCCGGCGTCGTCCGGGCCGCCCCCGGAAAGGGGGTCGGCGATGAGACTCGCCGACTTTCTTTCCCTTATCCAGATCCGCCGCATTACGGCGGCGGACTATTGGGACCTTCCGGCGGAAGAAGAAACCTTCCGCCGGGTAATTCTTGGCCCGGATACGGGCCAAATGATCGCGGCGGGGCGGTCGGGAATTCTTTGGACGCCGCCCCGGGTAGCAGACCACCTCCCAGAGTCCCCTTTTGAAGTCCGGTTCCAGATTTCGCAAGGGGATTTTTTGGACGTCGCCGAGGATTTCCCCGTTTACGGCCGGATCGTGCACCTTAACAAGCTCGCGGTGCACGAAGATTGGCGGCGGCTTTCTCCCGAAGAGGCGATTTACTTCGGCGAGGGGGAATTCTCTGAGGTCCACGAAGTTGATTGGGACACGACCTACGTGGACTTTTACCGGCCGGAAGTTCTTCTTGAGCTACCGGTCGAAATCGAAGCTGCCTTCCGCGAGATCGAAAATTTCGTTGCTTGCGCGGAGGACGACGGCTATTTCGAAGAGGTTGTAGGTGCACAAAATTTTGAAGAAGTGCACCGGTATCTTATTCGCAACTACCTTTGGGATCCGGAAGGTGAAATTTGGAAGGAAGAAAGGAGGTCACGCTATGTTTTTTGAAGAGCTTATCGGCGGGTACGTTCTTTCCACCAAAGATCCCGCGAAAGCGGTCGAAATGCTTTCGCGCGAAGGGTTTATTTCTTCCCTGGATTACCGGGATTTTGTGCTTGCCCGGGACGACGGCGGGCAACTTTATTTCCTACCGCGGCGATCTGCGGAAGAGCAACACTTCGAAATTGCTTAGGAAGGGGGTTGGCAATGCGAACTTACCAGGTTTGTTGGTCGGACAAACGTCGTCCACGTGGTCGCTATCCGGCGCTTTATTTTGTGCGGGACGGGCAAATTGTTGCTTTTTCGGGAGAAAAATTGCCGGGCATCTGTCGCCTTCTGCGGGCGGTCTACAAGAAGGCCGGAATATGGTCCGGCACGGATTACGAGATGGAAGTAGCGGGGGATTGGACGGCCGTAGAGGTGATCGACCCATGGGAAGGAATTCGGGCAATTCAAACTTGGGCCGATTTTGTAAAGCAAGCTACCGCCATTTTGGGCGGCCCAGAAATTAGCGAAGAGGCGCTTCGGGAGGTCATTAGGCGGCACGCAAAAGGGCGTTCCGCTTGGGAAGAAGCTATCCAAAGGGCCGAAGAAAACGAAACGCTATGAAAGAAAGGAGGTCAGAATGTTCGTTTATGAATCGGGACGTCGGCTTGCGAAGACCATCGTGAACTGGGCCAAGCGTGAAGAGCGGTCGGAACTTGATTGGTACGTTCCGACCGATGACTTTGTCGCGCCCGGCAGCAGTCCGTTCACGGCCGGAACGGCCGCCGAAAAGTTCCTTTACGGCCTTTTCGATGGCCTGGACGACTACATGCCGAAGGGCTGGGACTGGCGCTGGGAGTGGGCTGATAGCACGGAGGGTTTCGTCGTGATCCGAAAGGGGGCGCAATGACGTTCTTTCGGCCAATTCTTGAGGGGGACCGGTTTGTCCCCGGTCCCCCGCTTTCGACAGAAGAAGTGCAGAACCTCGGAAAAGTAATGTGTGTCACGGTCACGCCAGAAGGTATCCAAGTATGGTTCGAAAAGAATGGGAAAGTACGGTGGGTTTTCTTAGAAGAAAGGAGGTCGAAATGAAGCGGAAAGAGCTTTTAGACACAATCAATCTTATCGCCCAACGGCGCAAGTGGCGGGGCAAGTTCTCGATTGGAACAATCCAAAACAGCGGCAAAGAGGAGCTGTTCTGGAAGGAGGCCGGTGATCTTATCCCGGCCGGAACCGCAATAGAGCCAGAGAAATTTGACCTGTGGCTCGAGGGTTTTATGGAGGGTCTGCGGTTTTTCTGGAATAAGCAGCGGGAAAGTGAATGGTAAGAAGGAGGTCAAAATGAACCCAATCCGGCAGAGAATCGACAATCTATTTGGACTCGTCCGGCAGTTCAAAGACGGGCTCCATGATTTGCGGGAGCTTGTCGGGGACAGCGGATCCGTACCCGAAGAATGGCGTACAGTTGCCCATGAAGCTTGGGATAGCGCCTGGAATAAATGGAGCGATATAGAGCTCCAGATTCAATATCTGCTTCAAGCGCTGTCCGACCTGGCCCATGTGAAAGAGTTCTTGGAAGAGAGAAGCGAGAAAGGAGAACAGAATGAATAAGCTGCAAAAAGCGCTCGTAATTCAGACAATCCTGGAAGAGCTCGGTCCGGACCCGGTTCCAGAAGGGCCGTTATATGCGATTTTTATGCAATTCGGCGGGACATTGGAAGAATGGAACGCAACAGTCCATACGCTGGCCGATCTTGGCCTTATAAGGCGGCTTCCAGGGCCGCAGCTTGCGGCAACGGAAAGGCTTAGCAAATGGCAGGAAGGGGGGAGCCAACTGCGATGGTGAAGGCGAAAAAGATAGATGGCCTTATCTTCCGGCGGATGGACGATTGGTACTATCTTTGCCGATCGAGAGACCGTACCTATACGCTTTCCGGCGTTCCAAGTCATTGGCTTGGCGGCGATCCTTTGGAATCAACCTGGCATTGCAATTGTCCCGCCGGGACTTACGGCCGTGAATGCAAGCACTTGCGAGCGCTCAAGAAGCTCTTCGAAGCCGAGGCTGTACTGGAAGAAGAACTTTCATGCGCATGGCCGGAAGACCGCGACTGGATCGAAAAGAAGTTCTGGGATGCCAACTGGGATCCGGCTTGGGATGTGCCGCTGGATACTTCTTGGCGGGAAAAGACCTATCAGAAGTTCACCAGGGAAATGGAAAAGAAAGGCTGGTGGTAGAAAGGAGGTCGTAATGGCGGATGTGAAGAAAATCGCGAAGCTTGCACGTGAATTGGCCACATTGTGGAATCAGCTTTGCGAAAAGAACGGGGTGGAAGACTATGAACTAAACATAACACCGGGCGGAATTATCTGGCTGACGAACCTTGCAAGGAAAGAATTTCCAATCGTCGGTATTCCGCCGGATTGTCCAGACTTGGCGGAAGAGATAGAAAAAATGGCGAAAGTTGAATAAGGGGGGGCTATGAATTTGATTACAACGCGGGATGTCGCGCAGATTTTGCGGTGTTCCGAACGGTGGGTCCAGAAGCTTTGTAAATCGCGCGCGCTTCCGGCCATAAAAGTTGCGGGGCATTGGTGGCTAAAATACGATGAGGACGCCTTGCGGCGGGTTCTTCTACGCCGAAGGCGGAAATGAAAGCCGCGGTGAACCTGTCTATCGGCAGGCGCGGGGCGTGACGGTTCGGGGTTGCGCCCCGCTTTTTTTATAGCTAAGATAAGGAGGAACCATGGCCGAAAAACTGAAACTTCTCACGGCAAAAGACATCGCTAAACGTCTAAAAGTTACCGAGCGTTGGATTGAAAAGGCATGTCAGACCGGACGCCTTCCCGCAACAAAAGTGGGGGGTATCTGGATCGTGCTCCCCGAAGCGTACAATGAGTGGAAAAAGAAAAGACGGCGCAAAGCTCGAAATCCGAAAGCTCCCCATTAATAAGATTGCCCCGGCACCGTATAACCCACGTGAAATCTCAGATAAGGCGCTGGAAGGCCTTACGGCTTCAATCCGCGAGTTCGGCCTTGTCGAGCCTTTGGTCTGGAACAAGCGCACTAAACGTCTTGTTGCAGGCCACCAACGCCTAAAAGCCCTTCAAAAGCTTGGTGCAACCGAAGCAGAGGTCGTCGTCGTCGATCTGCCGGAAAGCCGCGAAAAGGCGCTGAATGTCGCGTTAAACTCCCGGGCGATTCAAGGGGAATGGACCGCGGATATCGAAGCGATTCTTGCAGAGCTGAAGACCGAAGAACCGGAATTAAGCGGGGAGCTGCTTTTTGACGAGCTGTGGGATCAAGAGATAAAGCAGCTGTTAAAGAAGCTCAGGTTGGCCGACGAGCTAAAGGCTACAAACGCCCAATTAGCGAGCCTCGGAGAGCTGCCGCCGGAAGAAATGCCGAAAGGCTGGACGATTGCGGAAGTACCTAACAATAAAGGGGTGCAACTGGGTGATGTGTGGCAGTTAGGGCAACACAAGCTCGAATGCCGAGATTCACTGCGTGCGATGCCCCCACCGGGTGCGACGTGGTGGTTCGTGGATCCTCCTTGGCGCGTAGCTATAAATGAAGCCAAACGAAAGGTAAGCGCCAAGATCTGGAAGCAGTTTAGTGGATGGGACGAAGTAGAAGAACAGAGCTTTGCAGGGCTTCTAAAGTTAGCAGCTAAAAGCGGAATTATGATCGCATTGTGGTCCCCCGTCATGCAGCTGTGGCGCTTAGCGCCTATCCTTATTCGCGAGCTAAAATATGCGGCAGAACTAATATGGGTGAAGCCCAAAACGGTAGTAGCGAGAGCCCGGATTTTTAGGAGCCAAAAAGAACCCTGTCACCTACTCGTGCCAAAGACCCAGCGGATTAGCGGAGTACGACAAAAGGCGAATCTAGTATCAGATGTGATTTATGCAGATTATGACGTAACTCACAAGGACCGCATTCACCCGACTCAGAAGCCGGTATCCGTCTATATTTACCTCTTAGAGGCTTTAACCCGTCCCGGCGACAAGATCTACGATCCTTTCGCCGGAAGCGGATCTTCGCTGATTGCTTGCGAAAGGACATCCCGGATCTGGTACGGATGCGAAATCGTCCCGGAGTTCTGCTCGGCGATTATCGAGCGGTGGGAAAAAGAAACAGGTAAAAAAGCCGAACGAATAAAACCGGGAAGCCACGAATAAAACCGCGGCAGGCCAGCTGTAACTTGAAGGGTACAGCGGTCCCTTATAATGGGATAACGATGGAGGAAGAAAAGAAGCAAGGCAAAAAACCATTTCGTGGCCGCTACAAGACGATCAAAGAAAAAGTCAAGCGCGAATACCTTCTCGGTCAGTGGCGCACAATTAAAGAGCTGTCCCGCAAATTTAACGTCAGATATCTCACCCTTTGGAACTGGATCCGCAAAGAAGGTTGGGAAGAAGAGAGACTTGAGCTAGAACGCCGCGCAAGGGAGAAAGAAAAACCCCTTGAGGATCAAATACGTGAGCATAACAAGCGTTACATGACCCTTTGGAACCATCTTTTGGCGGCAGCATTAGAATATCTGCGCGAGGCACGCGACGCCGGAACCCTAAAACTTTCTGACATCGAGCGCATATCCCGTATAATGACACGCAGTCAGTACTGGCAAAACGTATCGCTGAGCATTGACCCACGGTCACTGCAGAAGAAGGAAAAAGCCGCGGCACGGCAGAAGCGCCCAGATGAGATGACCGATGCCGAACTCAAAGCGGAATTTGAAAGAACTCTGCACGAGCTCCAGGATACGATCCGCGATTTGGAACTACCTCCGCCTGAAGAGGGAGATTCTCCGGCGGCAAGCCAGGGATGACCCCAATGCCTTTATCCAATATGCAATCCAAGCCGAAGACGGAACCTTTCTGAGACAAGCCAAACTTCATCGCGAGATCCAAGATTTTCTTTCCAGGAACAACCGTGCCGTTATCCTCGCCCCACGTTGGCACGGAAAGACAGTCCAAATTCTATCCCGCGCGCTGTGGGAGCTGGGACGTAATCCGAATCTGCGGATCAAGATCTTGTGCTCCGCTGCGGATCTTGCGCGTAAGCGCCTGCTGTGGGTACGGCAGCAGATTGAGCGGAACCGGTGGGTTGCACAAGTCTTCCCAGCTCTATCGCGTGGGATACGTGAATGGACACAACACAGCATTACGATTGAACGCCCAGCAACCCTCGTTGATGCATCGGTAGAAGCTTATGGTATATCCAGTGCGGCGCTTGGCGGACGGTGTGATCTTTTGATCCTTGACGATGTATGCAGCGAAAAGAATTCTTTGGTATCCGCCACAGAGCGTCAGCGTGTCGTGGATACCTTCTTCAACACTTGGCGTAACATGCTCGACGAAGGTGGCCGTATATGGTCCATTTCAACGCCGTGGCACTATGCGGATCTTACGTGGACACTTGCTCGAAGCTCAGAATATGCGACGCTTTTCCGTGGGATACCAAACGATCTTACGCCGCTATGGCCGGAAAAATGGCCACGGGAAGCATTAGAAAAACGCCGCGCAGAAAATCCACTTGCCTTCGCGCGGTCCTTCCACTGCAAACCAATCCAGCGCCAAGATTCGCTTTTCAAGCCGGAATGGTTCCGGTGGTACAAGACGTTTCCACCCGGACTTGACACATATATGGGTGTTGACCCGGCTTTCAGTACGAAAGCGCAGGCGGATTATTCCGCGATCGTCGTTGTCGGAAAGCAAGATCATCGCTTCTATGTTCTTGAAGCCATAGCACGAAGGTTGACATTTCAAGATTTGCTCCACACAATCGCTTCTGTGGCGAAACGCTGGAAAGTAAAACGCATCGGGGTGGAAACCGTACAAGCCCAAAAGGCCATTGCGGACATGCTGAAACGCCACACGGACTATCCCGTCCAAGAAATAAAAACGAGCCGGGATAAATACACACGGATGGCACTGCTTGCGACACATTTTCAAAACGAGCGTATCTGGTTACGGGGAAATGCGGCAGGGGGACCGCACGAATCGCAATTAGAACTGTACGAGCAATTGGTTGACTTTGGCGCTGCCGCACACGATGACCTGTGCGATGCTTTAGACTTTGCGATTCAAGCAGCGTCAACGGCAACCGTAAGGGTGACTTTCGTCTAAAATGGCACTACGCAAACTTATCCCGCGATCGCTCCGGAACTGGTTCCGCCGTTCACTTGCCGGACCATCCCGCTGGTGGTCCGTTGCGCGGTTGGATTTCGAGAAGCATCCCCTTGAACGGCCGTATACGCAGCATGCTTGGATTTATGCTTGCGTTAGGTCGATTGCATCGAATATCGCAAGTGTCCCGTTTAAGCTGTACACAGGTGACACACGGAATCCGCAGCTGATCGAAGAAGGGCCGCTATATAGCATCTTTAACCGGCCAAATCCTCAGTGGTCACGCTACCATCTTTGGGAAGCTACGGTCGTACATTTGGAGCTGACTGGCAATGCGCTTTGGGTTTTAGACCGCGAAAGGCCGAACCAGGTTCCGGCGGAAATCTGGGTCATCCGCAAAGATTTCTTCGAGCCGATCTTCAAGAAAGGCTCCCGTGAACTAATTGGCTGGAACTTCCGCCGGTCAAGTAACGAGACCATACGGCTGGATCCGTGTCAGGTGATCCATTTCAAGCTTTTCAATCCCTATAACGACTTCTGGGGAATCGGTCCGATCGAAGCCGCACGGCTATCCGCGGAGCAAGATTACCTTGCCGCACAATATAATCGTGCATTCTTCGAAAACTCTGCCGATCCAGGCGGCATACTTACCGTCGAAGGTGAACTGACGCCAACACAACGCGAACAGCTCCGCGCACAGTGGGAAAGCCGATACAAAGGGCCAAAGCGCGCCTTCCGGTTAGCTATCCTTGAAGGCGGCATGGATTACAAGCAGCTCTCTGTGTCGCACAAAGATATGCTTTTCATCGAGCAGCGAAAATGGACACGGGATGAGGTTCTTGCCGTTTTCAAGGTCCCTAAGGCGGAGGTCAGCGTCTACGAAGATATCAATTACGCCACTGCGCGGACGGCCGATAAGAACTACTGGGTCAAGACGCTGATCCCGCTAATGAATCTGATCGAAGATACGCTCCGCGCACAATTCTTTTTGCCTTACGACGAAGAACGCACATGGGGCGAATTCGATCTCTCCGTCGTCGAAAGCTTGCAAGAAGACTACGCGCAAAAGATCGATCAAGCCTACAAGCTTTTCCAAATGGGATATCCGGTCAATGCTATCAACGAAAAGCTTGAACTTGGCATGCCAGAAGTACCATGGGGCAATGACGGATACTTACCGATGAATTTGCTTGAAGTCGGGACAGCAAAAGAACCCGAAAAAGCGATCTTGCAGCCGGAGCCGTCGCATATTGAGGTTCTGACGCGCAGCCTTCCGCATACGGAAGAGCAACGGCGGTTTTGGGAAGAATACATTTCCGGCTTTACGCGTTATGAGCAAAAGTTCTCACGGCGGATCCGCACATACTTGATGCGCATGCGCAAATACTTCGAAGAGATCTTCAAGAAAGCCCCGGAGCTCGCGGAAGACCTGCCCTTTGATGCGCTGGATCTTGGCCCGGAATGGGAGCAAGAAATTCAAGCGCTTGCCGATACATTTCTCCGCGAGCTGGCCGAAGCGGAAAAACCACGTATCGAAAAGACCATCCAAAACGCGGGATATATGTTTAGCTTTGATCCCAACCATCCGCAGCTGAGAGCGTTCATCGAGAAGAAGAAGATCAAAATCGTCCGCGTTCCGCAAACTATCCGCGAGCGCGTACGCGAGGCACATATTGCAGCCGTTGAAAAAGGTGAAACTGTGCACGAGCTGGCCAACCGCGTTTATAAGATCATGCAAGATAGCCGCCATCGCTCGCTTCGGATTGCAAGGACGGAAACCGGGCAAGCTACTAATGGGCTTTTATACGAAAGTGAACGTATGGCCGGTGTGAAAAAACATCTCTGGCTTGCAGCGCTGGACGAAGTAACCCGCGAAACACATATCGAGAACATGCAAGCGGGGCCGTGGCCCGTAGGGAAGCCGTTTCCGGCAAACGGTCTTCGATATCCCGGCGACATCGCGGGACCGGCCGGTGAAGTTGTCAATTGCAGGTGCACACTTGTACCGCAACCGTGATGGAAAACTTGACAATCCGCGATGTAGCAGCTTTTATCGGGATATGTGCAGCCTTTGCGAGCGTCGTAGCTGTTTGGATGGAGCTGCGTGTGCGGGTTAAGACTTTGACTGAAAAGACAGATCGCTTAGAGAAGCGCGAAGAAGCGCTTTGGGATGTGCTTCGGAAACTGGAAATAAGCGTAGCGGAAATATCTCAGAAACTTACGGATCTTATTGAGTGGAACAAGAAAAATGGACGCCAAAGAACGTGACGCTGCCGTCTTAGAAGAGAAGAAAATCACGGAGACCTTCGAGTGCGAAGTGCGCTCCGTGGCTGACAAGTCCCGCGTTTTGCGGTTTATCGGGACAACGCCATCCCGCGACAGGTATGGGGATGTCATATCCGTGTCGGGATGGTCGCTAAAAGCATACCGCAAGAATCCGACGGTCCTTTGGAACCACCGGCACGATATCCCGCCCATTGGCCGGACCGTAAAGATTACGAAAGATGGGGACAAGCTGCTCTTTGACGTGGAATTTGCTCCGGCACATGTCCACGAATTGGCCGAGCAAGTATATCAGCTTTGCAAGCTTGGCTTCCTTAAGGCCTGTTCCGTTGGTTTTATCCCGCTAAAGTCAAAACCGCTTGAAGTAGACGAGGAAGAGCTGAAGGCGGCACCGGATCTTAAACCGGGACGGTTATACGAAAAATGCGAGCTGCTTGAGCTCTCGATTGTCTCCGTACCAGCAAACAGGGAGGCTTTGCTTGTGGAAATGGAAAAAGGCCTTGCGGTACCTGAAGAACTGCGGCGTGAAGTAGAAGGCGTTGTCCGGCGGGACATCGTAACGGAGCTGCAGGATTATAACGCCATGGACATGTCGGACAACATGCCCGAAGAGATCGAAACTGAAGAAAAAGGCGCAATCCCATATTCCGTTCATGGTGACGGTCCAAAAGCGCCGGAAAATGCGCCATGGGACGCCGCACGGGAGGTAAAGAAAGCCACCGGGGACGCGAAGCGCCTTCGCAAGATGCACGCATGGTTTCAAACGGGCGAAGATCCAACGCTGCGCCGCAATTACAAGCTGCCCCACCATAAGGGCGATGGTGCACAACCGGTCGTTTGGCGGGGCGTTGCCGCAGCCATGGCCGCACTTCTGGGTGCACGGGGCGGCGTGAAGATCCCCGAAGCCGATAAGAAAGGCGTATACAACCACCTTGCGCGACACTACAAGCAGTTTGACAAAGAACCGCCCGAGCTAAGGGATTACGACGAGGCGGAACTGAAAGAAATCTTCGCCGAAGTGTGGGACGATATTCCGGAAACGCGAGATGCGGGCGACATGGTTCTTGAACGGCCGGGTTGGGACGACAGCCCGGACTATACCGAAATTCGCTACCGTATCCGCGATCCGGAAGACTTTGAGCCGGATTCTTTCCGGCGTATCCCGATCAAGAAGTCCAAGCCGCGGGTCTTTGCCGTTGCCGGGCGTCTCAAAGGGGAAAAAACCATGACGCTGCAAAGCCTGCGGTTTCCAAAGGGCGACGGATGGACACTGGACAAAGCTAAGAAATGGGTTGAAGACCATCCCGATATCGTAAAAGCCATTGGGGCGGAAATGCTGGAAGACGTGTCGGCTAAAGCCGAAAGTGCGGAACCGTCCGGGGAATCGGCGGATACGCGGTCCACCGGAACCGTGCCGGAAGCTAAAACCGATACGGCGGAAAGCAAAAACGTCCCGGAACTAAAACAAGAGATCGAAATGGAGGAGAAAGAAATGGAAAAGCTTCTGGAAAAAATCGACCAGATTTCCGGGAACTTTACCCAGTTGGTTGACAAGATCGCCGAGATTGAAAAGAAGGTGGATGCGGTTCAATCCCGGCAAGAAAGGCTCGTCGGTCCGCCCGATGGAGGGGCAGATTCTGCCGAGCCGAAGAATCGGGAATTCAAACCGCGCAGGAAGTCGCAAGCTGAGATGCCGCCCGAGGACGAGTTTTCCTTTGTGCGGCTTGCGCTTGCGCTGAACAACCGCGACTGGAAGCTGGCCGAATATGAGAAGTACGCCATTGAAGAGACCTCCAAGAAGCGTACGCTTACCTTCGGCACCGGATCCGCAGGTGGCTACTGGGTTGCCGCGGAGTTCCTGCCGGAGCAGTTTATTGAAAACCTGTACGCCAACATCGTCGTCCGGAAAGCCGGAGCGCGTGTCTTAACTTTCAAAGGCGCACCGGCGAAGATCCCGAAAGCTTCCGGCTCTGCGACCGCTTACTGGGTTTCCGAAGGCGGAAGCATTACCGCTTCTGACATGACGGCCGCACAGCTTGAGCTTTCGCCGAAGATTTGCGCCGGGCGGACGTCGATTTCCAACCTGCTTTTGGAAACTTCGGCGGCTGCGGCCGAGCAAATCGTGCGGCAAGACCTCGCTCAGGTCATCGCAGAAGCGGTCGATTTGGCGGCTCTTCGCGGTACCGGAAGCGGTGGACAACCGACTGGGATTGCAAACACAAGCAACATCAATACGGTGACTTTCGGCGATGGAACCAACGGCGGAGCTCTCAGCTTGGACAAGCTGATTGATATGGTTTATGAGGTGGAGAAGGACAATGCGCTGAAGGGCACCCCGGTTTGGATCGTACATCCGCGGACCGTCCGTGACTTGCGGAAGCTAAAGGATAGCCAAAACCGGCCGCTTGTGGATCCGGATCCGACCGCATCTTCGAAGGGGATGCTCTACGGCTTCCCGATCTACACAACAACGCAGATTCCGATCGATCTAACGGTTGGTAGCAATGAGGACTGCACCGAGATATACTTTGGCAACATTGAAGACCTAATCATTGGCGAGTGGGGTACAGTCCGGATCGACGTCAACCCGCAAGGTCCGAGCTGGTCCAATGACGCCGTCGATATCAAGGTGGTCTACTACGTTGATATCGGCGTGCGGCATGCCGAGAGTTTCTGCTTGGCCAATGACGTGACCGTCGTCAGCTAATGCGGCAGGGGCGGGACATGACGGGTAGGATGCTTCGCGCATCCTGCCCGTCTCTGTCCCGCTTTGGTTGCAACGCAATAACAAGGAGGAGTTATGGCCAAGTGGAAAGTCCGCAAAGGTTACGTCTTCTATACCGCTAAGCGGGAAGTTTTAGCCGAAGGGACCGTCTTTGAAGCTTCCGAAGAAGAGGTTGCTGGGCAAAGACACAAACTGGAAGTCGTTCCCGAGCCCAAAGAGCGTGAAATGACCTCGCCGCTGAACCGGTCCATGTCGGCACCTGTCAAGCGCAAGCCAAAGAAGAAGGAACCGGATGAGCCGTGATCCACCTTGCGCGCATTGACCAAGTCAAATCGCTTATCGCTTTTAGCCCGGATGATCCCAGCGTTGACGGGCTTCTTTATGCGCTTATCGAAGAAGTCTCGAAGGCCATGCAGGACTATCTCTGCAGGTGGATCCAGCGGGACACATATACCGAGTACTTCAGCGTGCAATATAACCGGACGATCTATCAGCTCTCGGCATACCCGGTTTCCTCGATCAGTTCCGTGCATAATGCCACGGATTGGGACTGGGATACGGAGTCCGAAGTTGACGATGACTGTTATACAGTCGATACAGAGGCCGGGCTGCTCTATATAGAGCGTTGGACGTTAGTTTCCGGCTACCGTGCACTTCGCGTGATCTACAGCGGCGGGATGGCTGCGGATACGGAAGAACTTATCGCAAGCTATCCCGACCTGTCGATGGCTTGTGCACGGCAAGTCGGCTATCTATGGCAGATGCGTACAAAGCCGGGCGCTGCGTCCGTATCCAGCGGCCAAGGCACCGTATCGCGGAACGTTGACGGCTATTGGCTTCCAGAAGTGAAGCCCGTTCTTGACCGTTACCGCTGCCGGAGGGTGACGGAATGATCGACGTGCGCATGCCGCGGGAAGAGCTGCTAAAGACCCTGGACAAAATGGAAGACGAAATCGTCCGGGAAGCGCCGCTTTCTTTTGGCCGCTGGGCACATTGGGCCTTAGCGCGCTTTAAGGCGGAACGGCTGACAGGCCGTCCGGGGCTGCATCCGCGCACTGGTACGCTCCGGCGCTCATTCCGCTTTGCAGTCAAGGGTAGGCATTTCTGGGATACGTCCGTCGAAATAAAAAGTACAGCGAAATATGCAGCCATCCATGAATTCGGTGGCGAAATTCGCCCAAAGCGAGCGAAGAAGCTTGCCATTCCACTTGCGGATGCCAAGACACAAGCAGGTGTGGCCCGCTGGTCAAGCCCGTTGCGGGTTACACTTGCAGGACTGAACGTGCGGTGCGTCCGCACGCCTTCCGGCGGGCTCTTTCTGGTTTCTTTTGGCGGCCACGTCCCTGGAACGGCCAAGAAAGCCGCAAAATGGCTTTTTGTTCTTAGGGACGTCGTCCGCATCCCGGCCCGGATGGGACTTAGGGACAGCCTCCAGAAGAACCTTGGCCGGTTAGTTGCAAGACTCTCTAGGCGGTTCCAGGAGATTTTCCGCCGTGGCAAATAGCGTAAGAGTCCAGATCTTCGATGCAATTCTTGACGAAGTACGCGCTGTGAAAGAAAGTGCGGGATATGAAAGGACGGTACGCACGGCGGAAAGGCTAATTTATCTTGTGCCGACGATCCGGCAATATGACGCTGTGTTCCTGTACGACCTAGGGGACAGCTACACGACAAGGGTTAGCGATGTCGTAGAATCGCTTTTACGGATCGAGCTAACGCTCTGGGCGCGGGATAGCCGCCATCCAGATTGGGCAGTTGAAGCGCTCTTAGCTGACGTGCATAAAGCGATATGTGCCGATCCGACACATGGTGGATTGGCTCTGGATACGGAAGTTGAAAGCGCGGAGACGATGGTTTCGGAAGAATTCAGCCCCGAAGCCGCCGCGCGGTTAATTGTACGGGTTAAATATCGGCATGCTTATGGCGATCCGTATACTAAGAGATAAGGAGGAAGACCGATGGCGTTGATTAGAAGGAAGCGGCAACTGGCCGCAAAGGTCGAATCGACCAAGGGGACCGCGGAAACGCTTTCCGCAAGCGATGCCGGAATCTTGGTCGAAGACTTGACCTGCGAACCGGACTTCACTTTTGCGGAGCGCAATCCGCTACGGTCTGACCTTTCGACGATGCCGTCTATGGCTGCACGGAAGGTCGCAACGGTAACCTGCCGTGTCGAAGTCAAAGGCTCCGGCACGGCTGATACGCCGCCGTCTTGGGGAGTTCTGCTTAAAGGATGTGGATTCAGAGAGACGATCAATTCCGGCACAAGCGTAGTCTACGAGCCGGACTCCGACGACGACGACACAGACACGCTAACGCTTGGCTTTTACAACGACGGCCGGGCCGTTGTGGTCTATGGTGCCCGCGGAAACGTTTCGCTCGAATGTACCGCAAACGGCGTTTGCTACTTCGTGTTTACATTTACGGGGATCTATCAGGACACGACAGACACGGCAATGCTTAGCGGCATAACGTATGAATCGACCTTGCCACCACAGTTCCGCAGCGCAAACCTGACATTGAACTTTGGCTCGGCATGGAGTTCTGGCGTATTTTCAAGCCTGACACTCGATATGGCTAATGAAGTGGTTCTTCGCGACAATGCCAATGCTTCCAACGGGCTTTCTTACGCGATGATTACGGGGCGGGATCCCGGCGGCACGATTGACTTTGATTCGCCGCTTGTAGCGGATCAGGACTTCTACGGGCTTATGGAAGGCAGCGAAACAGGATCGCTTGCTTTCGACATAGGCTCCGAAAGCGGGAACCACATTTCATTTTCGGCTCCGGCCTTTCAGATCATCGATATCGGGGACGGAGACCGGGACGGAATCAGCGTTGACAACATCACTTACAAGCTTCGGCGAAATAGCGGAGATGATGAGCTGACAATTACGCACCAGTAAGGAGGCTTTATGATTTTGCCATCGGTCAAGGATCGCCGCGAATATATTTTGCAGTCCGAGCGCGAGCTTCCGCCGGAGCTTCAAACGGTTTGGATCTTCCGGCCGCTGACGGTACACCAGAAGCGCGAAATCGAGGATAATATGGGCCTTCAGCTGACCGGCGAAGGTTATAAAGCTGGGACGTTTACTTACAAAGCGCTGAAGTACGGTTTAGCGGGCTGGAAGAATCTGAAGCGGGAAGACGGAAGCGACGTGGCTTTTAAGACTGACGGAGATGGGCTAATCCAAGACGAGCTAATCGGGCAACTGCCGCTGGCTGTCCGAATGGAACTGGCCACGGCAATCTACGACATGAACTTGCTAAGCGAGGTGGACCGAAAAAACTTGCCTTAGCCTTCGCGATAGTCCGTGGAGAATGGAAGTACGATTGCGCCACATGTACCGAGGAGCAAAAACGCCTTCGCGGGTGTCGCGAAGATTCCCCCGATCCGCGATTTTGGACGACCCTTCCCGATGGAACCGTTCTGAAGCGCTGTCCCCTCGCCGTAGTAGACCGAGATGCCCTTCTTGTTTGCCGGTTTGGTGCCTTAGCCCAGACGGGGATATTGCCGGACCCCGGCGGTTGGATGGATCAATCTGCGTCTTTTATGGATGCTCTGAGCTACGTAATGGGCTTGGAGGAGGAAGAGCTAAATGCCCGAGCTGACCGTCACGGTAAGACTAAAAGACCTTCTGACACGCCCTTTTAGGGCGCTGCGGCGGTCCATTGGCCGCGAATCACGGGCCGTGGAGCGCAACCTTCGCGGTATGAACGCGGCCTTTGGTTCGCTTGCTAAGAAGATCAAGCTGGCGGTCGGCGCATATTTAGGCTGGCGGGGGGTTCTTGAAGCTATCCGCTGGACGAAAGCTTTCGCGAATTTGGAAGCTGCGCGCAAGTCCTTTGAAATGATCGGGCGGCAGATCGGCGCTACGGCCGACGCCGTCCATGAATGGGACAAAGCTACACGATACGCAATCGGCCATGCCGGTCTCTTTGCCGCGGCTAATAAGGCGATTGTTGCCGGACTGGTTCGATCACGGGACGAATTCACGCAGCTTGCAAAAGATGCCACCACGTTTGCTTTAGCGCTCGGCAAGCAGGTAGGACCAACCCTCAACGAGATTATTTCCGCGCTTATCACAGCTTTCCCGCGGACATTTCGACAGTATGGCATCACTAATCTTGAGCAGCAATTCAGAGCGGCGGAAGAAAGTCTCGGGCGGGTTCTTACGATTCAAGAGCGCCAGCGGATCATTATGCGGGCGCTGCATGAACAAGCGGAGAAGCTCCGTCAGTCTGGCCTTGGCACGGACGAGACAACGCTTGTCCGGATAGAAAAGATTCAGCGGTACATGGGGGATATTGCCGAAGATCTCGGCATTATCGTGAAAGAGCTTGTCCCGCCGCTTTTGGATATGATACGGGCATTGGAGCCGCTGGTTTTGACGGTTGCAAACCGTATCGCCAAGATAGCAAAGGATCTCGCTTTTGCCTGGGATGTGTGGAAGCTAGAACGAAATCTACGGCGTGCCGAGCAAGAAGGCGCAGTACGAACGGAAGAATTCAACAGGTGGCTGGCGGGTTGGTTTGACAAGATCTTCGGGCCACAAATTTTCCAAGAATACGTCGAAAAATATCCCCGTCCCCGCGAGGTGACCCCAGAGACGGCATGGTATTACAAAAGACGCGGCCTTAAGGTGCCGACTCTGGCAGAGCTCGAACAAAAGTGGCAGGCCAATATGAAGGCCTACTACCGGCAACGGCGGGAGCAGATCTATAAGCAGGCAAAAGACTTATTCGATATTCTGTCCCAGCTTTGGACTACACTGAAGGCGAAAGCCGCGGCATGGTTGCAATCCCGGGCCAAAGCCGGAACTCAAGCCGAAGTGCCGCTAGATTTGGGCGTGATGGAGATTACGGCGCGGCCAGTTAGAGAAGCCCCGCGCTGGCTTTCCGGCGTCCGACAGCACATGCTTCAATGGCGGAAGTTCTTCGACGAGTTTGGCGAAGGTTTCCGGATTTGGGCGGAAGAGTTCGGCGATTTCGCCCGCATGGTGAAAGAGCTCGCAATGGATGTCTACCAGTCACTTACCTATACGCTGGGCGATCTTCTTTTCGATGCCTTGATGGGCAAGATGCGATCTTTCAAGGAATATCTCCGCCGGTTTCTGCAAGATATCCTTCGCATGCTTACGCAGTTTCTTGCACAGCGCTTGGTGATCTTCTTCTTCCAGCAGTTGATCGGCGGAGCGCTATATGGTGCGGGATATAAGGGAGCGGCGAAATTCTTTGGCTATACGCCGAGCGGCGGAGGTGCTCCGGCAGGTGGTGGTACGTCCACGACGAGCGTAGCAACGGCACAGGCAGGAGGTGTCTTCCGGCGGCCGACGCTGACTTTGCTCGGTGAAGCCGGTCCGGAAGCCGTCGTTCCGCTTCGCGGCGGGCGGGCCATTCCCGTAGAAATGCGCAAGCCAAGCGCAAGCGTGCAAGTTGTCTTCAACGTGCAGACGATCGATGCGGCGAGTTTCGACGGTTGGCTTGTCAGGCGACAGGATACGATTGCGAAAATTATCCGCAATGCCATGGGCACAGACGGCGCATTAAGGTTGGCCGTAAGGAGCGCATAAAATGGAAAACTTCCCGCTTACGCCGGAATTCAGCTATACGATCAAACCGGAGTTCAGCACGATAATTACGGAATTCGATAGCGGCGTCACGCAGCGCCGTGCGCGCTGGCCATATCCGCGCCTTCGGTGGGCTTTGCTCTGGAAGACGGCTACGGAATCAGAGCGGCAACAGTTGGAAGCATTCTTCCGCGAAAGAAAAGGTGCTGCGGAGCCTTTCTATTACACACCCTCGGTCAAGCATCCCTCACCCCAGAAAGCGCCAACGTTAGGCCAAACGGCAGGTGGTAGCCTGGGCGTGCGAACAATTTATGCCGCCTTCTCATGGGCGGATGACAGCGGCGAGACGCAAATCTCATCGATTGATAGCCTGACGGTTGCTTCTGGCTATCTTCTTACAGTCACAGTTCCGTCTTTTGATCCCGGCGTATCCCGCGCTTGGGTATATTGCGGACCGTCTTCGGAGGTTCTGTACAAGCAGTCAAGTCCGATCACGCAAAGCGGTGGCACGTGGACAGAGCCAACGGACGGTTATAGTACGTCCGGCAGTTCACCGCCGAGCGAGAATACGCTTCAGCCCACGTTTACGGTCCGCTTTGTGGAAGATTCGGTCGAGATCGTAAAACTCAGTCCCGTTCATTACCGGATGTACGTCGAGCTGGAGCAAGTTTTCGGAGCTACGTCATAAATGAAAGCGCTACCGGCAAGCTTAATAATTGAGAAGAACCGGCTATATAGCGACCTGCCATGGGTTGTTTTGCTTGAGGTCCAGATCGACGATTCTTCTTGGGAACGCTGGGCCGTATATCCGGAATCTGTGACTTTTGCCGGTCAAGAATATAGTCCGCTCCCGGCGATCTTTGACACACTTTCCGAAAGCTCCGAAGCAAAAATTGAGGGCGTCCAAGTCCAGGTAGCAAATGCGAACCGAGAAGTTTCAGCCTATCTTGAGAACAACAACATCATCGGCAACAAGGTGGTTCTCAAGATCGTAAGCACGTCCGAGCTTTCGGATGCTAATTCCTGCCTTTCGTTCACGTACCGGATCAATCGTGTACAAGTCACCGATCAAGCAGCAGTTTTTGAGCTTGGCGGCGAGCAGCTTTATGTGCTTCAGCTTCCCAAGCAACGTTTTATCCGTACGCGGTGCCGGTGGCGGTATAAAGATGAGAATTGCGGATATCCCGGAGACAAGTTCAGCAAGACTACACAGCAGACACTGCACTATGGCGATGGGGAAAAGCTAAACGGCTGGTATGTACTTAACAGCGGCAACATTGAGAGCGCGGATATCTCCGTTACATATGAAGGCAAGCTTCAGCTCACGAACAAGGATGATGCCGCTTATATGTGGCACGGGACCACGGCTACGGGGTTTTTTGTATACAAAACCCTTTCTGGCGATACGGCCATAGATACATATTTCTGCCATGAATCGATAGAGCAGTCCGGCCTTGGCGCTGGGATAATGATCCGATCGTCTACGGATGGCAACGACTGGGTGGCGCTTCTCTGGTACAACGACGGCGGAACGGACGAGCTTCTTTGGAAGAATACGGTGGACGGCTCCACGACGGAAGGCACGGCAACTTTTCAGCGTTACGGCCGGATAGCAATTGAAGGCGACACGGTCACGATAGCGAGCAAATCTTCCGGTGGCGATTCATGGTCCACGATTCAGACTCTCACACGGTCCGATCTTTCTGGCGAGAAGCAGATCGGCTTCATAAGCCATACGACTTCGGCTATACCGTCAACTTCGCTTCGGTTTGACTATGCGAACATCGAAGGTGGCCTTGATAGCTGCGACTATACGCTAGACGGCCCTAACGGTTGTCGGGCGCATAAGAATACGTTGAACTTCGGCGGGTTTCCCGCCATTCCATACGGTAGGCTTTATGGAATATAAAGATCTTGTCGGCATTCCATTCAAGTATGGCGGCCGTGACAAGTCCGGAATGGACTGCTGGGGACTTGTCGTGGAAATATACCGCCGCATGGGCATTGAGATAGAAGATTTGGACTACTGCAACAAGATCGCCCTTGGCGACAATCCGGTCTTCGAAGAGCACAAAAGCGAAGATTGGGAACGCGTAATGCCGCCTTTTAAAGAAGGCGACGTCGTTCTTTTCCGGCTTCATGGCGCGCAGTACCCGACACATTGTGGCGTTTACCTAAAAGGCGGCAAGGTTATACATGCCGTGGAACGGCATGGGGTCGTTATAACGCCAATACGGTCACTACTACCAAAGATCGATTCCGTATACAGGCACAAATGCCTTGCATAAAATGGATTGACAATCCTTTAAAGCCGCAGGACGTCCGGACAGAGATCGTTCCGGCCGGGACCCGGCTGCGAGACATTGTGCCTAAGGGCGTCCATCCGGACACATTGTGGATCGTATGGAAGGGAAAACGCTGGAAATCCGGTCCTTTTATAGATACCTTTGTCTTTGCGCCCGAAGATCAGGTCATAATAAGGCGCTTTCCGGCCGGTGCAGAGCTACTCGGATCGATCGTCGTATCCCTGATCGTGTCGTTGATCATGACCGGCATCGGCTTTGCGATTCAAGCTCTGTTACCGCCGATGAAAGTGGAGAACCGCCCGAAATTTGACAGCGATGAAGAATCTCCCATATATGGCTGGGATGGAATCCAGAACACAACCCGGAACGGAACGCCTATCCCAATCATTTATGGCAAGCACAAAGCCGCCGGGCAGATTTTGAGTTCTTTCACGAAAGCCGTTTCGGACGGCAAGTCCGAGCTCTGGATGCTGATCGGCCTTTCGGCCGGGCCGGTCGGCGCTATAAGCGGACAGACTACGGACGTCGATGGCCTAACCGGAGACGATTGCGAAGGTTTGAAGATCAACGGTACGGATGCCAGTGCTTTTGACGGGATAAGCGTTTCTTACCGCATGGGGAACTGGGACCAGGCGATAATTCCGGGTTTTGCAGACCAGATAACGCAAATCGATCAGAACATCGAGCTTTCAGATACGGCCTATACCTACACAACTTCCGGATCTGTCCAAGCCGTTGAGTTGGTTCTGCGTTTTCCGAGTGGACTTTACCAGACTGATGCGCGGGCTAACTTCCTGCCGTACGAAGCCACGTTCCAAGTCCGGTATAAACCCGAAGGTGGTTCTTGGTCTTCGCCGGAAAGCTTCACGGTAAGCGCACAGACACGGTCGCAGTACAACTACAACCACCGGATCGAGCTTCCAGCACCGGCCGCTTACGACATCGAAATCACGAAGACAAGTCCAGCGGATGACCAATGGAAGGTATCGACGGCGTATTTGATCGGCGTAAAGGAGATCAACTATGACGATGTGGCGTATAAAGGTGTTGCGCTTGCCGGGATAAAAGCGATTGCTTCCGCGCAACTACATGGATCTTTGCCGACGGTTACGAACATCGTCTACGGCAAAGAAGTGAAAGTCTACCAGCCTGGCGACGAGTTTGGCGAAGATACGCAACAAGACTTCACCGGTGACGGCAAAAAATACTGGGGCTGGTACAGTGTTAATACGGACAAGGTGGAAAGTGCCTCGTCTCATTCTTATAGCCTGCGCACGCTCAGCGTAGTTCACAAGACGGAAGCCTCAGCTTGGGATACGTCGGATCGGACTGCTCCTTATTTTTACAAGCGCATTTACGGTACGTTTGACTGCCAAGTGAAAGGATCTTGGGTCAGCGATCCGCCGGAGAGTGCAAGGATAGGGCTTCTTGTACAGTCAAGCAGCGATGGAACGCTTTGGGTTTACGTTGCGCTAAAACGGACCGCAAGCGGTTGGGAATACGAATTCGTTGAGGGCAATGGAGATTCGCAGACGACGATCGGAAGCGGATCCGCATCCAGCGACCATTGTTATTTCCGGCTTATGCGCAATAGCAACGGAACAATAACTGGCTATATTGCGACTTCCTCTGACGGGCCGTGGACGAACTGTGGGACGACCAGCGTTACTCTGAGCGATAGTTATCACCACCTCGGGCCTTTCCTTGCGTGCCCGACAGCTCCGAGCTTTACGGTGCGTGCCAACTTTGAATCCTATACGTTTAACGACGAAGAAGCTTACTCCATTGAGACTTCTTCAAATCCGGCCTGGGTTTTGTACGATCTTCTGACCGATACCCATTACGGGATTGGCGACTACATCGAGGCCTCCCAGGTGGATCTCGACTCTTTCCGTTCTTTTGCTACTTACTGCAATGAGCTCGTCAGCAACGGCAAGGGTGACTATCACCGGCGTCACCGGTTTGATGGTGTAGTTGACGCTTCGCGCTCTGCTTGGGAGCAGCTGCTAAGAATTGCGGAGAACGCCCGAGCTATCCTTCTCAAACAAGGCGACAAGATAAAGATCGCTTGGCAAGCGCCGCGGGATCCCGTGCAGCTGTTTGCCGTGTCAAATATCAAAAAGGGATCCTTCGTCATGAGCTACCAGACGCACAAGAACGGACCGAACTTCTGGGAGATACAGTTCTTGAATGCGGAAAACGACTACGAGCAGGATTTTGTTGCCTATGTGGATCCTGAGCTGGAAGCAGGGGAACCTTACCGGCGCAAGACCATACAAAAATACGGAATAACCCGTCCGGCGGAAGCGCTGCGGGAGGCCAAGTTCCTTGCGCTTGCCAATCGGCACGTAACAACTTCGATTGCGTTTGAGACTGGAATTGAAGCGATTCTTTGCGAGCCGAACGATGTCATTCTTGTGCAGCACGACGTCCCGCAGTGGGGCCATGGCGGACGTGTCGAAAGCGCCAGTTCGACGACCATAACCTTGGATCAATATGTCACACTTGAAGAAGGAAAAACGTACCAAGTCACGGTCCGGCATAGCAACGACGAAATTGAGACACGGACTGTGACGAACTCCGCCGGACGGTACAAGACGTTGAACATATCCCCCGCCTGGGACACTACGCCGCAAGCCGGAGATGTTTTCAGCTTTGGCGAGACGAACGTGCTAACGAAACCTTTCCAAGTAAGCCGCATTGAGCGGACCAGTGATCTTGAATGCCGCATTGAAGCTGTGGAATATGTCGAGGACATCTACGATGCGGAGATTGAGCAGATTCCAGAGATTACGTATACGGAGCTTCCAGATCCGCGGCGTATTCCGGACGATGTCAGCAATCTCGTAGCGACGGAGCGCGCACAGCTAAATAAAGACGGTACGGTGGTCAATGTCATAGATGTCACGTTCTCGCTTCCTGCGGATGCGGCGGCAGCGGACATCTTCTGGAAGAAGAGTGATGCTTCCGCCTGGATATATGCCGGGCGGACCCACGATACGAAATTCACGATTGTTGGCGATGTCGCATACGGCCAAACGTACGTGATTGCGGTTGCAAGTGTGGGTCCGTGGGATGCGCGGAAAGAACCGGCGGATTGCCCACAAGCGAGCATTACGATCCAAGGCAAGCAGGAACGGCCACCGGACGTCCAGAACCTCCGAATTAGCCGCGTTGGAGATGTGATCTATCTGCGGTGGGATCCCGTGGACATTGACGATTTGGCCGGGTACGAAATCCGCTACGGTGGTGGTTCGTGGCGTACGGCTACGATATTAGGCTTTGTAGAAACTAAGACGGAATTTATCACGACCAACTTTTCGCCCGGATCTGCCTATTTCTTTGTCAAAGCGCGGAATACCTCCGGGATCTACTCCGAGAATGCTGCTTGGGTTTCATACAACATCCCCGAGCGCATAAACAAGAATATTGTCCTTGAGCGGGACGAGAAGGACGAAGGCTGGGACGGCACCAAGGTGAATATGACCGTGGATGCCAGCGGAAACCTCGTCCTTGACGAAGGTGAGACCGAAGGCAGCTATACGACGCCGGAGATGGATGCCGGAGCTACAGTCCGGAGCCGCACAACATGCCTTGTGCGGGCAACGCAGATAGATCGCAGCCTGACATGGGAAGACGCGACCTTCACTTGGGGCAGCGATACGGCCCAAAATACAAGCTGGGAAGGAAGCCAAGAAGAAAGCCACGTGACCGTGACGATAAAATTTCGGTACGGAGATTCAACGCCGCTGACTGGAGATTGGGAAGACTTCGTTGCTGGCGAGTACACATACCGCTACCTGCAAATGCGCGTTGAAGTTTCCAGCGATTCGACCCAGTACGGCGTTCAGCTTGAGGGCATGAATACGCAGATAGATGTCCCAGACATTTTCTGCAGCGGTGAGAACATCTCGGTTGCTGCATCCGGCACAACTTCGGTGAGCTTTGCGGATTATGGCGAGACGTTTAACGTGACTCCCCAGCTCGTAGTTACTGTGACCGACGGTGCAGCTGGCGATACGGCGCAAGTACTGAATGTGACTACAACGGGCTTTGAGGTGAGGGTGTACGATTGGCAAGGTGTACAAAAGGCCGGTACAATTTCTTTTGTAGCTAGGGGGTACTAAACGATGAGTCAAACTTGGAATATTCCAATAGCGGCAACGGATACGCTTTCGGCCTCACGGCCGAAGATCAACGACGCTTTTGAGGCGCTGCGGACGGCCTTTAGCGGGACATCAGCGCCATCAAGTCCAGTTGCCGGGCAATGGTTTCTGAATACGTCCGAGAACAAACTCTACTTCTACAACGGTACTTCTTGGATCGAGCTTGGTGATGTTACGACGGACCGTTTTGCTCTGTTACCGCGCAGCGGGGGAAGCAGCTTTGCAATGACAGGCGATCTTTATATGGGATCGCACCAGATTAAAGGGCTTGCCGCTCCTACACATGCAGGCGATGCCGTCGCGCTGTCGTATCTACAAGCGAACTATTTGCCTTTGTCCGGCGGCACGATGACGGGCGACATTACAATGGGGGCGAACAACGTGTTGATTGACCATGATCCGACAGCTGATGAGCAAGCTGCCCGGAAAGCTTACGTCGATAGCAAGGTTGCTAAGGCTGGCGATTCCATGTCCGGCAACCTGGATATGGGCGGCAATCTTGTGACAAACTTGGGCACACCTGCCAACGCCGGGGATGCGACGTCTAAAAGCTACGTAGATGGGAAATTTGACGTGACGGCCGGTCACGACCACGATGGGACCGACAGCAAGCGGGTAGAGGGGGCCTACTTAGCAAGCTCTGGGCGTACAAAGTGGGAAACCATATATGCAGACGGATCCGATGGTGCAATGTGGAATGTGCCCTGTGCGACCGTATTTCAAGCATTTACTGGTGGGGACACCTGGAATACTCTCACGACTACCCAGACGACTGTACAAAGCCTTACGATAAGCAATATAAACTCAGAGCTCAGGTTGCTCTTATTTGCAACCGCTGAGGTTAGCATGTCTACGTACGGTGCGGTAACATGTTACGCAACGCTCAGGACCGACTCGGGTGATTTGCTGCCGAACGTCGAGGTTGACTACGTTAATAGGCCCGGGACAAGCGGGACGGCAGCGGATAGAACGTCATTCTGTCTGGTCTATATGGACGTAGCGCCTGGCTCCGGAAGTGTCACCTACTATCTTGATCTTTGGGTCTCAAGCGGGGCAGAAGCGGCTCAATATCGTCGGCCAGCAATCCGGGCGCTGGTTGTAAAGCCGTGAGGAGGTTGACAGTATAGGGCAGAAGGAGTTGACCATGGCAACCACACGACAAACCGCGCTTCTCTATACTTCCGACCACGGGCAAACGCTCCGGCTCTATACGTACGAGCCGGAAATTGCAAGCGCTACGAGCTTCAGTCTTAACCTTAAAAGGCAAAGCGACGGCACGACGGCGACGCTTTCGGGAACCTACGCTGCTGGGATAGATAATTATCCCGTGGATGTCACGATCCCGGACGGTTGGCTTAGCGATAAGGCCGGGCGGTGGGATGGGCATCTTGTGATTACATGGCCCACCGCTGTAATTCACAGCGAGCCCATAACGTTGATTATAGAATCTCCGGTTGTGACATGATCAACCTTGACTGGCTTGAAAAGACTACTGCGCTGATTTCCCGTCCAGCCCACACATATTGGATCGCTGGTCTACTTGCACGGCTTGCGATACTTTCTGATGCCAAGCTTACCGTAGAGGCTGGCATTTATCATGGCTTTACCACGATCATCATGGCTTTGGCGGCCCAAGAAATCGGAGGAATGCATATCGCGCTCGAGGTTCGCGAGGACAGAGCCAGAAGAGTAAGACGAATCATACGACAGCTTAAGCTTTCAGAGCATTGTCGCGTATATACGCAAAGATCTATCGATGCCGTCCCCGAAGAAGCTAAGTACGGAATAGGCATCTTCTTTCATGATTCTGACCATAGCTTGGAGTACGTACGGAGCGAGGTTGGCCTTTACGAACCTTATATCGTCCCGGGTGGGATCTTAGCTATTCATGACACGGTTGCATGGCAAGGGACAGGCGATTTTATCAGGGACTTAGCTCGTGGCGGCGAATGGGACATAGTGGAGCTGTACGGCTCAGAAGGACTGGCTATTTGCCAAAAGCGACATAAACCTAAGAAGCCTGAGGTGACACACAAAAGAAAGTGAGGCAAACATGGCAGAACTTCTCATAAGACTTAAGGACAACACCCATCCCGACCCGATAAAGGATCTCCGCGGCTGCGCAAAGAAGGGCTACGTGATCACGATCAAGCCCGACGGTTGGAAATGGACCGAGAACGAAGGACCGCCCAACTTCAAGGTGATAAAGGTTCCCGGGGTTGATCCCAGTAAGCTGGAGGATCTGCTCAAAATGGACATTTACGACCCGGGGCCGCACTACGTGGCTTTCGCGCAGGAGTTTAACCTACACGCCTTCGGTGCGACGGAAGAGGAGGCCATCAAAAACCTTTCTGTCGTGGCGAACGAAGCCGTAAAGAAATACGCCGACAAGGGCCTTCCTGTGACATACTCCGTGCGGGTCGAGGAAGTACCCCGGCAGCTTACGATTTGCATGCGCAAGAAAAAAATCGATCTTGACCGGCTGCCCTCTGACACGGTTTCGGAGGCAACACTTAGAGAGTACGTCACTGACACCTAATGGCTGCGGAATTTGTATGTACCATCGCGCAATCTGGAGGCGACTATAGCTCGCTCTCTTCTTGGGAAGCAGCTATAGAGTGCGACCTTACCGCCTCGAGTACTCGGGTCTATGGCGGCACGAGGACCGGGACGATAAGCGATGGTGCAAGCGTTACCCTCTATCGCGACGGTGTAAGCCAGGGCGTCACAGCCGAAGTAAAGCACGCGACGGATGACCAGATCCTCCTTGTCTCGGTAAGCGATCCGTCTGCGCCCCAGTCAGGAGACCAGTGGCGGGTCGATTCCAGCAACTACTTCACGATCAGCGATTCCGGCGATTCGGCCGCAGCCGTTGCAGAAATCACCGGCCAATGGACCAGTTCGGATAACGCTGTAAGTCTCGATGGCTGGACGACCGGAGCTGACAACTATATCGAAATCCGCGCGGTAGGCCAGGCACGACATGACGGGAAGTGGAACACAAGTGCGCACCGGATCGTTTCGTCTGACTCATGTGTCAACATCCACGAGCACTACATCCGGGTCCGGCATCTACAAGCTGAATCCACCTATGAATACGCTTCCGGTGCCTGGATAACGAATTCCGGCTGCAATGGCCGAATAGACATAGAAGGTTGCATTTTCCGGTACACAGGCTCAGCCGATCCAAGCCGCGGGGCGATCCAAGAGAGCCGTCCGGACGGCGCAACGGGAACAGTCAGAATTTGGAACAACATCGCCTACGATTTCCGTTTTGCCGTCCTTGCCGGCGACTGGACCGGCTCGATGAGCTATGTCATCTACAACAACACGTTCTGTGATTGCACCTACCGCGGCATTGCCGACAATGGTGGCAGCAGCTACACGACCTGGTACCTGCGCAACAATCTCATCCAGAATTGCTACGTCGATTACATCGGGAGCTTCCAGAACCACTCTACGAATGCGAGCTCTGATGATACATCCCCGGACGGCTCTTCTTGGCAGAACATCGATGCGAGCTTTGTCGATGAGGCCAACGACGATTTCCATCTGACAGAGACGGGCAATTCCGATCTGATCGATACCGGGACGGACCTTTCGTCTGACAGCCAGCTGTCCTTTTCCGACGACATAGACGGCGACTCACGTCCGCAAGGTAGCGGATGGGATGTAGGGGCGGATGAGGTAGTTTCATCTGCGCCAACCCCCACACCGACCCCTACGC